>JACCEC010525729.1_pt1 | contig 15979 bp, 17 predicted proteins | sample 7450121 | NCBI WGS metagenome assembly JACCEC01 (sample SAMN15323455, study PRJNA562643) | freshwater metagenome | isolation source: river surface water | place: USA:Blue River Watershed | collected 2017-08-18 | reverse complement strand
CCCCTGGGGGTAAGGGGGAACCTACGGTTCCCCCTAGGAGTGTAAAAATCAGCAAAGGTTCATTTCGAAATTCCATCTTTATCTGTTGATATTTTTTCTGAATTTCGATTTGTTCCGGTTCTCCCGCATTTGGTAATGTCTCCAAATAAATCATTAAATCGTGACATGTATGTCCTCGATTATACATTGTTTCAGCGATTTCAATCATTTTACTCGGTGTCATTGGATACTTTAATTCCCGATCTAAATATTCTTTCAATTCTGTCCCGCCCATAGAAATCATCGGGTCTACTTCTGTAAAATGATATGTTTGATTTAAATGCAATGTATGTAAATTCACACTCGGTTTTCCATAGACAAGTCCCACATTCGGTGCTTTTCCAACAGATAATGCCGGAAAATTACGCATAATTGATTCGGATTTATCTGGTATATAAATTTCACAAAAACGTGAGAGAATTGGATGTAATAATTTATATTTATTCTCGACAATAATGAAAAAACGTGTGTTATAGCTGAAAACCTCTATACAACGTCTTAATGCTGATTGTGCGTCTGTTGTCAGTTCATCCGCATTAAATAATACAATACTTTTAAATTGGACAAGATTATCGGATTGTATATTTGTTTTCGCGAAATATTTAAGGTCTTCACGGATAAATTTAATTCCTTTTCCATGTGCGCAATTTACATACATAACATTATTCTTGATTTTCGCACGATTCTCTCCATAAATACGATGAATAAATTGATATACAATTGTTTTTTTTCCACTTCCAGATGACCCGTGGAAAATTATATTCGGGATTTTTCTCATTTTCAGGAATCCATTTAATCTTTGTTCAACATTTACATTCTCTTGAAAATTATACATTGATATATGATTCTTATTCAAAAATAATCATATATTATTTATCCTCTTTTCTGGTGTATCGGTTTAATTTATTGGCCTTTGGTTAAGTATTCTATCCTTCGGTTTAATTTATTGGCTTTTGGTTAAGTATTCTTTACAAGCACGTATCACATTCGACCCTAATTTTCGACGTTTTCCCTGTTCATTCTCAATATAGATAGTATCTAAATATCCAGGGTTCACACGGATTTCATCCAGGAAAGCTAAGAAACCACCACGTTCTGAAAACGGATGTAAAATCGCGGTTGCCGATTGAGCACTAATTCCAGGAATTTGACATAAAAATATCTCTCCAATATTTTCTTTTGTTATATTTTCTTTTTTTGTTTTTTTCACCACTTCGCAATAATCTTTGGCTGATACAATTCGTTCTCTTTCTCTTTCGCCTTGTTCTTGAATTGTATCTGGTAAATACATTGGTTTTCCATCTTTTAATTCACGTTCTATTTTTTGAGCCATATAAATCAAATGCCAAGCACTTTCTTGCGGTGTTGCAGTTTTCATCGTGGAAAATCCTTTAAATTGATTGAGAGATGTTAAACAGGAAATAATTGTGCGACGGTCTTGTTCTCTCGAAAGTTGACTAAAAATACCTTCAATTAAATAAATAACACGCATACGACAACCTTTGGGAATAATTCCACTACCGATTAAACGATAGGATTGTTCGGAATAACGACCATCTTTTAATGATGCTAATAAATCAGCAAATGTTTTTCTCTCAATAATCAATAATAATTCACCTGTCGCAGAATCCGCAATATGGATATCTCCTAATTCCAAAACAGCATCTTCTAATTCAATATTTGCTATTGAATTTGCTTCCATAAAATCAGTCATACATTGATATAATTTTGTCTCTCGCTTATCTACAATAATTTTTACCATAATCAGTAAATGTGTAAAATTGATTGAGATGTATGTTTATTTAGATATACAATATATTATAATTAAGTATTAAGAAATAATGACTCTCATATCCAAAGACACACAAATCGTAAAACCTGATTATATTTCCAAACAGATGATGAAAGAAATCTCTCAGTCATCGAATCCAGATTCTTATGATGACTTGAAAATCAAATATGCGAAATTAGAAGCAGTTTATATTCAACACGTCCGACAATTACTTCAAGAAAACTTGATTCTGAAAACAAAACTTCAAGTGTATTATGATACTTTCGGGAAAATAGAAAAATTACCGGATTCTTATCGTAAACCAGCGACCCCTTATACACATTCCAACCTGTAGAGCGGATATTATATATGAAATTCTCATTCCCATTTACCAATTTAAGTCATTATGGTGATATGTTGGCTATCCCACTATTCGCCCTTATGGTTTTTTATTTCTATAATATCAACCAAAAAACACCAATCGAATATATCTTATTTTCTTTTGCTATCCTCGGTTTTATCCTTGATATCTTCTATACGTATCTTTTCCTAACACGCAATAAAAAATAAAGAATAACATAATAATATAATAATACAAAATGGAAAATATCGCTCAAGTGATTTATATTAATTTGGATAAACGTGAAGACCGAAAACAAAGAATTGAACAAGAATTAGAACGTGCTAAAATTGTCGCCGACCAACGTATCCGATATAGTGCGAACTCCTATAAAGGAAGTCCCAATGCGGGTTGTTTGGAAAGCCACGCGAATGTTTTGTCTCTCGCTTTTGAACTCGGTTTCGAAAATGTACTTATTCTCGAAGACGATTTTGTATTTATCGATGATACCCAAAAAATTCATCAAGATATTTCCTATTTTTTTAACACTGTATCCGCCGATTGGGATGTTATTATGTTAACTACTTGTAGCCCTGTACCAGCAGAACCAGTAAGGCCGATATACACTCGTATCTGTTCTAGTACAAATGGCGCCGGATATCTAGTGAATCGAAGAATGATGATGCGTCTCTCTAAATTATTCAAAGATAATGTAGAGAATTTATATCAAACGGGTGCTCATTGGCAATATCAAAACGATATTTTATGGAAAGATATTATGTCGGATCCAAATGTGAAATGGTATATGTTTAATCGTTATTTGGGATATCAAAAAGAAGGACATAGTGATCTGTCCAATGACCATAAAATCAGTATTATACCGCAAATCTTGACAGAACCTGAAGAAAATGTCGTATATACTATTACACCAACGGCACCTACGGCTCCAACCGCACCTACAGCACTTGTAGAACCAGATACACCACATACACCGTGTTCTGTTGTAAATTCCGTGATTAATTCTTTTATTAGTCGTGCCAACTTTGGTTATCAGAAATATGGACAGACATTGGATAGGACTGATTTAAGTTTATTGGACTGGATTCAACACGCACAAGAAGAACATATGGACGCCATTTTATATCTAGAGAAAATTAAAAAAGAATTAGAGCAACAAAAACATTAGAAACTATAAATTATATAATTTTTTAAATTATATAATCGGAGTATAAACACCTCTACAGATTTATCCACCTCTCGTTGAGTAATCAGGACAAGTAAGATAAACACCTTGTTTGGTTACTATAGGCACTTTGGGAATAGGATAACCAATTTTATCCTTAATTGTATATCCAGGGCCTGGTGTACCATATGCGAGAGCGTTCGCAGTCTGGCGACCGAAGGGAGCACTATAAGAAGCTCCTGCCTTGGTAATCGTATCAAATTTTAATCTTGCAATTCTCTCTCCAGCATCAACACTTCCTTGAACACCGAATTTTGAGTTACTTGGTTTATAATAAACTGGAACATAACGTGTGGAAACACCCGGTGCGCTGGTTCCTTGATATGATAAAATTGTCGAATTCACATAAGTATTACTTGAAGGAGATGAAACTCCTGTACCTTGTAGTACATTGTTTTGATATCCAGATAATTCTTCGAGCGGATATTTCGCGACATCGAATCCAATTGTTGCTGAAAAGGTCGCAGGAATATTTACAACTGGTACAACCGCATATGTTGGTATAGTCCATGATGTGGAACCAGCAGAATATCTGGCAGATGGAAAATTCGTTTGTCCAATCGCTAATATTTGTAATTGAATACGATTTGAGAGATTATCAAACACAAATTTAAATGGCATTACTTTATTCGACGTTGCCGTCTCTACAATATAATGTCCATTACTAATAAGTATATTAAAAATCGCATTATTTAATGAACCGATTTCATAGTATCCATCGGGAACAGTTACAGTGAAATATGTGGGTTGAGTAGTTGTATTATACCACCATTGATAAGTAAATATATTATTCCCAGATGTTGTGGATATATAATACTGTTGACAATGACTGACTGCTCCGGATGAATATATATTTTTCATCGATTGATTGGTTCCTGGAATAACAGAAGGATCACCATATTGAATATGATGGAATTGATTCTGGTCAAATGTGCGACTACGACTTTTTAAATATTGTGTAGTATCAGTATAATAGGTATCATTATTGGTTCCAGAAACGAATTTCTTTCGAATCATACCGGCACTTCTTACACGAGCTCTTGCGTTTTTGGCAGGGTCTAAAAGAGATGTTTTATAGGTTCCTCCTAAACAAGGTCTATCCGATGAATTCATTGTGAGATGAATATCGAGAACATTACAACCGACTCCACCTTTATTATCGGTGGCAACAGCGGTTGTGTTATCATTCGCGACAGTAATTGTACCACCGGGTTGATAAAAGAAAGCATCTACACTTAAATTTCGACGGGATTTTAAAGAGGATAAATCTTGAGAGGCGATTTCTTTTCTATAGTGTTTTATTGGCATAGGAGCAAAGAAATTATGCGTTCCAGAGACGGTTCGTTGATTCATTTTAATACCGGCGACTACTTGATTAAATGTTTTTCCTTTCCAGAATATTCTTTGTGTTGGCATAACTATTAATTATAATAGAGAAACATAGGTTTTTCTTGTGTAACGACCGTTCCTTATGCGACCGAAGGGAGCATATTTATCATAAGGTTATATACGACCTTTGTATAATGCTTGTAAATAACAATCTGCCAAATCATCTTTCTTCGACGATTTTTCAAACATTGATTGCCAACACGTCATTTCAGGATTCGCTATTATTTTCTCTTGTGTGATTCTGATACTATCTTTTTTATGTTGCTTATAATTCTGATTCTGTTGTTGTTGGAGAGATAATTCATTATTATTTGTTTCTCCCGCTAATTCATTCTTATATTTCTTCAGTTTTCCGCTGGATGATACAAACTCTATATCTATCGTCTCTCCATCTTCTTTCATCATAATAAATGTCTGTGCGACTAATCCTTGAATTGTATTCATTCTTCCTGCGATAGGAGAGATTTGATTCTCTAATAACACAGATTTAATACGATTCATATATGGAGATAAATATTCGCGAAATCGGCGTTTCATTGCTGTCCCTAATTCCACCAAATGTGTTTTTTTCGCGTTTTTCTTTTCAGGTGCGTCGACGGGTTCCAATAACTCCACAGATAACCATTGTTCTACTTTTTGAAGTATTTCTGTTTTTGTTCCAGTTGTTGGAATTCCGTGAATCTGAATTCTATCTCTTAATTCATCGATTTTTAATTTCTTAAAGGATGCAAGAGAATTTGCTTTCGAAGGAATTTGTTTTCCACAAGTTTTCGCGTGAACACCGCAATAATAAGAATCTGTATGTCGATATATCGCCGGTTTTCCACATTGTGTAGCTTGTTTTGATTTTGTTCTATTGATACAATTACATAACTGTCGAACCGGTTTCTCATCCGTTTCTAATAAATTAATAATACGCCAATCAATAATTTGGATACACTCTTGAGAGGCATCAATAGGATAAAACAAACAATAGGCTAAATTCTTAATACCAATATCGAAACTAATTGTAAGAGGTGAAATACCATCATCATTTATGTCATTATGAACCGGCGTTTGTCGTTGTTGTGTTGGAGAGAAAAAAGAATCCATAAACTATTAATATTTCATTTTTTATCTAGGTTATCGATACTGTTTAATTTATTCCTAATAATTATATGGGATATTCTACTCGAAAACGAAAATATACGAGGAAACGTCGGGCCACTGGAAAAAGCGGTGGAACTAAAACCAAACGTAATTATGTCAGAAATACACCATTATATAAATCCGCGAAACATTTAAATATGGTATGTGGAAATTCAGGATATTGTCTTGCTTTTGGCCGTGAAACTGACAAAATCAATGCGTTTTTCGATAATTTTAAAAGTTTTGAATATGTTTTAGACACTGGTGGCGTAAGTTTAATAAATAAAGGTGCTAATGGATTCGTGAATGAAATTATCTTTAGACGAGCAATTAAGCCTGAAAAATCAAGAATATCCAATTATATTCCAAGAACACATTTTGGGTTTTTTCCATCAAAACGTTCTGAATATAAGGCTAGTACAATCTTAAAATCACATAATAACGAAGGCAATGATAATTTATTATATGAATATATTGTTGGAAAATACTATGTGAATAAACAAATGAAATTCTTTCCGTGTTTTTTAGAAACTTATGGAATGTTTATGTATTATAGTCATAAATTGTATGAGAATATGAAAAATAAAACAGAATGTTTTAATATAACTAAACAAAATTTAACTGAAACATTAAAATATATGGGCGATAATATTGTTAAAAAACATATTCGAGCATCTTGTGAACATCAATTATCGTTAAGTCTTCTTGCGCAATATGTTGAAAATCCAGTACGAATCTCCGAAATTTTAAAAAATGAATATATTGGAAAAGACCATTCTCTATGTGATAATGAAATGCTTCAAATATTATATCAAGTTTATGCTCCTTTAACGGTGATTCAAAATGAATTCACACATTATGATTTACACACTAGCAATGTTATTGTTAGTCGATTAAAACGTGGGACATATATTCAAATGAATTATGTGAATTCTGATGGTAATACTGTTTCTTTTAAAACCGACGCAATTGTAAAGATATTAGACTATGGACGTTCTTATTTTAAATTGGATAATAATGAGAATCCATTAAAAATAAGAGATACGAATGAGTTTTATAAAAAGGTATGTGTTACACCAGGATGTAACACAGTTACATTTGGTGGAAGTAAATCACCAAGTGGTTCTTATGGCATTTCTATAAATATACCCGCGGCACCCCCTGGTTCTCCGGTATCTAACCGGATACCATCAAGTATGCCTACGGAAAAAACTGGTTGTGGCCAACGATATGGTTATCGTTTCTTAAACCCAACACGAAGAGACCCGACCAGAAGACATAATGACTATATTATTAGTTCAATAAATAATGTGAGTCATGATTTGCGATTTGCGAATATTATTGGAATGACATTTGCTGATATGGGAATTAATGGAACAGTACAGAATATATTAAGAAAAATTATATATGACGGTGATTATGGAACTCCAGAAGTTACTTTATCTGGTTTTGTAGATAATAAAATTCATAATATTTCGGATTTGTTAAATGAAATTTCACTACCGATTCGTATGCCAACATTCAATAGTATCAATGATAATTATTATAAGGATACCAAACCAATTGGAACATTAACTGTTTATTTGGATAGATCGAAACCAATGGAATTTATAGCAAACACAACAATCTAAAACAATAAACACTAAAAATAAAAATACACGCTAAAAATAAAAATTGAAATTATAATTGTTTTCATTTGGTTTTAGTATAAAATAATATCTCATTGAATCTTAGAAAATGATTATTCCTGTCAAATGTGTTACTTGTGGAAATGTTCTTGCTGATAAGTATCTCTATTATCAGAGAGAATGTCGAAAACGTAAATTGGAAAAAGGTTTATCAGTGAATAAAACAGTCTATTTAACAACAAATAATGTGGATAAAACAGTGGAAGGACACGTGCTTGATGATTTGAAATTATTTGACCCTTGCTGTAGGAGACATATGCTGACTCATGTGGACATCTAGGGGGGACGTAAAAATTCGCACCGCGCTAGCTGGTGCGAATTAAAGCCCCTTACCCCCTCCTTTTATTATTAAAAACATAATAAAAAGATTAATTTATCATTTGTTTAATTATAATATAAAAAACAAACAAAAACACTATTGTAAAAGCCAATATAATCTGACCTTAAAATAGGGCGCTTCGCGCCCTAATATTTTTAAGAGTCGTTCGTAAGGAGGTTGTAAGAAGGAACGTAGTTCCTTCTAGCAGATGTGATATAAACGATGTTTCGCATTTTCATATCCTATTTTTATTAATTCATTTCCCTTATCAAAATTCAACATACTATATCCAGCTAATTTCTCCGATTCTACATAATATTGATTTATCTCTCCAACTGGATTTTGACAATTCTGATTTAGTTGAACTAATGGGTTATTGAAATTTGTATAAATTATTTTAATAGTTCTCTCCAAAATTTCTTTTGTGTTTACAAGAGGTGTATTATCATAGACTTCACCTTCATAGGGTGTAATGTATGTAATATTTAAGTAATCGATTGAAACCGGTAAATCCACTAATAGTAATTCATTACTTATTACACCTCCATCCGCATATAATTGTCCATTATACGAAATCGGAGGAAACATAACAGGAATTGCTGAAGATGCCATAAGTAATTCGACTTTTTCATCATCTGTTATTGAATAATCAAATTCATAAATATCAAGAGAGCCAGAATATAAATTTGTCGCACCCACTAATGTAAGTATTTCGGGTTCTCTATCTATCTGTCCTATTACGGTCGATAATGTCTTACGAAGAGGTTCTGTATTCAGGATAGAGATTCCAGTGGTAGGTAATGTACTATAGATTTCGCGATTTTTGAGAGACGAATAAATTGTCGACGCAACTTGAATTCCTTCGTGAATATTATCATAATACGAAAGAAAACCGGCATTTAATGCGCCAGCCGATATTCCCGTGTATAAATCATAGGAAACAATCCGACTTCGTTCTGTTAAATGTTTTAGAATTCCGATTTCTACAGCACCATAAGCACCTCCGCCACTAAACGATAATTGATTGAATGTTGTTGACACTGATAATAATGTTATTGATAATAAAATAATCGGGATTAACATTCTTTCTGTTTTTTATATTGTGGATAGAGAATAAATAATTCTATATCCAAATCACTTGTTCGATTGATAATTAGAGGAGGGGGTAAGGGTTTCAATTCGCACCAGTTTACACGGTGCGAATCTTTAAACGTAGTTCCCCCTATTAGAGGAGGGGTGATAGGGGAACTACGTTCCCCTTATTTGGAGAGCATCTAATAATCCATTTAAACGTTTACGAATGAAATTATTACACATTCCAACATTAGGTTGAATTACTTTAAAAATATCACTTCCATAATCACAATTATAGGAAGAATAATCGATATCATCGAAACTATACATATCATCATCATAAGTGTAATCACATAATTCAACATTATCAATATGTCCGCCATCTTCCAATAAGTCAAATACAGTAATCAAAAATTGTCGGAGAGATGACATATCTCTCACATCATAGACATAATGATACATATGAGATTCATCCGTATCGACTCTTTCTGTATTTCCAAACACGTGATATACATTCATATTAGGGTCGAATTGTACATAACAAATATTTGTACATAATGTTTCGAAACTATGATGTTCATAATTTGATAAGCGCAAAACAAGATGAGAAGTTGACATGGTTTACTTGATAATTACAATTCATATGTATTCTTTATATTATTCTTTTTTATCTATACGTTCCAGTATGAAAATTATAATAATTTAAAAGTAATGCCAACATTCATATTGGAATCCTCCCAAACTCCCGAAATTTTAATATAATTAGTTGTTCCTATATTTCTATTTTTGAGAGAACAATAATCACTGTTTATTAATTTATATTTCTGTTTTAAAAAATCCGATAAACGATAAATTTCTGTATATGTTTTTTCACGATTTAATTGTTGAGTATATGCCAATAAAATCTGTTTTTCTATATTCGCAATAAATTGATAAAATGTTGTATCAATTACTGTTCCACTTGTTTGGAATGGAAATAATATGTAGAGACCATTCATTGTATAATGCGGAGTTGAGTAAAAAACCTTGGTAAAATGCCCTCCGGGCATAACCATGTTTTTCTTTTTATCCAAGAACTCTATCCAATGAATACGGAATTCTTTTTCTGAAATAGAGATTATCATTTTTATATAGTTCTCTGTACGATTATCTATTATCTATATCTATAATTTTATATAGACATCATTTATTCCAAATAATGAATCGATGGATTCACTGCAATATGGACAGAATGTGATAACCGATGATATTCCGACTGTCCTTCATGGTCATATACACTTTTTCCATCTTCAATCGCCAACATCGGATAAATCAATTGTCGAGTTGGCGAATCCTTTGTTAATATCCAATCCGCACTAAATTGGGCTTTTCCATAATTCTCTATTAACCAAGACCCATCACCATATTTCAAAACCATATTTTCGGCATATTTGCGAGAGACCATATACATTTGTGTCCCCCAAATTTCGAATCCATATTCATAAAAACGATACACGATTTTCTCTCCTGTTTCTAAATCCACATAAGCGTGTTTTCCACGATAACGAAAATCATTATTATCATTTTCAAAAGAGAGCGGATATGTAATTAAATATCCTAATAGAAGTAGATCGAGTTTCTTCTCTCGCACACTTCCCATTAAATCTTCTAATTTATTTTTAAAATCAGCATCTAATACGATATCATCTTCGCAACAAATCATATAATCACTGTCGAATGTTGAATTCGCTAAGTAATCACGCATCATATCTAGATGACCAAACATACACGACCAGCATTTTTTAGTATGGTCTGTTATATTTGGATACTGATTTACGAGAGATTGAATACGAGAATCATCAAAGGAACAACCTGGATGGAATATCGGTTCGAGACGACATAATTTAAATTGATTATCCATAATCATTTGTCTCTCTTGATTCTGATAGTTTAATACATAGATAGGAATATCCATTTTTCTATTTTTAGAGAGAATTATATTTCTTGGATACTAATGTTTATATTCCTTGGATTCGGTGGCGGGCACAAAAGCAGAGAATTTTCGGTATTCTACTGTATATGGATAACGACGATTTAGAGATTAAAGAAACTTGTTCAGAAGAAAATAATGGTAAATGTTCTATGAAAAAGAAAGACGAAGGTTTTAAAAATAGTGATAACGATAATAATGATAATGATAATGATAAAGAAGACAATCAGTTTTGGGGAGAGAATCCAAATATATTATTTGCTCAATCCCAAATCACTGAATTTTTCCCAGTGGATACAATGACATTCTCTCGTAAATTAAATGCGATAACACGTTTTTTAATTCTTGTTAGTATTGTCACCTATTTTTTCTTAAAGGATGTAACTGTATTTTGGGTCTCTCTTGTTCTTGTCGGATTTATTTATGGTTTATGGAAATATAAACATATGGAATCCCAAAAACGAAAGATTGATACAGAAAACGCTGAAGGATTCAAAAATCCCGCGGATAAGATTATAAAAGACCAATTAGATGCGAATCCGAAACTCTCGACTCAAGTGTTTCAATCACCCACTGCTGGTAATCCTTTAGGCAACGTATTAATTACAGATATAGCCGATGTCCCAAATCGTAAACCGGCACCACCTTCTTATAATGAAAATGTGAATAAAGATATTCTGGATAAAACGAAACAAATGATACAAAACTCGAATCCTGATTTTCCTGATATTAGTGAGAGATTATTTGGAAGTATTGGAGACCAATTTGCTCACGAACAATCAATGCGTCAGTTTTATACTATGCCTAGCACTACTATCCCAAATGACCAACAAGCATTTGCCGAATTCTGTTATGGAGGAATGATATCGTGTAAAGAAGGTAATCAATTTGCTTGTGCTCGAAATCTACAGAGATATAACAACTATTAAGGGAACCAAGGTTCCCTTATGATCCCTCCTTTTAAGGGAACCAAGGTTCCCTTATGATCCCTCCTTATTATGATTTATTTTCTTGTGTTGGGAGACGGTAGTCTCCCCAATAAACCTTGATACAAACCTCGATAAAATAAATAGTAAAAGCCTAGTTTCTCCTTACCATCCGAACAGAGTGAGGATGGTAATTCTTAAGGAGGGTCTAAGGATTAAGCACCGCGCAAGCTGGTGCTTAATCCTACTGTGCGCCGAAGGCGCACTTGAACAGGGCTCTATTTTGCACCAGCTAGCGCGGTGCAAAATTATAAGTTCCCTGTATTATGGGAAGCCGTTCGGAGTATGTTGTATGTGTTCCAAGTTACAAACGTTCACATATTTGTAATGATAAAACGCTATCCACTTTACATAAAGCCGGAATTCAATCCAATAGAATATATGTATATGTAGCGAATAAACAAGAATATGATGAATATCTTTCAGTTTTAGATAAATCTCTCTATCATCGTCTTATTATTGGTTTAAAAGGCATTGTACAACAACGTCAATTTATTATGGATCAATGGCCAGAAGGTAAACATATTGTTTATTTAGATGATGATATTGAAAAAATCGATTTAACACTCTCTCCTCGATTTCGTGGAAAATCTCTCGATAATTTTATTTGTTCCGCATTCCAAGATTGTAAAGATATGGATTCTTATACTTGGGGAGTTTATGCTGTATATAATCCATTTTTTAGAAAAGGGCGTAAAGAACTCTCGACAGAATTAAATTTTATTGTTGGAACTTTCTATGGAATTATTAATCGACCCAAATTAAGAGCAATACGTGTTACCGCCGCTCTCAAAGAAAATGGTCAAAAAGAAGATGTCGAGAGAACAATTAAATATTTTATTCATGATGGCATCGTTCTTCGTTATAATCGTATTGGATTCGTAACTAAATATTATGGTACTGAAGGTGGTCTCGGTCGTTTCGAAGAGCGTATTCAAGCCGGTATTAATATTAGTAAAGCATTCGCAAAATTATACCCCGATTATGGACATATTAAAATGAGAAAAAATGGAATGGCTGAGTTCGTATTAAAGAAAATGCCAGCGCGTGTCGGTCCTGATGCTGGAAAACTTGAAAACGACGATAAGGATGAAAATGAGAATAATCCAATCTCTCACAAAACAAAAAAAACAAAAGTAAAAAGAAATAAAACATTGAAGAGATTTTTTCTTTGAACATATTTTACATCTTTGGAAAAGAATAAAAGAATAAAAGAATAATTTATAATTAAAACAATAATTTACGATTGTCTTAATTACACAAATGTATACACATCCAGTTGGTTCTCGTTATCCAGCTCCTTATATTTCTTCTATATGGAATTTCGGGAATCGCACAATTGTTATGAGAGGTCTTTGGATTTCTCTCGCTTCTGCTCAACAACGTCTCGGTGTATCCTCGGTAACTAATGATATGATTCGAGAGATGGAAACACATCAATCTGATATTAATACACATACTATCCACGAATATGAGAAGAAATATGGACACGATATTATGGCACATATTCACGCTTTTGGTGATTTATGTCCAAGTGCCAAAAAAATAATTCATACTGGTGTTACCAGTAATTTTATTAATGATAATACTGATTCTATTTTAATCAGGGATAGTATGTCTCATATTTCTCTCTTAGGAGAGAAATTATTTGATGTATTAAAAATGAAATCTTTCGCTTATCTTCATATGCCAACACTCGCATACACGCATTTACAACCTGCACAATTAATTACAATGGGTAAACGTTTTACTATGTGGAATGCCGATTTACACGAAGATTTGAAACATATTCGTGTAGCAATCTCTCAAATTCCTTTCCGTGGTGTCAAAGGTACTGTTGGAACTGAAGACACGATGTTGAAATTATTCGATGGAAATCACGAAAAATGTACAATGATTAACCATATGTTAGCAACAGAATACGCTTTTGGAAAAGTAATACCGATTTGTGGACAAACATATTCTAGAAAATACGATGTAGAGATATTTCATCGATTAAGTGCGATTTGTCAAACTATTTATAAAATTGCGAATGACTTGCGTTTATTAGCCTCTCATTCTCTCGTGAGAGAATATTTTACAGAACACCAAGTTGGCTCTTCTGCGATGCCTTATAAACAAAATCCGATTCATTTGGAACAGATTTGTTCATTATGTCGTTATGTTATTGGACAAGAATCAGTAATCTCTCAAACATATATTAATCAATGGTTAGAACGTTCTCTCGATGATTCTGCGGTAAAACGTATTTTATATCCAGAATGTTTTATGTTGGTCGAATATATTTTAACAACTATGATTGATACAGTTCAGAAATTAGTTGTGAATGAAGATACCGCGAGAGAACAAGTTTATATGAAAATGCAATATGTTTTATCCGAGGAAATTATGATTCGCGGTGTAAAAATGGGATATGACCGACAAATACTTCATGAAACAATAAGAAAATTATTGATTCATAAGGAAAATGATGATACAAATTCTGATAAACATTTATTAGATATTTACAAGAGAGATGAAACATTAAAACGTATTATTGAAGAAGGAGGTATTCATTTGAATCCTCACGATTATATTGGACGGTGTGTCGAACAAGTTCGGAATTTTTATTCTGGATTATAGCCATTTCTTGTCGATAAACGAAATCGCGGAGAATAAAACGCCTCCCCAAATTGTATCCATTATTGCGAACCAAAGTGGATATTTCTTGAAAATCGCATAATTTGTGAAATCAAAAATCGCATAAGTGGTTGCTCCTAATAAAAATGCCTTTCTTATACTCTTTCCATCTCTCACAAACGTCAAATAAGAAAACGCAATCGCTAAATAAACCAGAATTACTCCGAGAGGTTTTAATTGAAGAGCAACTCGTTGTACATCTGCGATTACACGACCAACCATCTCTCGTATTGAAAATAAATAAATAGAATCAATCATAACAAATAGAATAGCAAAACGAATTAGGTTGAAGAGAAAATTCATTTATTTTATATCGCGGATTTTTTGGTTATGGGTGGGCTTGATGTTAATTGTTTCATACCGGGCAACGAACGTAAAAAACGGATAAATGCCGTATCCACACAAAATAAAATATGGGCAATTGTGGCAATAATAAGAAGTCCAAGTAATGTTTTCCAAAAAGAGTATCCAAATACTAGAGAGATAATATAGGCACCAATTATCGTAAGACCTAAATCAACAATTGCGATTCCTAAAAAACGATAAGCGTGTACACCTTCATTCGGTTTCCCAAATATATCTTTATATTTGCAAAACGATGTCATCTTGTTCTTATTAGAGAGATTAATTTTTGCGCATATTATGAATTATTTATCTCTCTTGGTTGATTATGGAAACTAAAATAAATGAATCCTTAATTCAAGAAACAGTTGATTTGGGTAATGAAATTATTAATGAATTAGATAGTTCTTTGAAGAGCACGCGAGAGACAGAAAGGATGGTTGATGAATCTATATTTTTTCATAAATCGGCGAAAAGAGTATTAAGAGGAATGACATGGGTTGGTTATTTTATGAATTTATTCTCTCGTGAACCGGTAAGAAAAGATAATACGACAACACCAATACAAGTGAATTCGGACCCCGAATATGTTTCTTTTGATAATATCGATAGATTAGTAAACCAATCAAGAGAGATGAATACTTTATTACGCACACAAAATAAAGAATTAGATAATTTGGAAAACAAAATCGAAGAAAATAATAAATATGCTGATAAAAATCTACACATAATATCTAAGTATAACAATTCCTGAACCACCTTTTCCACCGTAACTATGTTTTCCTGACGTCGCACCACCACCTTGACCACCATTTCCTGTATTTGAAGAGGCAGATGCCCCTGGAATATTCGAACTATTTGAGTCATCATATTGTTTTCCATTTCCACCAGTTCCATAAGTTACAGAAGAACCACTAATATTACTAGAAACTCCAGCACCACCATTTATTCCAGAACCATTTGTACTATTTCCACCACCGCCATAACCGGTTCCTCCACCACCGCCACCACT
>JACCEC011227321.1_pt1 | contig 15988 bp, 15 predicted proteins | sample 7450121 | NCBI WGS metagenome assembly JACCEC01 (sample SAMN15323455, study PRJNA562643) | freshwater metagenome | isolation source: river surface water | place: USA:Blue River Watershed | collected 2017-08-18 | reverse complement strand
CTGACACTCAGCAATCCCCCGCACCGCGTTCACGCCGCCAGCTTGTGCTGGGCTCGGCTGCCGCCATCCTGATTGCGGGCACAGTACTGGTGGTGGCCGTGTTGCCCGCCGAATTCGGAATCGATCCGCTGGGCGTCGGTCGTGCGCTGGGGTTGCAGGAGCTGGCGGATGCCAGCGAAGGGCCACTGGAGGCACAAACCATGGCGCACAGAGCCGACACGGTGGAGTTCGTGCTGGGGCCATTTCAGTCACTGGAGTACAAATACCGCCTGGCCGAAGGCAACAGCATGATCTACTCCTGGCAGGCGACGGGCGCGCTGGTCTACGACATGCACGCAGATCCCGACAACATGGAAGGCGAAGAATTTGTAGAGAGTTTTGACAAGGCCACCGCGACCACCAGCATGGGCACGTACCACGCGCCTTTCACTGGAATTCACGGTTGGTTCTGGGAAAACCGCACCTTCGAGGAAGTGGTATTGCGTCTGCACAGCGCCGGATTTTACGAGGGCACGATTCTCTTTCGTGACGGAGGCGTCTTCGAACAGACTCTGGCACCCGTCCTCAACTAGGGCGTCTGGCCTGAGTTGAACATCCGAGCATAAAAAAGCCCGCACTGCCTTGGCGATGCGGGCTTTTTTATGTCTCAACAACTCGGTCTCAACAACTCGGTCTCGACGACTATCTGTCGCCTGGATCGGAACCATCGACTGGCGCGCCAGTGCCAGAGGATCCCATGAACAGTTTGCGGCCGTCCGGGAACGTGATGTCTCGACCATTGCCACGGCATTCCGGCGTACACAGACGATCCTTGCTCTGGTAACCCGTCACAATGATCTCGGTGCCAATCTGCAGAGAATCACGGTTGATGCCCCGACGCAGCAGTGTGTTAGGCGTTCCGCCCTCGACCATCCAGAGTTGCTTGCTGCCGTCTTCGTTGGTGTTCTCCAGGTGAATCCACGAATGCGGATTGATCCACTCCACCCGGGTAATCGGCCCGCGCAGTGCAATCGGCAGATTCGCATCGAACTCTGCAGAGAATGCATGGTGTGCGGACGCTGGCATACTGGCCACCATCCCACCCGCGACTGCTGCCACAGCCATCAACATCTTGATCTTCATATTTCCACCCCTTTGCTTGGTCTGAATTAACTTGATCTCAGCGGTCGACTTCCTGCCCAAACAGCTCCGCTTCACGTCCCTTCCTGTACTTGCCGTACATTAACTCTTCTACGAACTCCACGCACTTGAATTGCGGCAGTTCGAAGCCTTCTTCAAGTCTTCGGTAGATCGGCATGCTGATTGTCCAGGGACGCTCAAAAATATCCGGATCCTCCATGGTCGCCTCATACTCAATCACATTCTCGCTGACCATCGTGTAACGCTCGGTCACCTTGAGCTTGTAAGTGTGATAGTTGCCCGCCCGGTCAAACCAGGTTCGGTCGTCAAGCCCCGTGACCTCGACGACGAAAGTGTCGCCCTCCCAATATCCGTATGACTGCCCCATCCACGCATCCAGGGGCGGTTCACCCGGGTTTTCCAGATAGATGTTGCGCACTGCGCCGGCAAACGAATAGGCGATGAACATGGCCTCCTGGCTCTGGAAAATCTGGAACGGATGCGGCATGTAGGTCGCACGGGGAACACCCGGCATAAAGCACTTGATCTCGGGGTCACTGGTCAGCCAGTTTTCCTGATTGGTCTGGCGCTGCGCCAATGCCTCCGGTTTATAAGGGATAGTCCCGCCCTCCACGACAGAGTAACTGGCAGGGACTGAACCTACCGCCCCCATCGCTACGATTTCCGGAGCAGGTACGGGGACGAAATCGCCTGGCACCATCGCGAAGGCCGCCTTGGCAGGCGCTGACTCCAGATTGTTGTTCGCGGTACTCATGGCCTGCCAGATGCCGTTGAAATCCGGCTTGCCGTCGGGAGTCCTGGGAATGGCACTGGCCGGGACGGCGGCCGCTGCAGCGGCGGTGGCGTCTTCCGCAGGCGGAGTTCCCGCTGGAGAGCAGGCGGCCAGGGACGCCAGCAGAAGTGCGGCGGACAAGCAATTCAACGTGTTTTTACAGCCGAGCATATGTCAGGACCTCCGGATTTGGTCGGCCGATATAAACACTTCGTCGCAAGGAGTGTCAAGCCATGGAAATCAAGCGACCTGCACTGTGCAAACGGGGTAAAGAAGAGCGGGTAAAGAAGGAGGGATAAAAAAGTGGCGGACCGAGGAGATCAGTCCGCCACGAGGTCGATTACTTCTTGTCCGGGTAAAGCGGAAAACGTTGGAGAACGATCAACCTGACTTCTTGCCGGTAAACGTGCCGGTAGCCATGCCGCCAAGGTCCACAGTGCCGGTGATTGTGCCATCGTCCTGCAATGTGCCTTTATAAACAACCGAACCGGCGTCGCCCGTCAGCGTAAACTGGAAATCATCCCCTGTGGCAGTACCGGTGAAATCTGTATCGCCGAGCTGGCCGGTATAGTGCCCGGTCACAGCACCGTCGGCGCCTTGCGCCATGGTCACGCTGGCGTTGCCGGTCTGCCCCATGACATCAACGGCAAAGGCCCAGCTGCCGCTGACATCTGCGCTGGCGAATTGAGCTCCCAGCGTGAAGACTGCCGCGATAGTGAGTCGTGAAATTCTGGAAATTGTATTGCTGAACATGTTGAAGAACCCCCCGGGGTACGTGGTTAATAATGCGGGTAGAAAAGTAACACGGCTGCCGTCGGCACCGCCACAGGATTCATGAGGCAACTGACCGCGCAATGCATCTGTCTGTCGATTTACCCCCCAACCGGCGATTTACCCCCAGCCGGGGATTTAACCCCAACCGGCGATTTAGCTCAGACGGGGGGATTTAGCGCGGAGGATCCGTGCGCCCGTGGCGGGTCTGGTTGACTCGATACCAGCCGGCAATGCTGAAACGATCCCGTCGCGCCGGTAGCACCTCGTGTGGAACATCCTCACTCAGAAAGACCACCAGCGTCCCCAGCAGCGGGCTCACTCGCGCCAACTCCGTGTTGCCATCCGGGGCATACAGGACAAGTTCCCCGCCGTCGTCGGGCTGCCACTGCGAGTTAAAGTAGGCGACCAGTGAGACGACACGGTTGCTCGTGTCTCCCGCAGCGTCATCTTGATCCACAGGCGCCTTGAAGGCGTCCAGATGCTTGCGGTAAAAGGCGCCCGGCGCGTAGTGCGCGAAGTGGCTCTCAAAGGAGAAAAGCCCGAGAAACAGACGCCTGTTCAAATAGGACTGCAGACGTGCGGACCAACCCAGCCATTCGCGTTCCGCGTCAGTTGCACCGTCGATCCAGAGAGTTTCATCCCGCCGGACCCGCGCAACGATGGCGTGGTCAGTTCCGCGCCCGACGCCAGCAGGGCTGAAACCTGTTGTGCCAGTCGACTGTAATTGCTGCTGCAGGGCGGCACTCAACGCGGGGGGCAGAGCGGCGGGAACGACACTCCAGGAATTGGCCAGAAGATCCTCGGCAATGCGGGCAAACAGTGCGTCCTCAGCGGCATGATTTGAGGCAGAGTGTGCGGCAGAGAGTTCGGCCAAGCGATCAGTCCTGTTTCTTCTTGCTGAAGGTACGCGGCTTCTTGAATCCCAGCGGTGTGCCATCCTTCTTGGTGCGGGCGCGACCTGCCATTGCGTCGCCCGGAGCTGCAGCCTCCGCTGAAATCTCTGCTGCCGCGGACTCGTCTTGCGCAGCCGGTGTCACCTCGGCAACTTCCTGCGCCTTCTTGACGCGAATACGGCTGCCTCCAAGCTCGAGGTTGTTCAGAGTGCGAATGGCAGCCTTGGCCTCATGCGGGACGGGCATGTTGACGAATCCGAACCCTTTGGAACCGCCGGTCACTGCGTCCATGACGACGGTGCAGGACTGCACGCGCCCCTGTGCCTGAAACAGGGCGAGAAGCTCTGCCTGTGTCGTTTCCCGAGCAAGATTGCGGACTATGATTTTCAACGCTGTTCCCCGAATGACTGATGCGGCGCCAGGGCAGAAGGCCCGTGGCGGCGGCAAGATACTGCAATTACAGGCGTGAGTCTAACATCGAGAGTCTAACAAGCTGCCGGGAAATAAGCAGTAGTCGCCTGAGCACGCCTCCTTTATAATGCCGCGCGCCTGCAATAGACAACCATAACGCCCTCCGCAGTGTCAGCAGCACCTGCAGGGCCACTACTGCCGCAATTCTGCAGTGACTCTCACCCGCAACACTCATCTGTAAAGAACGGACAATACTTTGATTACTGCCTCCAATATCACCATCCAGTTTGGTGCCAAGCCGCTTTTCGAGAATGTTTCCCTGCGCTTCGGCAATGGCAACCGCTACGGTCTGATCGGTGCCAACGGCTCCGGCAAGTCCACCTTCATGAAGATCCTCAGCGGCGAGATTCAGCCAACCGCTGGCAATGTGAACGTGGATGCCGACGAGCGCGTTGGCATCCTGCGCCAGAACCAGTTCGCTTATGAGGACTTCACGGCCATCGACACGGTGATCATGGGCCACGACAAACTGTGGAAGATCAAGGAGGAGAAAGACCGCATCTACAGTCTCCCGGAGATGAGCGAAGACGACGGTATGCGCGTCGCCGAGCTGGAGATCGAATTCGCGGAACTGGATGGATACTCCGCCGAGGCCAATGCTGGCGAACTGCTGCTGGGGCTGGGCATCCCGCTGGAACAACATTACGGCCCCATGAGCGCCATCGCGCCGGGCTGGAAGCTGCGGGTGTTGCTGGCGCAGGCCCTGTTCGCCGATCCGGACATCATGCTGCTGGACGAACCGACCAACAACCTCGACATCAACGCGATCCGCTGGCTGGAAGGCATCCTCAATCAGCGCGACTGCACCATGATCATCATCTCCCACGACCGTCACTTCCTGAACAGTGTGTGCACGCACATGGTCGATGTGGACTACGGCGAGCTGCGGCTGTATCCCGGCAACTACGATGATTTCATGATCGCCTCGACGCAGGCACGTGAACGCATCCAGGCCGACAACGCCAAGAAAAAGACGCAGATTTCCGAGCTGCAGTCTTTCGTGAGCCGCTTCTCTGCAAACGCCTCCAAGGCGAAGCAGGCGACCTCCCGCGCCCGGCAAATCGAGAAGATCAAGCTGGAAGACCTCAAGCCCTCCAGCCGTATCAGTCCCTTCATCCGCTTCGAGCAGGAAAAGAAGCTGCATCGTCTGGCGCTGGAGATCAACAAGCTGAGTCTGTCCTATGACGACAACACGCTGATCAAGAATCTCAACCTGATGATCGAAGTCGGCGAGCGCGTGGCCATCATCGGCCCGAACGGTATCGGCAAGACCACGCTGCTGCAGGCCCTGACCGGCAACTTCGGAAAAGTGCCCGGCGAGACGCTGACAGGTCAGGTCAAGTGGTCGGAGAACGCCAACATCGGCTACTACGCGCAGGACCACAATCACGAGTTCGCGGACGACATCAATCTGTTCGACTGGATGAGCCAGTGGGCCAAACCGGGCGATGACGAGCAGGTGATTCGCGGCATTCTGGGCAAGATGCTGTTCTCCAAGGATGACAGCCTCAAGAAGGTCAAAGTCATCTCCGGAGGAGAAAAAGGCCGCATGCTGTTCGGTAAGATGATGCTGCAGAAGCCGAACATCATGGTCATGGACGAGCCGACCAACCACCTCGACATGGAGTCCATCGAGGGCCTCAACCTGGCGCTGGAGAACTACCCCGGCACGCTGATCTTCGTTTCTCATGACCGCGAGTTTGTGTCGTCTCTGGCGACACGCATTCTGGAGATCTCTGCCAATGGCATCGCCGATTTCAAAGGCGACTACGACGAGTATCTGCATCAACAGGGCGTGGAATGAGCGAATCCCATGTGACCGACACCTTCACCGTGCTGAACCTGCCTCCCGAGCAGGTCGACAACCTCACGGCACTGGGTTACACGCGCATGACTCCGGTGCAGGCGCAGGCGCTGCCGATTGCACTGCAGGGCGGCGATCTGATCGTGCAGGCGCGCACCGGCAGCGGCAAAACTGCCGCCTTTGGCATCGCCCTTCTCAACCGCATCAATCAGCGCGACTTTGGCACCCAGGCCCTGATCCTGTGCCCGACTCGCGAACTGGCCACCCAGGTTGCCACCGAGATTCGCCGCCTGGCGCGCTACCTTCCCAATCTGAAGGTCGTGGTGCTGTGTGGCGGACAGGCCTTCGGGCCGCAGGTCGGTTCACTCGAACACGGAGCGCACATCGTTATCGGCACACCCGGCCGAATTCGCGATCACATAGAAAAGCAGACCTTGAACCTGAGCCGCGTCAGCACGCTCGTGCTGGACGAGGCCGACCGCATGCTCGATATGGGCTTCTCCGAAGACATCGAACTGATCATCGACCAGACACCGGCAACACGGCAGACGCTGCTGTTTTCGGCCACTTTCCCACACGACATCGAGAACCTGAGCGCGAAGTACCAGAAAGGGGCTCGTCGGGTGACAATCGAGGAAGGCCATGGGGCTGCCAGCATCGCCCAGCATTACTACAGTTGCGGCGCCACAGAGGCAGGTGACAGTCGTTATGCCGCCGTGTTGCGACTGCTGCTGCATTTCAAACCCGAATCATGCCTGGTGTTCTGCAATACCAAACAGGCGACTCGTGAGACGGCTCGCTATCTTGTGGACGCGGGCCTGAGTGCCATGCCGCTGCACGGCGACATGGAGCAGCGTGAACGCGATCAGGTGCTGATTCAGTTCCGTCATCAGAGCTGTCAGATTCTGGTGGCTACCGACGTCGCGGCGCGCGGACTGGACATCGAGCAACTGCCGATGGTCATCAACTGCGAATTGCCCCGCGACCTCGAAGTCTACACACACCGCATCGGGCGCACTGGACGCGCCGGCAACACCGGCATGTCGTTGAGCGTCTTTTTCGAGAACGAAAGATTCAGAGTGGATGCGCTGCGGGCACGTCAGGAACAACTGTCGGACTCCGACATCCAGAGCATTGCCGTAGTGCCACAGGAGCGCGGCAAACCAGCCCCGCCTTCCTGGCAGACACTGAGCATTGCCGGTGGTCGCAAGAACAAGATTCGTCCGGGGGATGTGCTCGGCGCGTTGACAGCCGGAGGCGCTATCGCAGCCACGGCCATCGGCAGGATCGACATTCTGGATCACGCCAGTTACGTCGCGATTGCCACCGCTCAGGTGAAAGAAGCACTGGAGCAATTGGCAGGCCGTCCCATCAAGGGTCAGAAGTTCAAGGTTCGACGCTGCTCCATGCATGTAGATGCCGGCACGGAAGAAACCGGTTCGCCCCGGAAGCGCTGACGGAGGGAAACCCGCATGCCGCCCCGCGCACGTTGCCCGCGCTGTCAGCGCCCTTCGCTTCGCTGCTACTGCGCACTGTTGCCGTCCCCTGCCTTACATAACCTTTGGCCCGTCGCAATCCTGCAGCATCCGCAGGAAAGTCGGCATGCGCTCGGTACCGCCCGCATCGCGCAACTGGGACTGAACGATTGCAGGTTGATCATCGGCAACGCGGAGGCAATGCAGGCTGAAATGGCAGAGCTCGCTGCAGGGGAGCGTGTCGCGCTGATCTATCCCGGCGCGGACAGTCAACCACTCTCGGTGTTGCGTGAACTGCCACCACAGCGGCTGCTCTTTATTGATGCCACCTGGCGCAAGAGTCGAAGGCTGCTGCTGGAGTCCGCGTGGCTCGCGGCGCTGCCGCGTTACCATCTGGAATCACCGCCAGCCAGCCGTTACCGCATCCGCAAGGAGCCAAACAGCGAAGCGCTCTCCACGCTAGAAGCGGTTGTGCATGCTCTGGCTTTTCTGGAGGGTGCAGCGGAGAGACTTGCAGGCAACGCCGAGAATAAATACTCGGCACTGCTGCAAATTATGGATGGTCTGATCGACGAACAGATACGTGCGATGGGCCCGGAGACTTTCGCAAAAAACTATTATCAACTACAGCAGCGAGAAGACTGCGGCGATGCCACCACCCAACAATAGAATGAGTGTGGGGAGGATGCTCAAACCGAAACCCAGCGAGCGGGTGCCCGGATCGGAAACATAGGCCCGCAGATACACCAGCCTGCCCACCAGATAAACGGCACCGATGCCCGCTCCAAGATCAGGCCGCACCCAGTACCCGAACAGCACGATGGCGGGAATGAAGATCACCAGCATTTCCAGAGTATTCTGATGCACACGGTAATAGCGCTCGAACACCGGATGCCCGGTGATCGCCGGCGCGGCGACATTGAACTTGCCACGCGCATTGCCCACCAGGATTCCAAAGTAAAAATACTGCAGCAGCGCTGCTACGATCACCAATGCTACATACTCCATCGGCCCTGCTCCTTCTGAAGGTGGTTTTTATTGTGCCTGTCCCTGGCTGTTTTTGATGATCTGCTCCAGATAAGAACTGGAGCGAGTCACCTCATAACGCTTGAACTTGATACGCGGATGCAACTCCCGCATCCGCGAACTCAGCAGTCCGTGTGCGGAATGTAACTGTGCATCAGAGATAATGCCATTCGTATCACACTCCTTGGCCAGTCGCAGCAGGCGGTCGAAGTTCATGATGAAATTGTCCGTATGGGTGCAACGAATCTGAGTACCGTAAAACAAGGATTGCAGATCCACGCCCTTGCCGGAAAGCACCAGGAAATTGCGCGAAAAAATCTCGAAGTCACCGGTGGCAAACAGGTGCCACATCTCCATGAATTCCGCTTCAGAATAAGTCTCGTCGCCCTGAGGACCCTTGCTCGATTGCAGCAGCAAGCCACTGATGCCCCCGAGCTGACGCCGGGTATTGTCGGCAATCTTGAAGAAAGTCTCCTGACGCGCATTCATTTCCGTGGCGGCGATTGCCATGGTTTGCTTCTCGGACTGCACGTTGTTGTGGCGCAACTCGCGATTGTTTTCCGCCAGCACACTTTGCTGAATGAACAACCCGATGACCAGCCAGAGGAATGCCAGCGGGGCAAATGCACCCTCCAGGAAATTCCCCATCTCACCGATAGGCAGGTAAATGAATTCACTCCAGCCAACATTCGTGGAGATATAGAGGACGGCCAGCAGCAGCCAGACCAGCGTCAGGATCAGGCCAAACAATATCCTCCAGTCCTTATGCTGATCTTCTATCACACTGGGGATCTTCTTGTCCTGACTCACTTCTTCCAACTTGTTTTCTCCGCCGATCTGCAATTCGGAATCGACATACAGCCGGAATTCTTCCAATAAAATCCGGGGCTGCAGCGAACGCTGGCTAGATTACTGCCTGCCCTGTGGCGGGTCAACGAATAACACGGCCGGGTGCCGCGCATTGCTATTGCGGGGCAGAAAATCGATAATTGGCCGCCCGCGCAAGCGACTGGAATCTGGTAGATGAGCAAGAAAAAAGACAGTGTATTCAACTTCGAGGAGTCTCTGGCCAGCCTGGAGAGCCTGGTCTCAGCCATGGAAGAGGGTGAGCTGAGCCTGGAAGAATCACTGCAGGCCTTCGAGAAAGGCATACGCCTGACTCGCGAATGCCAGGCTGCGCTGCAGAAAGCGGAGCAGACCGTGCAGATACTCATCGACGAGAATGGCAGTCCTGAACCCATCAGCTTCGATGCTGCCAATGCCGTTGATGGCAGTGAAGCACAATGACCACTCCTCTCACCAGCACTACTGCCCCTTCTGCGTTCGCCCTCAAGGACTTCATGCAGCTGTGTCAGCAGCGCATTCAAGCGGCACTTGGCGATCACCTGGGAGCCTTGCCACCCACGGCTGCGGGGTTGCGCAACGCGATGCAGTACGCCAGTCTGCAGGGCGGCAAGCGAGTGCGTCCACTGCTGGTGTATGCCGCTGCGCAGGCGCTTGGTGCAGATCTCGCGAAAGCAGACCGCGCCGCCTGCGCGGTCGAACTGGTGCACTGCTACTCCTTGGTACACGACGACCTGCCAGCCATGGACGATGATGCCTTGCGCCGTGGCATCCCAACCGTACACATCGCGTTCAACGAAGCCACCGCGATTTTGGCCGGAGACGCGCTGCTAAGCTTGGCTTTTCGCCTGCTCAGTGACCCGCAGAACACGAGTGTCAGCGATGGCACCAGCCTGCGCATGATCAACCTGCTGGCGGCCGCTTCCGGCTACGAGGGGATGGTGGCAGGACAATCCATCGATTTTGACGCGATGGGACATACCCTGACACTGGAGCAGCTGGAAAACATGCACAGCCTCAAGACCGGCGCCCTGATCAGCGCCAGTGTGCAGCTCGGCGCACTTTGCACGGAACGGGCGACCGTTACGCAACTGGCGGCGCTGCAGCAGTACAGCCGCTGCATAGGCCTGGCTTTTCAGGTACAGGATGACATCCTCGATGTGATCAGCGACACCGCCACGCTGGGTAAGACCCAAGGAGCCGATCAGGCACTGAACAAGCCGACCTACGTCTCCCTGCTGGGGCTGCAAGGTGCGACCAGCAAGGCGCGTGAACTGTGCGACTCCGCTGTCGATGCACTGCGGGACTTCGATGCCCACGCGGACGCCCTGCGGCAGATCGCACTTTATATTGTGGAGCGCAAGAGTTGACTCGTTTTGCGCTTGATTGACGCAGTCAGGTCATTCCATTAAGTTAGCGCCAACCCAAAGGTCTGGCGCCTTTCCAAGCCCGGATTCATAAAGAGTAAGCACATCCAAATGCTCGACGAAATTCCCCTTAGCCGCCCTGACACCCCGCTGCTTGACCAGATTCAAAGTCCGGACGACCTGAAAAAGATAGACCCAGCCCAATTGCGGGACCTGGCCAGGGAAGTCCGCAAGTTTCTCCTCTATTCTGTCGGGCAGACTGGCGGCCACTTCGGTGCGGGATTGGGTGTGGTGGAACTCACCATTGCACTGCATTATGTCTTTAATACTCCGCATGATCGCCTGGTGTGGGATGTCGGCCACCAGACGTATCCTCACAAGATTCTTACGGGCCGCCGCGAGCGCATGCTGACGATGCGACAGGCCGGCGGTCTCGCCGCCTTCCCGAGTCGCGAGGAAAGCGAGTACGACAGCTTCGGAGTCGGACACTCCAGCACATCGATCAGCGCTGCACTCGGCATGCTGATCGCCGCACGCGAGCAGCAGATCGACCGCCACACGGTGGCGATTATTGGCGATGGCGCCATGACCGCAGGCATGGCCTTCGAGGCGCTCAATCATGCCGGTGATATCGACGAAAACCTGTTGGTGATACTCAACGACAACAACATGTCGATCTCCAGAAACGTCGGTGGGTTGTCGAGCTACTTTGCCCGTATGTGGGCGAGCCGCCCCTATAACTTTATTCGGACGGGTGGCAAAAAAGTTCTGTCGCACATTCCTCCCGCATTGAAAGCGGCGCATCGGGCCGAAGAATATATGAAAGGCATGGTGTCACCTGGCACTCTGTTCGAAGAGATCGGCTTCAATTACATCGGCCTGGTCGATGGACACGACACGCTCGGGCTGATCGACATGCTTGCCAACATCAAACAACTGCGCGGTCCGCAGTTGCTGCATGTCGTGACGCAGAAGGGCAAGGGTTACACGGCATCGGAAAGCGATCCCTTTGGCATGCACGCGATGAACAAGGTCGAGGCCAAGCGTCCTCAGCCCGCCACGCGCAAGGCCGAAACACCGACCTACTCGGCCGTCTTCGGACAGTGGCTGTGTGACATGGCCGTTGATCATCCTCTGTTGGCAGCGATCACACCGGCAATGAGTGCTGGTTCGGGGATGGATCAGTTCGCCGAAAAATATCCGCGCCAATTCCATGATGTTGCCATCGCCGAACAACACGCCGTGACGCTGGCGGCCGGGATGGCGTGTGACGGTCTGAAACCCGTGGTGGCGATTTACTCGACATTTCTGCAACGCGCCTACGATCAACTGATTCACGATGTAGCACTGCAAAATCTTGATGTGCTCTTTGCTATCGATCGCGCAGGTCTGGTAGGAGAAGATGGCCCTACCCACGCCGGCAGTTTTGACCTGAGCTTCCTGCGCTGTATTCCCAATATGGTGGTCATGGCACCGAGCGATGAAAACGAAGCAAGGCAGATGCTGTACACCGGTTATTGTCACCAAGGTCCGGCGGCGGTGCGCTATCCGCGCGGGAAAGGGCCAGGCGCGAAAATCAGCCAAAAGATGGAGTTGCTGCCAATCGGCAAAGGCCTGGTACGCAGAAGCGGAAAGGATGTTGCCATTCTCGCGTTCGGCAGCATGGTGACCACTGCGCTGGAAGTTGCAGAGATTCTGGACGCGACCGTGGTGGATATGCGCTTCATCAAGCCTCTGGATGAAGAATTGACGGGAGACATGGCACGACAACATCGCTTGATCGTGACACTGGAAGAGAACACCGTCATGGGCGGCGCCGGCTCAGCCATCAACGAGTTCCTGCTGCGCGAAGACCATCGCGTCGCGATTTTGAACCTCGGGCTGCCCGACGCCTTCCTGAGCCACGGCAAAGTCCCCGACATCCTCGCCAAAGCCGGCCTGGACTCCCCCTCCATCGTCGCCGCCATCCGCGCGCGGGTCGGACCCGCGTAATCTATTGATAATGATGAGTATTAGTCGTTTTTATCCGCTTCTCCGAGGCTTGGAAGTATGATTCCAGCGTCCATTTCAGCGCAATAAGTGCCACGATGCTCGCTGAGCGAGCAGAAGCCGGACTGCTCGAAGACCTCGCGATACCTGGCCCTGACACCCAGATCCTCTTGGAATCGCCTTACGAATTCCGGACTTCCGACCGCAAGGCTTTTCGTCCATCGCTCATCCCGCGGCAGGTTCCCGCGTTGTAATGCCTCATGAACCCACTGCCTGTGTGCCTCGCGCAATTCCATTGCATTCGTGAATCCAAGCAACTTCACCAGCGTCCCCGAATCAATAATGCTGTAACGCTTCACCGGCGACTGCAGTTCGAGATATCCACCATGCATCCATTCCTGCGGGTGCCGCACAACACCCGCTCGCACCATATTCAGATCGATGTAAACCAGGCATTCCGCAAGATAGCGCTCACTATCCACCGCGGTAGCATGATAACGATCCTCCCAGAACGCCCCGCGGCGCTCCTTGCGCTGGTTGTACTCCTGCGCCGTCCGGCCCTCAACCAATTGCATCGCATCCGCGATCTCCCCCTTGCCCCGATCCTGCACCAGGAGATGAATGTGGTTTGACGTAACGATGTAATTCAATACGCATAACTGGTAGCGCTTTCTGGCTTGAAACAACCAGTAAACCCAGCGCGCACGATCACGCGCGAACTTGAACAGAAACTGCTGCTGATGACAGCGATGAGTAATGTGCCAGATGTGGCCTTGCCGAAAATAGCGATTCGCGCGTGGCATCCTTGCCCTCCCAAAAATGATGTCTTCCTGCTTAAAATCTAGTACAAAACCGCATTTCTGGCCACCAAAAGCCCCCTAAAACCGCAACAAACACTTAAGTTTCATAAAGTTACGTGGGTCCGACCCGCGCGGCAGAGCGATTGACTCAGGGGGGAGCAGTGCGTAGACTCCCCGGCGTTGCGGTGAGGGCCTGCTCGCGCCGCGATGCTGATTAGTTGTTCAGGTGCTCGGTGGTTGCTCGTTCAAGGACAAGCTGCTGTCGAGATAAATGGGAAGCTGGTTCGATTCCAGTGCTGCCCCCGCAACGGTAATGCGTAGCATGCTCTCCATGAGCGTGTTGCATGAGCCCGATACCAGCCTGACGATGAATTACACCTGTGATGAAGCGGAGGGCTCCATCGGTGGTCGGTTCAGTCGTCTCCTGTCGATTTATTCCTGCCGCTCCCCCTCCCTCATGAAATTTTTTTCATAGAGGAAACCCAACCATGCATTACCGTAAACTCCTGGCGCTGGCCTGTGCCACAGGCGCCACGTTATCTCCTTTTATTTCGCAACCCGCGCTCGCTCAAAATGCGACAGCGGAATCCAGTGAACTGAACGAGATTATCGTCACGACCAGCCGCATCGCTACTCCGCTCCGGCAGATCGGCACCTCCGTATCGGTGCTGAACAGCGACGACCTCAACGCGCGGTCGAACGACTCCCTGCTCGACATCCTGCGCACCTTGCCCGCCGTCGCCGTCAGCAACAACGGCGGCCAGGGGCAGATCACAACGATGCGCATTCGAGGCGAAGAAGGCTATCGCACACTGACCTTGCTCGACGGTATGAAATTGTCAGACCCCAGCGTGACACAAGTGCAGCCCCAACTGGAGCACCTGCTCAGCAGCGGCATCGAACGCGTGGAAATCTTGCGCGGCCCTCAAGGCTTGAGTTATGGCGCCGACGCTGGTGGGGTGGTGAACATCAGCACCCGCCGCAGCAGTAAAGAATTTCGCTCCAGCGTGGATGTGCTATCCGGCGCCTTTGGCACTCGGCAGGTGAACGGTAACATCAGCGCTGGCAATGACCGTGGCGATTTCTTTGTTTCCGCGAGCCAAATGGAGACCGATGGCTTCAACGCCCGCAGGTCCGACGCCGCGACGCGCGATGATGACGGCTATGACAACACATCGCTGCACGCCCGCATCGGCGTGAACGCCAGCGAAAAGTTGCGCCTGGAACTGGTCCATCGCGATGTCGCCGGCGAATCAGCGTACGACGGTTGTTTCCATCCCACTAACTTCAGTCAGGTGCACGACTGTGACGCAAACTTCGAGCAACAAGCCTCGCGTGGTTCCGGCACTTATCATGGGGCATCCGGCACCCACACACTGGCCTTTGCCAGAACAGCCACCGCGCGCGACTATTTCACTATGGGCGCCCCGGCATATGATTTCACCGGCGAGACTCAGCGTTGGGAGTATCTGGGGACTGCCACGGGATTCGACGACTTCAATCTCGTCTATGGCGCCGATCTGGAAGAGGAAGACAATCAAGGCGACACCCGCGACCAGCTTGGTTACTACGTTGAATATCTCAGCGACTTTTCGGACGCAATGTTTCTAACAGCAGGCGTCCGTCGCGACGAGAGCGATGAATTTGGCAATCACAACAGCTACCGTGTCAGCGGTGCCTATCTGATCGGCATGCCGCACAGCGCCGAATTGAAACTGCGCGCCAGCCTCGGCACAGGATTCCGTGCTCCCAGCCCCTACGAAGCCGCCTATAACCGCAGCGCCTCTGCACGACCGCCGGCCTCACTGGCCAGCCTGACCGAGGAAACCAGCGCTGGCTATGAGCTGGGGATGGAGTACTACACGCCTGCCGGATTGCATCTGGAAGCCGTGTACTTCGATCAGAAAATCGAGGATGCAATTCAATTCGACTTGAACGCTTACTCCGGCTATCTGCAGGATGTCGGCAAGAGTACTTCGGAAGGGGTGGAGCTCTCAGCCAAGCTGCCGCTGACTGCGCAACTGACGCTGAACAGCAACTACACGTACAACAAGGCCCTGCGGCCTGATGACAGCGCGCGCCTTTTGCGTCCCAGGCATCTCGCCAACCTGGGGCTGTCCTGGCAAAGTGCTGATGAACGTCTGCAACTGAGTGGTTTCTATCGTCGCTCGGAAGACTCTGTCGATTCGCTCTTCGGCGCTCCTGTGGCGCTGGAAAACTACGACGTTGTCGATCTGAGCGCGAGCTTTGACCTCAATCGCATTTTCAACGCCTATGTCAGAATCGATAACGCGACTGACACAGACTATGAGGAGGTGCTGGGGTATAACACGGCTGGCAGATCAATCTACGTTGGCATTCGCGCCAATTTTTGATCAGCCCCACGCTACTGATCTCACCAGCACAATGCAGCACACGACAGCACACGACCACCGCCGGGAGCAACCCATGAGCACACAGGACGACAGAAACGCCCGCCACAAGAAGGCAATGCAGCGCAAGAAAGCGCTGGTCGACGAGCGCATTGCCGCCGCGACCATCGACAAAGGGCTCATGGTAGTGCTCACCGGCAATGGCAAGGGCAAGAGTTCATCTGCCTTCGGAATGCTTGCCCGCAGCGTAGGTCATGGCCTG
>JACCEC011033100.1_pt1 | contig 15988 bp, 14 predicted proteins | sample 7450121 | NCBI WGS metagenome assembly JACCEC01 (sample SAMN15323455, study PRJNA562643) | freshwater metagenome | isolation source: river surface water | place: USA:Blue River Watershed | collected 2017-08-18 | reverse complement strand
AGTCAGGAGCCAGAAGCAAAAAGCCCCGCATGGCGCGGGGCTTTTTGCTACTTACAATTCGCATGAGCGAGTTGTAAGGGTTTGTCTTGGCGGAGAGGGTGTCTACTGAAGCGTCTGTATCGCTTTGATGCTTCTTGGGCCGCCTTGGCTATCTTTAGCCAATGAAATCTGCTCCGGCTCGACGAAAAGTCGGCAATAAGTAACTCAACGGCTGGCTCACCGAAGTCCAAAGCTTTACGGTACCTCTCAAAGCTAACCACGGATAATCACGCCACCAGCGTGGGGAAACGTGGGGAAAGGACTACGTATGAAAGCCACCTTCACCGACGCATTCGCAAAGAACGTGACCGTACCCGGCCGGTACACAGACCCCGCGACAAAAGGCCTCAACCTGAATGTAAAGAACGGACGGAAGTATTGGGTACTCCGCTATACGTTGGCGGGACTGCGGCGCGACCTGACATTGGGATCGTATCCAGCCATTTCGCTAAAGGAGGCAAGAAACCGCGCCGTGGCATGTCGGGCCGAGCTGATCGCTGGACGCGAACCGAATGGCTACTGGAAGGCACCCGTGCGCACGGGGGCACAAATCAGCGAAACTCTGACTTTTCGGGAATTCGCGCAAGAATGTATTAAGGCGAAATCGCATGAATGGCGCAACCAGAAGCATGGCGAACAATGGCACAACACCCTGGCGAAGTATGCCGACCCGGTGATCGGTTCTTTGCCACTGGACGCAATCGATACTGAACACATCCTGAAGATCCTGACGCCGATATGGCACACCAAAACCGAGACCGCGTCCCGCCTCCGCGGGCGGATCGAATGGGTACTCGCTTCGGCTACAACGCGGAAGCTACGTAGTGGACAAAACCCGGCAGCTTGGCGCGGACATCTCGAAACCGTGTTGCCGAGACCATCTCGCGTTACCCCGGTTGACCATCATCCTGCCCTGCCCTACAAGCAGATTCCGGCGTTAATGAAACAACTCGCGGACATTGACGGGGTTTCAGCATTAGCCCTGCAATTCCTGATCTTGAATGCAAGCCGGTCTGGCGAGGTGCTCGGGGGATTACGATGCGAAATCGATGAACTCGGCATGTGGACAATTCCCGGGAGCCGCATGAAAGCAGGCAAAGCCCATCGAGTACCCCTTGGCCGACGCGCCCTCGAAATCCTTCAGGTGGCCAAGATGCTGGACCCTGGTAGTCGGTTCCTGTTTTCGAAGAAGGGTAATGCTCTGTCGAACATGGCGATGTTGATGCTCGTGCGACGCATGGGGTTGGGAGTAACAGTTCATGGCTTTCGCTCGGCATTTCGAGATTGGGTTGCAGAGGAAACAGCGCATAACCCCGACGCTGCTGAACTTGCGCTTGCACACACCATACCGAACAAAGTGGAATCGGCATACCGTCGGGGTGACATGCTCGAGCAACGGCGACGCTTGATGAATGACTGGGAAGCGTACTGCTTCGGTAAAATCGCAAAAGACGAAACGTCGATAAACCTGCCAAAAGCAGCGTAAGATTCATTTGCGCACCCTAGCCCGACGGGGCAAATCGGAGATCCTGCTTTCTGTGGGTGCGCAACTAACGCAGGTGTACTGCAGGAGTACTGCACATGACTGTTTACAAAAATGCGAAAGAAGTAGTTGCAAAGCATGAAGGCGACACGACAAGCGCCGAATTCATCAGAACTGCACCACACGGCTTATATTTTCTGATACGCGAGTACCGTTCATTCATCAAGGCCGCCGATGACTACAACACACAAATGCCGTATTCATTGGATGCAATACAGATTGCTTTCTTATACCAGCTATATGACGATCTGTACCAGTTCTTGAACCCTCGTCCGCTGTGGGGGCCAAAGAAAAACGTCATAACAAAATCGTTGCGGACAAAGGTCGATCGATTGAAATCCACGTTCCTTTTGCACAAGGCAAGTACAATTCTTGAAACGCTACCATCGAAACTGCACGCGGCGGTCTGCCAGCTAATTGATTCAACACTTGAATTTGTTGAAGCGTTTGGTTTTTTGGATAGCTTGATTGTCAGCATAAAAAATCGTCCGACAGATTGGGCAGTGAAAAAACGTGTTGCCGCAATTTTCATCCGTCATCAAGAGCAGACAAACACAAAATCTTTTCCAAAATTTCCAGCAGCACTCCGAGCGCTGAATCGACATAAACACCAAGGCACGCATCAACTTAGTCCCCGCAACTACGGGAACCTGAAGCAGCAATGGCGTCGGGGTACCTACTGGCATTTCATCCAACCATAAAACTCGGCAATAAGTAATTCGGTTCATTTACCGGTAGTTACCTATAGTCCATTCTGAAGGCTCGTGAACAATATAGGAGCCTGCAATGAACTCATCCCCACAGCTGATCCCGGACGAGCAACTTCTTCGGATCGACGACCTCGTCAAGCTAACTACCCTCTCGAAATCATGCATCAATCTTTGGGTAGCCCAAGGACGATTTCCAAAACCTGCGGTGCTTTCATCAACGGTACGCGTCTGGAAAATGGCGCAAATTCGCTGCTGGCTCGATAGCTTCGTGGTCGAGTGCGAGGAGGTCGCATGAACAAGTCCGTGATCTTTTATCTCGACCGTAGGGATACCGTTCAGGTCATTGATTCGGATTCGCTCGCGCACACCGATGACCTGAGTCCCATTATGCATATTGCAGTTGCAGTGATCCGTGCTGGGTACGACGGCGTGGTAATTGATCAGCACCGCATGGCAAATGGTCGGTACTTTCAAGCGCTCAATACCGACATAGCCACGCCAGAGGGAAAGATTCTCTGTGAATTGTGCAAGCTTGATCCGGCAGTTCTGCCAACACCCGACGCCGTACTCGAGTCAATTCGCAAAGTTTATCGACACATTGGGGGCGTAGCATGAAGAGTCAGCAATCCCATTTCGATACGTTTCGTTATCTTCACCCTAATGCTGTAACGGTGTTGCCTACCGAATTACAAGCCGTACCTCAATGGGTTGGCTGGAAGGCTGGTCCAGTTAAGCCAAACGGGAAGTTTGATAAGTATCCAAAAGGTCAAGACGGAACTGGATCAGCTTGGCAGCAGTCAGCTCAGTGGTCGACCTTTGCCGTGGCACTGTCACAGTCCAAGCAGCGTGGATTATCAGGTGTCGGGGTGGTGCTACCAGCGCAATTTCCGGACGGAAGCTACCTCGTGGTGATGGACTACGATGACGTTGACCTTGGTCGCACAGCAAATAATCCCCGGCTCGAAGAGATCCGCGTCGTGCACGAACGGCTGGGCAGTCCGTATATTGAACGCTCTCCATCGGGACGTGGACTGCGGATGTTCGTGAGAAGCCAGCAGCTGATACCGCAAATCAGCGTTGTTAACCCGCTAGGTGGGAAGGACGAGCTTTTTTGTGCAAGTCCGAAGTGGGCCACCGCCACTGCTGACTATGAAGGTGGTGCAGGAGTGCCGGACGCTACGGATGCTTTACTTGAGATGGTATCCGATTGGCAGGTGCGGGCAGGCGCACGGACAAAAAGTCTGGTACTACCGAATACCGGAAGTAACCCCGCTCCAGCAAGTATCGCGAACAGCCCTTTATCGCATCTAGTTAACAAAGGGTGGTCTGGATGGCCCGCAGCAAAGCTGAAAGACAACGATGGACGAGAGGCAACAATGTTGTCCTACGCCGGCCACCTTCGATCACTAGGGCACAGTCAAGCCGATATCGAGAAGATGTGTCTTGCTGCAAATGTAAGCCAATACGCCGACCCACTTGACGAAGATGTGGTCATTGATCGAGCTCGTCGGTATCAGAAGCAAGGCACTAGTTTCAGCGAGATCCAGCAAGCCGACCCTGATAGTTTTTCAATGATGCAGGTGACGGAGAGTAATGGTCCTCAAGAGCAGCTTGACTGCGTGGACGCCCCAGCCCTCGACGTCGAAGATCGCACAGATGCCGGTAATGTCGCAGTACTTTCAAGGCTAACGGTCGGTGATATCCGGTACGTACCCGAGCAAAAGCAGTGGATTTACTGGCAAAGCCAGCGCTGGAATCGAGACGCGGCTTGTACGCACTACTCAAGGCAGGCGCTTCGAGTTGCGGATTTTTATAAAAATCGTGCTCAGAAATTGCGTTTAGATGCAGAGGCTGCAGCCTTGCCTGAGGATGATAAAAAGCGCTTGCTCCAGGTTGCAAAGGGCTTTGATAGCTGGGCTTTGCAGTGCCGGAATAAAAGTCGGCTTGATGCCATCCGTTCGCTTGCTCAGATGGATGAACGGTACACCGTTAGTTCGGCGCTGCTGGACGTCGACCCCTATTTGTTCGGCGTTAACAACGGCGTAGTCGATCTTCGAACAGGTCTTCTCCGGCTGAATGCAAAAACTGAATTCGTCCTGAAAAGATCAAGCGTTGATTATCGTGCAAACGTAAGGGCATCTTGGTGGCTGAAATTTGTTACTGAAATCACTTCCCGACCTGGTGATGTAGTAGATGGAAAGGTCGTGTTCATCAGTCGGCCTCAGCTGATGGAGGCTTTACAGCGGCTGCTTGGCTATTGCTTGACAGGACATACTGATGCCCAAAAGTTATTCATGTTTCTTGGGATGGGGTCAAACGGTAAAAATGTCCTGTTAGACACGGTCATGCGTATTCTTGCCGACTACGGTATCAACATGCCGCCCGAGATAATCCTTGCTGCAAAGTTTGACAAACAGGCCGAGCAAGCCAGCCCCATGGCCAGAATGCTTCAGGGTATTCGATTGACAGTCTGCTCGGAAAGCAAGGATGGGCAGCAGTTAGATACCGGGGTAGTGAAACGAATCACTGGTGGCGGATACCTGACGGCGCGTGGCTTACATGAAATGCCAGTCACTTTCGTGATGACCCACAAATTAATCCTAATGACAAACCACCAGCCGGGATTAGCACAGATGGATCCGGCGATTCGCGGAAGGCTGTACGTTGTACCGTTCGATATGCGCTGGAACCGTCCCGGCGAGACCGATCCCGATCCGACGCTACCTGACGCAGATCCGAAACTAATGGAGAAGCTCTGGGAGGAGCGGGAGGGTATCTTGCTGTGGCTGATCGAAGGCGCTGTGAAATACTACACTCAAGGCCTGCTGGTCTGTCCAGAAGTAGCTGCATTTACCCGGGATTACGTCGATTCCCAGGACGTGTTGAGCAGATGGATTGGCTCCCTGGAACGCTGCTCTCCTGCTGAAGGGATGTTGGCAGCGGAACTGGTTTCCGACTTCGGTCGCTACTGTCGTTCGGAGGATGAGTCGTACGAGCATATGCTGGCACCAACCATGGGGAGAAAGCTTAAACAGCGTGGTTTCGAAGGTAAGCATACCTCTGCGGGAAAACGCTATGGGCTGCGTACCAAAGCCGATATTTCAGTCGCTGGGCCTAATTCCGATTTTGCAAAAAATCCAATGAATGTGCAGGAACTGCTCGCTGAAGCGTTCGGGGGAGAATGACGGTATGACGGATTTGACGGTTAGTAGTATTTATTCTTCTAGCGACTTTGAAAATAGCTTTACAGAAGAGAAAAACGAACAACCGTCATTACCGTCATACCGTCACTTACCGCTTGATTTGTAGCTTACCCGGTTCATGGGGTCGTGCGATTATTTTTTATTGTCCGACCGATCGCCCGGCGTATTCGAGTGAAAAACGTGTCTAGCCGCGAAATCAAAAGCGTCTTGTAGCGACGTGATGGGTTTGTATCCCGAAGGTTTTCTGCCACGCGTTCGTGGTGCGGTTGTCATGCCGGTAACGTGCATGATGTCTTCAAGATGGGCGAGCAGCGCAGATTTTTCACTTCTTTCCGACCGAGCTTGACGAGTTTCGTTACCGTGCCTAACTTTGCCGCGCGCCACGCGCAGCTTACCTTCCTTTGTCTTCGGCCCGGTGGACCGAGCGCCATGAAACCGACACACCAGCTTATTCCGTTCTGCTGGAGCGCGACATTGTTGTTGCGTACGTTTTGATCGCGCTTGGCATTGCCGGCAGCGTATTTTTGCACCTGCCGTAATCAGGCGGGCTTCGCTTTCCAGGGCGTATGCTTCGGGTTTTAAGCTGAGCATCATAGTCAAACGCTTTTCTATCCTCGAGAAACCTAAACATGACCGAGTCTTCGAGAAATTTCTGCTGCGCACTCGCGCAATGGTCGGGCAATTTTTCCGTCCCAGGTATTGTCGAAAGTAGCCTCCGGCCCCATTGCAGTGATGCCAAGCACCAGTTGGCCAGCCGCGTCAAATACGGGTGCACAAAAGGCATTAATGCCCGGTATGGGCTGACCTATGGTGCGTGACAGACCGTGGCGGCGCGTTTCAGCAATCGCACGTTCGACTTGCGCTGCGGTTACGGTTACTCCACCTACCGAGCGCTCGCTACGACGTTCGATGTCCTCTCGAATGTATTTTTCAACCACCTTGGTTGGCATGAAGGTCGCGAACAGTCGGCCGGTCGCCGTGTTTGCCAGAGACATGACCGTTCCGGTACGCAGGTTCACATGCAGCGGCTGGATTGGTTCTTCCAGGCGGACGATCGTCGGTCCGAGGTTGCCCCACACGGCAACCGCCACGCTTTGCTCAGTCTCCGCAGTCAGCCGTTCAATAAAGGGCGATGTTTCTTTGACGGCATCAAGTCGCTGTAGCCGGACAAGGCCCAATTGCAGTGCCAACGGTCCCAACTCATAGCACCCTGAAGCATCCTGAGTCACAAAACCCACTTTAAGGAAGCTGACCATGTAGGGGTGTGCCTTGCTAGCTGTCATCCCAGCCGCCTTGGCCAGATCCTTCAGTGCCATAGGCGCGACATGTCTTGCCAACTCAATCAGCAGCTGGGTGCCGATTTCAAAAGACTGGATGCCACGACGTGATTTTTCTTGCATAAGTGAAAACTTGGACAAATCTGACCCCGAAGTGTAGCCTGCAAATAGGCAAACACGTTCGTTGTATGCATTCAATAAAATCAATGTTGATGACAATATCAGACCGATTTGACCAAATCAATAGTGCGAGGTAAAGTTGGCCCATCTCTAACACGGAGGGCAGCATGGAAGAAAAAAATGTCGATTGCGATGTGCTAGTCGTTGGCACAGGCGCCTCTGGGATGGCAGCGGCAATTACGGCAGCTTCACAGGGCTTGAAGGTACTGGTGGTCGAAAAGGAGTCACGCTTCGGCGGAACGACTGCACGCTCTGGTGGCTGGCTGTGGATACCGGGTACGCGGCTTGCCACAGAGCAGGGAATACAAGAAGTGCCGGGCGCGGCACGCGCATATCTACAACATGAGGCCACCACCCATTTCGATGCGGCGCGCGTGGACGCCTTTATTGAAAACGGCCCTAAAGCCATTGACTTCTTTACTCAGAATACCTGCGTGCAGTTCGACATGCCGCCGGTATTCCCCGACTACCATGCCGAAGCGCCGGGCGGTGCTCAGGGCGGTCGGTCCATGGTGGCTCGGCCTTTTGACGGGCGGCAGCTTGGCGAGCGCATCAAGTATCTCGCACCACCGCTGCCCGAACTCACCGTGTTCGGCATGATGCTGGGTTCTGGCAAGGAAATCTGGCACTTCATGCGCGCATTTCGTTCGCTGGAATCATTCACCTATGTCGCGAAACGGCTGTCACGCCATTTATTTGATGTGTTGCGTCACGGCCGCGGTATGACGCTTACCAATGGCAACGCCTTGGCAGGACGCTTGGCAAAAGCAGCAATGGATCTGGGTATACCCGTCTGGTTGAGCGCGCCGGTGACGCGCCTCGTCATGGAAGGTGACCGCGTGGTCGGCGCGCTGCTGACCCACGAGGGAAAACCAAAACGTGTCACAGCGAGCGTGGGCGTAGTGCTGGCCTGCGGCGGATTTCCGCATGATGTCGAACGCCGTAAGGCACTGTTCCCGCATGCACCGAATGGCACTGAACATTTCACGCCTTCACCCGTGGGCAATACTGGGGACGGACTAAAGATGGCCGAGGCAGTCGGTGCCTACGTCGACCCCACCATACCCAATGCCGCTGCTTGGGTACCTACGTCGGTGACCGTGCGACCGGACGGCAGTCGTGGCGTGATGCCACACTTCATTGATCGTGCCAAGCCCGGCGTGATTGCAGTGACCCGGCATGGCAAGCGTTTCACCAATGAAGCCAACTCCTACCACGACTTTGTACAAGCGTTGGTCGCTGAAACTAAAGGCGACAAGGAAATTTTCGCATGGGAGATATGTGACCATATAACGCTTCGCCAGTACGGCATGGGATGCGTCGCGCCCTTCCCGCTGCCGATCGGCCGTCACCTTCGGGCTGGCTACCTGAAGCGTGGCGACACTATCGAAGAGCTTGCCCGCCAGATCAGCGTGGACGTGGCGACACTCAAGGTGACCATCGACCGCTTCAACCAACATGCGCGCAAGGGCGACGATCCGGAATTCAGCCGAGGTAGTAAAGCCTACAACCGCTACCAAGGGGACGCTCAGAACTTGCCGAATCCGTGTGTGCGTGCCATCGAGACTGGGCCGTATTATGCGATCAAGATGGTTATCGGGGACATTGGCACCTTCGCAGGCTTGGCGGTGGATGAACACACCCGCGTACTAGACCAGCGACGGCACCCGATTCGGGGCCTCTATGCCGTTGGAAACGACGCAGCCAGTATCATGGGTGGCAATTATCCGGGCGCTGGCATAACGCTCGGCCCTGCACTGACCTTCGGCTATGTCTCCGGCATGGCACTAGCGAGTGGTGCGTCAGCGAAGACTTCCACCGAAGCACCGGCAGACGTCGGGCGCAAGGCGGCGTGACGATGACGACAGGCACCAAGTTTTTTTCGCCACGCCTGCTCGAATCTCGCCTTGCGCTGGTGACCGGAGCGGGGCAAGGCAACGGACGCGAAATCGCCATCGGCCTGCATCGCGCCGGCGCCCACGTAATTGTCACTGATATTAATCAGCAGACTGTCGATGAGACTGCCCAGATGATCTCAGCCGAAGGTGGAAATGCATGGGCATTTCGACTTGATGTGACCCAAGCTGATGATTGTGCGGCACTTGCCACCCAGATCGCTACTGAGATCGGTCAGGTCGACCTACTAGTTAACAACGCCGGCATCATCATTCGCGCTGGCAGTGACAGCCCGCAGGCCTCGGCCAACTGGCTGCGCGTGATGGATGTGAACGTCAACGGCACGTTCCATGTAACCCAGTCGTTCCTTGCACAGTTGAAAGAGCGGCACGGCACCATCGTCAACATTGCCTCAATTGCCGCATTTGCAGGGCAGGGAGGCACGCTCGGCTATTCACCTTCCAAAGGTGCGATCAAGATGTACACGCAGTCGCTCGCAGCCGAGCTGGCGAGGGATGGCGTACGCGTGAATGCGCTCGCTCCCGGCGTGATCGAGACGCCAATGACGGCGGCCACTCGGGAAGATCCAGCGCGGCTCGAGAAGTTTATGGCGCGTATCCCGATGGGACGCGTAGGCCAGCCGATCGATCTGGTTGGTCCGGTGATTTTCTTGTCATCGTCCATGTCCGCTTATGTGACCGGCGTGACACTGGCCGTTGACGGAGGCTTCCTTGCTGCCTGATATCGCGTTAGGGAAAATTTAAATAACTACCGAACACCAATTTCAATAGAGCTGGCCGCAGCGGCCAGACAAAAAGCTCGTTTATATCGAGGGGGAGACTGAAATGAAAATCAACCACATGCTTCTGGCAGTCGTGACGGCTTGCGTGACGTTGGGCGCCTCGGCCCAGACCAAAGACATCAAGCTCGGCTACAACGGCGATTTGTCGGCGTCGCCGTCGGCGCAAAGCGGGCAGGCCGCCGTAATAGGCATGCAGGCCGCCATCGATGACCTGAATGCTGCTGGAGGTGTGCTTGGCAGGAAGCTCACGCTGGTGGTGCGCGATGATACTTCGCAGCCGCCGAAGTCCATCCAGAATATGAGTGACCTGATCGACAACGAAAAAGTGGCTGCCGTTTTCGGCCCGACCAATTCCGGAAATGCTATGGCCTGGAAACACATTCCTAACCAGAAAAAGATCCCCGTGATCGGCAACGTTGGCTCAGGCACCGACATCACCAAGCCTGTGGCGGCAGGCGCTGACAACTACATGTTTCGTGTCTCGATGGTCGATCGCGAGCAAGTGGCGGGGTTGATGGCCTACGTGAAGAAAAACGCGGCGAAATCGAAAATCATCGGTCTGATGGCCGAGAGCACTGGCTACGGTCAGGGAGGATTGAAGGACATGGAAGAGATCGCTGCACTACAGGGGATTAAACCTGCGGCGATCGAGCGTTTCGGTGTCGGTGATACCGACATGACCTCGCAGCTGAACAAGATGAAGTCTGCCGGTGTGGATACCATCGTTGTCTGGGCTCAGGGCACGCCGATCGCTCAACTGATCCGCAGCATGGAAAAGATCAATTATTTCCCCGCCGTGCTTACGTCCTGGGCAGCGGACAATGTCACCTTTTTCGATGCTGCCGGCAAGGTGCTCGCCGAGAAGCCTTTGTTCATGCGTACGGTCAACGAAAGCCGTCCGCCCGCACAGCAAAAGCTGTTCGATCGCATCGGTGGCCAACTCAAGGGCCCAAGCGCTTTCTCTTTCGCTGCGCATGGTTACGATTCGGTGCTACTGCTGGCGCAGGCAATGAAACAAGCAGGCAGCACAGACGGGGCTGCGGTCCGGGCCGCGCTGGAAGACCTGAAGGCGCCCGTTAACGGTGTGCTGAAGACCTACGATAAGCCGTTCACGAAGACGCAACACGAAGCACTGACAGCCAAAGACTTCGTGTGGACGAAATGGAAGAGCGGCAAGTTGGTTGCTTACACTGATCCGATTATCAGTGGCTTCACCGCCGCCGATTTCAAGAAGTAATTCGACCTGTAGGGCGGACGCCTGCGCGTTTCGCTCGGAGGATAATTTCATGACCCAGGCTGTGTTCCAAGCTCTAGTCAGTGGGCTCGCGGTGGGCGCTGCCTATGCGCTGGTTGCGCTCGGTTTTAGTGTGACTTTCACCACTACCCGCACGCTGAATTTTTCGCACGGTGAATTTGTGTCCGCCGGCGCATTCGTCGGCATGAGCGTGCTGTTTCTCGCACTCGGCAAGCCGATTAGCGCAACCTCTTTCGGTGCAGACATACCGGACGGTGGCGCGCAGCTGCTGGCCCTGCTGGCAGCACTGGGTGTGATGGGCGGCCTAGGCTGGCTCCTGTATCTGATTGGGGTCAGACCTTTCCGTGGCCACCCGGGCATGGCGTGGGTGATGAGCACGCTCGGCTTCGGCGTGATTCTGCAGAGCATAGGTTTGGCGATTTGGGGGCCAAAGCCGGTCTTTGTACCCGGCCCCGTAGGCGACGAAATCTTGCGCGTTGCCGGCATCGGTGTGCGGCCGCAGGAGTTGTTGACTCTGACGGTTGCCGTTGTGATCATGCTGGCCTTTGACCGCGTGATGCGCAGCACTATGCTAGGCAAGGCAATGCGCGCGGTTGCACACAGCCCGGCGATTGCGAGCCTGATGGGTATCAATGTGAATGCGATTATGGTTGGCGCGTTCGTATTCAGTTCTGCGCTGGCCGGTTTGTCCGGCTTCTTACTGGCACCGATCGCGCAGGCTTCGCTGTTCATGGGATTGTCAGTTGGCTTGAAGGGATTTTCTGGCGCAATGATCGGGGGACTCGACAATCCCCGCGGCTGCGTGTTGGGCGGTTTCCTGCTCGGCGTGCTCGAATCCACGGTTAATCTTTGGCAGGCGCAATGGCGTGAAGTTGCGATTTTTGCCTTGGTGATTCTGGTCTTGGCTTTTCGTCCGACCGGACTGTTTGGCACCCATCGGGCAGATAAGGTCTGACAATGAATCATCCATCTTATGCCCATTCATTGAGTGTGCTCTCAGGAGCGGCGATCCTGATCGCCACCATCAGTTTCGTCGACAATGATTACTACCTGCGCATCGCCTTCACGATGTGTACCTTCTACCTCTGTGCCACCGGCATGAATGTGCTGGTCGGATTCGCCGGACAAAAGTCGCTTGGGCAAGCTGGCTTGTTCGCTGCAGGTGCCTACGCGGTATCTCTGTTGACCACTCGCGCGGACCTAGATCCGTGGCTGGCGCTACCGTTGGCCGCCTTGGTGGCGGCACTCTGCGGCGTGCTGATTGCGCTTCCGTCGTTACGCGTGAAGGGTCCATATTTGGCGATGGTTACACTCGCTTTCGGTATCGTCACTGAAAAACTGGTGTCCGAATGGACCGATGTCTTTGGTGGCGCGCAGGGCTTGTATGGCATCAAGCCCCTAACGTGGAACGACCAGCCCTTCACGACCGTGCAATGGGTGTGGTTCGGCATCGTGCTCTGTGCGCTCACGCATCTGCTGCTCCGCAATTTGTTGAGCGGCCGCTTTGGTCGGGCGCTGCTATCACTGCAAGCTGACGAAATCGCAGCGGCATCGGTCGGTGTGCGAGTGTATCGCGCGAAGGTGATGGCTTTTGTTGTGGCTGCGGTGACTTGTGGTATTGCCGGTGCGCTGGTGGCGCAGCAGAATCAGTACATCAATTCGGACTTCATTAACTTCAATTTGTCGATCTTCATTCTGTTGCTGGTTTTGTTCGGCGGCTCTGGCACGCTTGGCGGGCCTTTGGTTGGTGCCGTTCTGCTGACAGTTATCGACGTACTGCTTTCTCGCTGGCCTGCAGTACAGCATTTTATTTACGGAGCGTTCCTGCTATTCGCTCTGTACGTCATGCCAGGAGGTGTAGTGGGGCTGATTCGCTCGCTTGGCCAGCGTAGTCGCAAGTTCGATGCCGAAATGGCGCTGAATGCCAAACATCAGCTCAGCCTGTGTGAAGGGGGACACGGGGATTTGCTTGAGGTGGCGAATGTCTGCAAGGCGTATGGCGGCATCAGGCCGGCCCAGAACGTATCGTTCCGACTTCAGCGAGGCCATATTCATGCATTGATAGGACCGAATGGCGCGGGCAAGAGCACCATGATCAATATGCTTACCGGTGTTGTCCGGCCCGACTCCGGATCAATTCATTTTCTGGGGCGGGAAACCATCGGTATGCCTACACACGCCATCTGCAAGCTTGGTATGGGTCGAACCTTCCAGAACTTGCGACTGTTTTCCCAGCTATCTGTGTTGGACAACGTGCTGCTCGGTCATCACGCACGTATGCACAACGGTTTTTGGACTTCGCTGATCGCCTTGCCAAGTGCACGTCGCGCAGAACGTGCAGCTCGCGAACACGCATTTTCGTTGCTGGATATGCTCGGTCTCGGTCACCTCGCCGCAACTCCAGCTGGCAGTCTTGCATATGGTTTACAGCGCCGTGTCGAATTGGCCCGAGCGCTTGCCACCCAACCGCAGCTTCTCCTGCTCGACGAGCCAGCCGCCGGACTGAATCCTCAGGAAACCGCTGAACTCGGTCAGTTGCTGGTCCGAATCGGCAGGTATGGCGTCAGCATCTTGATGGTCGAGCATCACATGGATCTGGTGATGTCCGTCTCGGACCATGTGATTGTGCTCGACTATGGCGTCAAGATCGCGGAAGGCAGTCCCGCCGAAGTCCAGTCCGACCCGCATGTCATTGAGGCCTACCTCGGTGTCAGTGAAGACGATAAGTCCGAAGCGGCATAAGGAAAGAAGGCCGACATGTTGAAAATCCAGTCAGTGCGCATTGCTTATGGTGCGATAGAAGCAGTCAAGGGAATCGACCTTGAGGTCCTCGCAGGCGAAATCGTCACCATTATCGGCGCCAACGGCGCTGGGAAAAGCACACTTCTCAGAGGTATTGCCGGCCTTGAACCAGTGACTGCGGGTAAGGTGTTCATTGACGGTGTGGATTGCACCGATATTCCCGCACACCGTCGCGTTGGTCTGGGTGTGGCGCTTTCCCCGGAAGGGCGCGGCGTATTTCCGGACCAGACCGTGCACGACAATCTTCTGCTTGGCGCCTTCCTGCGCGGCACCAGTGATGTTCAGACCGAAAAAGCATTGCAGCGAGAATTTGGTCGATTTCCACGCCTGAAAGAGAGGGAACACCAGTTTGCCGGGACTTTGTCCGGCGGCGAACAGCAGATGCTAGCAATGTCGCGTGCCTTGATGAGTGAACCCCGCATGCTGTTGCTAGACGAACCGTCGCTGGGTCTGGCACCGCTGATCATCGCCGATATTTTTCGCGCGATCCGGCAACTGCGAGATTCCGGACTGACGATCCTTTTGGTCGAGCAGATGGCGAACCAGGCGCTGGCTGTCGCCGATCGCGCCTATGTACTCGAGGGAGGTCGTATTACTGCCGAGGGTCCGGGCAAGGAGTTGCTAAAAGATCCCAAGGTGCGTTCCGCTTACCTTGGTACTCATTGAGAAGGATAAGCAGTTGAACAGCAAAATTATTGCGCGATTGAGCGCTGGCGGACTAACGGAATGATCGTTCGTATCGAACTACTACAGAAAGCCGCAGGCCTGAGCGCCGCGGAATTCAGCCAGCGCTGGCTTGAGCAAAATGTTGACTTGGCGGGCAGACTGCCAGGGTTGTTGCGGTATGAGCAGAACCATGTCGTTGACTACGCCCAGCGCGGGATCGAGTATCAGCGCGGTCCTGAACAGCTAGACGGCTTGTCGATGTTTTGGTTTGAAAATGAGCATACGATGAGGGCGGCTATGGACTCTGCCGAGGGGCGCGCTATGGTCGAGGCGGACGGTTCGCTCGTCGAAAGCCAGCGCACCCTCCTAATCGACCAAATCCAGGTCATTCCGCCGGTGACGGACCGTCAACTGATCAAGCGTGTGTCTACGCTGAGACGACGTGTCGATGTTTCAATGGACCAATTCCGCCACGAATGGCGAGATGAGCATGCGAGACTGGTAAAACGAATCAGTGGTGTCCACGGCTATCGGCAAAATCATGTGCTTAGTCGTGAGTCTCCGGCCGGGCATCTCGTGGACCATGTCGAGTGGCCCATCGATGGCGTAGTCGAGCTGTGGTTCGATGATGTGGATAGCCTCGATGCTGCATTCGCTTCGCCGCAAGGAGCGACGCTTATGATGCATGCGCGGGAGTTCATCGCTGAAATCACCACCTTTCTTGTCGAGCCACATATCATTTTCTGAATACCCGCGCACGTTATTCTGAAACACACCGCTATTTGTGCAGATTAGTATGCAATCCGCGCTGGAGGGACCCCATTTCAAAATTGGGGGGTAGGGGTACGGTGAGGTCTGGCTGGCGGGATTATTGAAGGGCACCATAAGGCGCAAGCCGGCAAGCGAGCTATCGGGATGCCGGATTTCAAAATGTGTTATCCAGTAGAGTCAATGTGGGGAAATCTGTGGGGAAAATAAAAAAACCCGCTAGAAACGGGCTTTTTTCTTGACTTCTTGGCGGAGCAGTAGAGATTGTATAAATAACTTGCTCAGGTCAAGAAGCATCATTTTTTGGTGGCGTCAGGGATTCGAACCATCACTCCTAAATAGATCAGATTTCAACCCCGAGAAGTCAGCGAGTTCAGCCTTTTCGGGGCAAGTCACTCTTGCGGCAGGTGATCCACAACATGCCGTAGGGCTCGTTCATCAACGCCATGGACCAGGCCAGGTATGAGATCGAGAGTGACCCGACCGCCCAAGGCTCTGATCTGCTTATCGGCCTCTACTGACCACTGGGGTATCACCACACCATCACTGTCGCCATGGATCAGATGGATGCTTATCTCGGGGGAGATATGCCGCACGAGTCCGGCAAAGCGTCCGGCCAGCGCGATGACAGTGTGCGCCGCCTGCTTCGGCTGGAGCGTAGTCTGCGTGGACTCCATCGACATGATCGCGCCCTGCGAAAAACCCACCAGTACCGTGCGGTCTGGACCGATGTCCGTCACGCTCTGCCAATGCTGGATCGCCCGCAGGAAAGGGGGCATGGCCTGGGCGATGCGCTGTGGACGGTTTTCCTCAGAAATGCCGACCACAGAAAACCACTCCTTGCCTT
>JACCEC012076043.1_pt1 | contig 15990 bp, 16 predicted proteins | sample 7450121 | NCBI WGS metagenome assembly JACCEC01 (sample SAMN15323455, study PRJNA562643) | freshwater metagenome | isolation source: river surface water | place: USA:Blue River Watershed | collected 2017-08-18 | reverse complement strand
GTCGCCCTCTTTGGTGAAAAGGCCCACCGTGAAGTCGAGCGCCTCATAAATGATGAGGTTGTAGGCCGTGCGCATCAAATTGGTTTTCATCTCTTCCGTGACGGCGAACAAGCCGTTACGAATGATCTCCACGATGACAGGCTCTACCCCCTGTGCATGGGTGTGCTGTGCGTGTGTCGTGCTCATGAGCGATCGCTCCCGATTGAAATTTGAAGGTTGCCGTACAGGTCGACTTTGACGCTGTCACCGGGTTGAACCACGGTGGTGGAGGCATGCTCTTCCACGAGCGCAGGGCCATGAAACGCGTTGCCACTTTTCAATAAATCGCGTCGGTAGACCGGTGTATCCACAAACTGACCTGCACTGCGGAAATACACGGGTTTGTGCGTGCGCAACGCTTGTGCATCCAAGGTGTCGCTTCCCGAAGCCACGGCATTGCGTGGCGGCTTTTTCATGCGTCCCATCACGGTCACACGCAAACTCACAATGTCAGCGGCCTCTTGAGGCGCCGAGGTGCCATAACGAATTTTGTGAACGTCATCAAAGTGATGCTTGATGGCCGCACGGTCCTTGCTCGCAAAGAAGGCTTGCTGCAAATCCACGGTCACCGCATGCTCTTGGCCGACATAACGCATATCGGCAGCACGCTCAAACACAATTTCTTCGGGGCGAATTTGTGAAGCGCTGATGGCGGCACGGCCCTCGTCCTCCATCTCTTTGTAGTAGGCCTCGATTTCGTCAAACGACAAACTGTCCAAGCGACGAAACACGGATCGAACATAGTCATATCGCAAGTCACTGAACAACATGCCGTACGCCGAAAAATACCCAGGCGCATGCGGGATCAAGACCTTGCGAATACCAATTTCGCGGGCAATGGCAGATGCATGCAAAGGGCCTGCCCCACCGTAAACCACCATCGTGAAACTGCCTGCATCGAGACCCCGCTCTGTCGTCACCGCTTTGACGGCGTGCGACATTTGGGTCACGGCAATGCGCAAAATGCCATCGGCAGGCTTGGTGGCATCGAGCCCCAGGGGCTTGGCAATTTTTTCTTCCATGGCCTGCATCGCGCGGTCCAAATACAGGGGCATCTCACCGCCGAGGAAGTTGTGTTCATCCAAACGACCCAAGATCAAGTTGGCATCGGTAACCGTCGGTTCGGTGCCATCACGTCCGTAACAGACAGGCCCCGGCATGCTGCCCGCTGAACGTGGCCCCACGCGCAGAGAGTTGCCCAACTCTACACGGGCAATCGAACCGCCGCCTGTTCCCACCTCAAAAATATCCATCATGGGAATTTGAATCGGCAAGGCCTTTTCGTAACCGCCAATCAAGGCACTGCCTGTTGTCAGTGGGCGACCTTCGCTGATCACGCCCGCCTTGGCCGTGGTGCCCCCCATGTCGAAGGCGATGGAATCAGGCATGCCCAACTGCGCGCAAATGGCTTGTGCGCCAATCACACCTGCGGCAGGGCCCGATTCGAGCATGCGCACGCAATCGCGACGCGCGTGTTCAACGGGAAACAAACCGCCCGTCGATTGCACGGCATAAAAATCACCCGCAAAGCCTTTGTCGCTCAAGTGATGCTCTAACTCGCCCAGGTATTCCGACACGCGCGGTCCGACATAGGCGTTGGCAACGGCCGTCGAGACACGCTCGAACTCTCGGTATTCCTGCGACAACTCATGCGACGCCGTCACAAATGCACCGGGAATTTCTTCTTGCAAGATGGCTTTGACACGGCGCTCGTGGTCTGGGTTGCGATAAGAATGAAGCAGCAACACCGCGACTGCTTCGATGTGCTTGGCCTTCAGTTCACGGGCGAGTTGACGCACGGCCTCTTCATCGAGGGGTTTGTGCAATGAGCCATCTGCGCGCAAGCGCTCGGATACCTCATAGCGCAAAGAGCGCGGCACCAAGGGTTCATGCTTGGAAAAAAACAAGTTGTACGCATCGGGACGATTGACGCGTCCGATTTCGTAGATATCCCGAAATCCCTCGGTAATCAACAAAGCAGTCTTCGCGCCGTTGCGCTCCAGCAAGGTGTTGATCGCAATGGTGGAGCCATGCAAAAACAAATAACCATTGCTTAAGTCAATGCCTGCGCCATCCAGTGTGTTCTGAATACCCGCCACCAACTCACCATGGGTCGACAACGCCTTGCCAAATGAAATCTCACCCGTGACCTCATCAAAGCAAGCCAAATCGGTGAACGTACCGCCAATATCCACGGCGATACGCAAAGAGTTTTTAGATTCAGACATTCAACGTTCCCTTAAACGGCGTTCGAGACCACGTTGCGCAAAGTACCCAAGCCCGTGATATCGACCTCGATCACATCGCCTGCTTTCATGTAAACAGGCGGTTCGCGACGGTCACCCACACCACCGGGGGTGCCCGTGGCGATCACATCGCCTGGATTCAAGTTGGTGAAGCTCGACAGGTATTCAATGATCACGGGCAATGTGAAGATCAAATCAGCCACAGACGCATGCTGCATGACCTCGCCATTCAAACGTGTCTCTAACGTGAGTTGATTGACATCTGGAATCGCTTGACGTGTAGCCATGTAAGGGCCTAATGGACCGGTCTGCGGAAAGTTCTTACCTGGAATCCATTGGTGCGTATGGCGCTGCCAATCGCGTGCCGTGCCGTCGTTGAAGCAGGCGTAGCCTGCGATGTGCGCAAACGCATCCGACTGCGCGATGTGTCGACCGCCCTTGCCGATGATGACGGCCAATTCACCTTCAAAGTCAAAACGCGTCGTTTCTTTGGGATGCGGCAGCGGTGCGTTGTGCGCGTTCAAGCTATCGGCAAAGCGCGTGAAGATGGCAGGATGTTCGCTGTCTGCACGCTTGGTTTCAGCCACATGGGTTTTGTAGTTCAGGCCTACACAGAAAATTTTGCTCGGATTGGCAATGACCGGCAGCAAACGTGCCTCTGAGGACGTCACGACACGGTTGCTTTGGCGCGTGACGCGCTCCAACTCATCCAACTTGTCAGCGGCGATGACCGACTTCAAATCTGGGTATTGCGCTTGAAAAGTTTCAGGCACTTGCATCCAATGTTTCTCATCTGTCCACAACCCGTAAGACGGTTGGCCCGCTATTTCAAAACTCACAAAGCGCATGTTTTTTCCTTGGCAATTTGGCATTGACGATCAATGCCTTCAAACAATGTGGGGAGAGTCTAGGTAGCCACAAATCATCTGCATAGAATCAAATCAGTCATTTCTGACATGCCTAAAATGGCATATCACGGAGGATGCATGCAAATCAACAACTTACGGCTATTCATGGAGGTCGCCGAACTTGGCAGCTTCACCAAGGTTGCCGCGCAGAGGAACACAGCGCAGTCACACATCAGCCGTCAAATCAGTGAGTTTGAAAAAACCTGTGGCAGTCCCTTGTTTCGCCGCACAGGCAGAGGCGTGGTTTTGACCGAATTTGGCGTTCATGTTCAGCAACGCGTGAGAACTTGGCTCAAGGAAAGCGACGAACTCTTTGCCCACATTCAACAGACATCACGCGTTCCTATGGGTGAAGTCAAGATTGGTGTGCTGCCCTCTGCCGCGCACCCCTTGATGACACACATCTTCAAACGCTTGCATCACGACTACCCCAAGATCAAACTGAATATTCGTGAAGGGCAAGGCAGTGAATTGGATGCACTCCTGGACACCGGCAGCGTCGATATGGCGATCTTGTTTCGCTATGAAAAACCAACAGGCACCGATGAAATTTTGCTATCCACAGCCAATACCTACTTGGTGTCTAGCCCCGGACTTTCACTGACCTATGCCGACACCGTGGACTTCAAACGCTTAGAAGGCTTGCCGCTGGTCTTACCAAGACGCCCCTCGCACTGGCGCTCGATCTTGGATGAAACAGCGCGCAGCAAAGGGTTCAGCTTGATCGCGGAAGTCGAGGCTGACTCACTGCGCGTGCAAAAAGAAATCATTGCCGCCAACCCGCACATGTATGCCTTGCTCGGACCTTTTTCGGTCGACGAGGAATTAAGAACAGGTAGGCTGCAAGCAGCCAAAGTCATGGCACCCGACCTGAAACGCTACGTCACGCTCGCCCACCCCAAGCAAGGCCAGTTCACACAGGCCAGCCGGATTGTTTCGCAGATGATCAAAGAAACCGTTGCGGGCTGGCACGGTCAATTGAGTCGCGCTGATACATCAAAGACATCAAAGCAGTTTTAACTAACCGAGCATCAACGGCTAACTAAACTGTCGACATGATCCAAGGCCTCGTCCAACTCTTCATCTTTCAAGCTCTCGGCGAACTCGTCTCTAAGTTTGCCCTGCCCTTCATTCCCGGCCCGGTGTTGGGCTTGGTGTTGTTGCTGGCATATCTCAGTGTGCGCGGCCATGTCCCTGCCTCAATTGATTGGGTCGGTGGGAGCGTTCTGCAGCACTTGGGCTTGTTATTCATTCCAGCCTCGGTGGGCGTGGTGCTTTACTTGCCCCTGTTACAAGCCAACGCGTGGGCCATCAGCGCTGCGCTGCTGGTGAGCGTCGTAGGCACAATCGCAGTAACAGCAGGTTTGCTCAAAGTGTTGGCGAAGAAAGAACCTGCTGATGCGTAACGAATTTCAAACGCACTTGCCACCCATCTCTGACATTTGGGTGTACCTCTCGGGCAGCCCGCTGCTGGCTTTGGTGTTGACGCTGAGTGCGTATTTGCTGGGCCTCACGCTGTACGAACGCAGCCAACGCAACCCGCTGGCCAACCCTGTGTTGATTGCGGTGGTGGTGGTCACGCTCAGCATCAGCGTGCTCGACATGCCGTATGCCAAGTATTTCGAAGGCGCGCAGTTTGTGCACTTCTTGCTGGGCACGGCCACGGTGTCGCTGGCCATTCCCATCTACAAAGGGTTTGCGTCGCTCAAGGGGCGCATGGGCGTGTTGCTGCTGTCGCTTGTAGCGGGTGGCGTCACGTCAGTTTTTACCGCGGTGGGCATGGCGCGTTGGTTGGGTGTGGACGAATCTTTGGTGCGCGGCTTGGTGGCGAAGTCGGTCACCGCGCCGATTGCGATGGGCATTGCCGAACGCGTGCAAGCCTCTCCCACCTTGACCGCCATCTTTGCGGTGAGCACAGGCATCTTGGGAGCCATTCTTGGCCGCTATGTGCTGGATGCTCTGCGCGTCACGCAATGGTGGCAACGCGGCTTCGCCCTCGGCGTGGCGGCACACGGCATAGGCACTTCACGCGCCTTCAGCGTGCACCCCCAAGCGGGTGCCTACGCCAGTCTAGGCATGGGCCTGCACGGCATTGTGGGTGCGGTGGTGATTCCTTATGCGGTGGCTTGGTGGTTTTAAGGCTTGCGGCTATGCCGAGGCTTTAGCTAAAATGGCTAAACACCAGGAGCATCCCATGCAAATCACAGCCACCGAAGCCAAAAACCGATTTGGCAGTATTTGCGCCCTCGCCAAGCGCGAGCCCGTGTTTGTAGAGAAAGCTGGCCAGATTGACACGGTCATCTTGTCGGTCGACCAATACCGCGCCTTGCAAGCCAACCAAAACAACTCCAGCTTGGCATCGCGCAAAAAGAAGTTTGAGGCTGAGTTTGATGAATGGATTTCTGCGCAAAACACGTGGGTAGAAAAGCAAGGTATTCCTGGCGCTGACTTACGCCCTTGGTAAGTCGCGATGGCTCAGTTTGACGTTTACGCCAATCCCAGCGAAAGCGCTGCACATGGCATTCCTTATGTGGTGATCGTGCAAAGTGATTTGCTAGATGCACTGGCCACGCGCATGACCATTCCGCTGGCCACCGTTGAGTTTGCAGACAAGTCCCCCGACAAGCTCTGCCCCATCGTCATAGTGAACGGTCAGCGCCTACGCGCATTGGCTCACTACGCAGCGCCCCTGCCCACGCGAAGCTTGCGTCAACTCGTTGGCAATGCGGCAGCGTATGCAAGCGAGTTAGTTGCGGCGATGGATGTGGTGATCTCTGGCGTTTAACGCTTCACTTAACCAGCGCCACCGACTTCACCTGCGCCCACGCCTGCATGCCTACCTGCAACCCCAGCTCATGCATACCACGCGCAGTGACACGCGCCAACAAAACGGTGGCGCCGCAGCGCAAGCGCAGCAATGCTTGTGAGGGATGTGCATCAGGTGTGATGGCGTCCACCACGCAGGGCACATGGTTTTGAATGCTGGTGTGTGTGGCTTCGTGCAAAGTCACGCTCACGTCGCGGGCCAGCACACGCAGGCGCACGGTTTGACCCACCGCCAAGCCACTGTCACGCACCCACAGCGCACCACCGGCAAAGCCCACTTGGGCCAAGTGCCATTGGGTGTCGATAGCCAGCACGATGCCAGTCAGCAACGCGCCTGCATCCTCGCCCACCACCACGGGTAGGTTGGCTTGGGTCAGCACTTCGGTCACAGGGCCGTTGGCTTGCACGCGGCCTTCACTCATCACCACCAGCGTGTCGGCCAAGCGGGCCACTTCGTCTACCGCGTGTGTCACATAGAGCATGGGAATGTTCAAGTCATCGCGCAACTTTTCGAGCCACGGCAACACTTCTTGTCGGCGTGCGTGGTCGAGTGCGGCCAAGGGTTCGTCGAGTAACAACAAGCGCGGCTGTGTGACCAAGGCGCGGGCAATGGCCACGCGTTGGCGCTCGCCACCCGACAGCTCGTGGCTGCGACGCTTGAGCAAGTGGCCGATGCCCAGCAACTCAATGGTTTGTTGCACCACGGCTTGGCTCATGGCGTTGCGGTTGTGTTTTTCGGCACGCTGGTGGCCGTAGGCCAAGTTGCCCGCTACGTCCAAGTGGTCAAACAAGGATGCCTCTTGAAACACATAGCCCAAGGCACGTTGGTGCGTGGGCAGGTGCACGCCTTGCGCATCGTCTTGCCACACCTCATGCCCCAGTTGCACCACGCCACGCGCCGAGGGTTCTAGCCCAGCAACACAACGCAACAAGGTGGTTTTACCGCAGCCCGATGGGCCAAAGATGACGGTGATGCCGTGCGCGGGTAACTGCACATCAACTGAAACATCAAAGTCAGAACGCGCAATATCAAGTTGCAGGTGGATGTTCATACGCCCACCTTTTTGCGTTGATCAGCGCGACGGTTAAACCACGACAAACCCAACAACACCACAAACGAGAACACCAACATCACACCCGCCAAGCCATGCGCTTGTGAATATTCCATGGCTTCCACATGGCCGTAAATTTGGGTGGACACCACGCGCGTTTTGTCGGGGATGTTGCCGCCAATCATCAGCACCACACCAAACTCGCCCACGGTATGCGCAAAGCTGAGCATGGCCGCCATCACAAAACCGGGCTTGGCCAAAGGCACAGCCACAGTCAAAAAAGCATCCCACTTGCTGGCTCGCAAAGTGGCAGCCACTTCCATCGGGCGTGGTCCCATCGCCTCAAACGCATTGACCAAGGGCTGCACGGCAAACGGCAGCGAGTACACGATCGAGCCCAACACCAAGCCCCAAAAACTAAAGGCCAACGTGCCCCAGCCCGCCCACTGCGTGAACTGGCCAATCGGCCCATTGGGCCCGAGTGCCACCAACAAATAAAAACCCAGCACTGTGGGTGGCAACACCAAAGGCAAAGCCACGAGCGAGGCCACAGGCGCACGCCAAGCCGACCGCGTGTGCGCCAGCCACCACGCCACGGGCGTGGCGAGCAACAGCAGCAACACCGTGGTGACGCTGGCAAGTTGCAGCGTCAGTGCAATGGCTTGGAAATCTTCGGCGCTTAAATTCATGCCCACACTTTACAGGGCGTAGCCGTAGCGGGCGATGATGGCTTTGGCGGTATCGCCTTGCAGGTATTTCAACAACGCGTGTGCAGCGGCGTTGTCTTTGCCTGCGTTGAGCAGCACGGCATCTTGCTTGAGCGGTGCATGCATGCTTTGCGGCACAACCCATGCCGAACCTTGGGTGATGCGACCGTCAACAGAGATTTGCGACAAGGCCACAAAACCCAGCTGTGCGTTTTCGGTGCTGACGAACTGGTAGGTTTGGCCAATGCTCTCGCCCTGCACCAGCTTCGGTACCACGCTACCTTGCACGCCCAGCTTGTGAATCACTTCCATCGCTGCCATGCCGTATGGTGCGAGCTTGGGGTCTGCCATGGCTAGCTTGTGAAAACTGTTGCTGCGCAGCACTTCGCCCTTGTCATCCACCACATTGGCTTGTTTGCTCCAAAGCGCCAAGCGGCCCGTGGCATAGGTGAAGCGTGCACCTACCACAGCGAGGCCTTCTTTTTCTAAACGTGCAGGGGTTTCATCATCAGCCGCCAGCAACACGGCAAATGGCGCACCGTTTTTGATTTGGGCGTAGAACTTGCCCGTTGCGCCAAAGGCCAACTGGGCTTTGTGCCCCGTGTCTTGCTCAAACGCCTTGGCAATTTTTTGCATGGGGGCGGTGAAGTTGGCGGCGACAGCCACCGTGACTTCACCTGCTTGTGCAGCCGCGCCAAGCACAGCGCCAGCCAAGGCCAAAAACAAACGCAATGTCATGGGAGATTTGAGAGGTCCATCAAAGTCGCGCCAGTATAGACAGCGACCTGGATGCCTCGATGCGCTAGATCAATCCAGCGTAGCGCCCGCTTCGTACCAGCGCTTGATCACCGCACGCTCTGTCTCGGTGATGCCAGTCGAGTTGTTCATCGGCATTTGGCGTGTCACCACCGCTTGCTGGTAAATGCCCAAGGCATGTTGCTTGACACCCTCAGGCGTGTCAAAACGTACGTTCTTCATTTGCACTTGTTCACCATGACAAGCATGGCAGCGCTGGACGAACACAGCATTGACTTCGGCAAAGCGCACGGGCGCGGTGCTGACAGGCGTGGCGGCTGTGGGTGCGGGGCGCATCCACACAATGACGCCGAGCAAAATCACCACACCTGCAATGGCAAATGGCAGCGGGTTCTTGGCGCGACCCAAGTGGTAGCCATGGCGTTGCACGAAGAACTGGCGAATCAAAGCGCCAGCCAACATCATCATCACCAAGATGACCCAGTGGTTTTCGTGCGTGTAGAGGAAGCTGTAGTGGTTGCTCAGCATCGCAAAGATGACAGGCAGCGTGAAGTAGGTGTTGTGCACGCTGCGTTGCTTGCCGCGCTTGCCGTGCGTCGCCAGCTCTTTGGGGTCCATCGCCACGCCAGATGTCATGGCGGCCACCACTTTGCGTTGGCCCGGGATGATCCAGAAGAACACGTTCGCGCTCATGGCCGTGGCAATCATCGCGCCCACCAACAAGAACGCGGCGCGACCCGCAAACAACTGGCACGACAACCACGATGCAAATGCCACCACCACAATCATGCTGAGGGCCACAATGCGCTCGCCGTTTTCGCGGAAGCCAAACACGCGACACACCGTGTCGTAAATCAACCAAAACGCCACCAAGAAACTCAGTGCTGCGGTGATGGCCGCCGCAGGCGACCAGTCCATGAGTGACTTGTCAATCAAGAACGTGCCCGCGTTCCACAGGTAGAGCACGGTGAACAAACCAAAGCCCGTCAGCCAGGTGGAATAACTTTCCCAATAGAACCAGTGCAGCTTGGTGTGGATCTTCTTCGGGGCCACCATGTACTTTTGCGGGTTATAAAAACCGCCGCCGTGCACAGCCCACATCGCACCGTCCACGCCTTTTTCCAGCAAGTCGGGTGAGTTGGGTTTGATGAGGTTGTTGTCTAAGAAGACAAAGTAGAACGAGGAGCCAATCCACGCAATGGCGGTGATGACGTGCACCCAACGCAACAGCAGGTTGGCCCAGTCTAAGAAATAGGTGTCCATGTCGAGACCTCAGTCACTTGATACAAAGTTGCCATTCACCACTGCGGGCGCTGTGAATGACACGAGGGTCGCGAACAAGGCCTCGACTCCAAGGCCTGCTCCGCTGCGACAGGTGACATGAAGTGTATACACTTTTTGTCGCCAGCCAAAGCGTGCAAGTCTCGGATAAACCCTAGCAAGGCCTGCGCCACGCAAGCCCTGCTTCGGTCGTCAAGCGGTTTGCAAATGGCCAGCCACTTGCACAGCACGGGCGGTGTCAGCCACCACGTTGCCCAGCATGTCTGCTGTGACGGCGGAGAGTGTCCAGCCCAAGTGGCCATGCCCTGTGTTGTAGAACACATTGGCTGCATGGCCTTTGCCCACGCGCGGCATCATGTTGGGCATCATGGGGCGCAAGCCTGCCCAAGGCACGACCGAGCGGGTGTTGATGTTGGGGAAGCACTGCTCCACCCACGCGATGAGGGGGCGAATGCGGTCTGCACGGATGTCGCGGTCTACGCCATTGAACTCAGCCGTACCCGCCACGCGGAAACGGTCCACCCCCAATCGGCTGGTAACGAGTTTGGTTTCATCGTCGAGCAGGCTCACATTGGGCGCACCAGCTTGGCTGGCTTCATCAGTCAAGTTGACGGTGATGGAATAGCCTTTGACGGGGTAGATGTTCACGCGGTCACCCAACTGCGCGGCGAAGTCACGGCTGGCCACACCTGCACACACCACCACGCCATCGAAGGTGTGAACGCTGGGTGTTGCATCTTGTTCGGCCACGGTGATGACGGCCTGTGTGCCGTTGCTCTGTACGGTTTTCACATCTTGGCCATACAAGGTGCGCACACCCAAACGTGCGGCCGCAGCAGCCAAACCGTTGGTGAATTTGTGGATGTCACCTGTCGAGTCGCTCTCTGTGAAATAGCCACCGTAGTAAGTGCCTGCCAACGTGGGCTCAATGGATTTTATTTCAGAGGGCGTCACCGCACGTCGTGGCAAGCCACCTTTGGCCAACAGCTCAGAAACTTTGCCTGCATGGTCAAAGCCTTTTTTGTCGCGGTAAATGTGCAAGATGCCTTCACGCTTGTGGTCAAAGTCAATGCCCTCTTCCGCAGCCCATGCAAACAAATGCTGGCGTGCGGCCACGGCCATGCGTGCAGTTTCGATGGTGTTGCGCTCGTAGTGCGGCATGGCGGCGATGAACTCAGCAAACCACGACAGCTTGTGCCAAGTCGGTGCGGGATTGACCAACAACGGTGCATCGCTTTTGAGCATCCATTTCAAACCTTTCAGAATGGTGCTCCAGTGCGTCCACACTTCCGCGTTGGATGCCGAGAGTTGGCCACCATTGGCAAACGAGGTTTCCATGGCGGCATAGCGGTGACGTTCAAACAAGGTGACGTCAAAGCCGCGTTTGGCCAAAGCGTAGGCGGTGGTCACGCCAGTGATGCCACCACCAATGATTGCGATTGATTTCATGATCGAGAGCTTTCAAGACGTCAAGGGGTATAGCGCCAAGCACGCAAGTCGCGTGCCCAATGCGCCCCCTCTGTATCTTGACCTGAGAGATTCACAAACCACTTGCGCGGCTTGCTTGCTCCTTCGGTGCACTGGCGGACGTAAGCGCCAATAGCTCTTCAGAGATAGTGCGTGTGACCGGTCCCTTTGCCTGAGAGTTTCCGGGGCGGTTGCTCCTTCGGCGCTGCCCACACGCACAAAGGCGTTGGCAGTCTCTCCCGGTCAGCACGTCGACTCAAAGTCGAATAAAAGTCAAACGATTTTATGCGGACAAATACCTCTCGACCAGCGCAACCCAATAGGCTGACCCTGTGGCGATGTTGTCGTCGTTGAAGTCGTAGCCAGGGTTGTGCACCATGCACGCCCCCGCCGAGTCGCCATCCCCATTGCCTATGAGCAAATAGCTGCCGGGGATTTTTTCCAGCATGAAGGCAAAGTCTTCACTCCCCGTCAACGCTGGCCCATGCAAGGTGACGTGTTCTGCCCCCACCAAATCGAGCGCCACTTGACGCGCAAAGTTGGTTTCTGTTTCGGTGTTGACCAACACGCAGTAACCAGGCCGCCAATCAATCTCAGCGGTCACGCCAAAGCTTTGGGCTTGCGCAGCTACCAATGCCTTGATGCGTTGCTCTAGCAAGCGACGCACCTCTGGGTCAAGCGCGCGCACGCTCAGCTCTAGCGTGGCCAGGGCGGGAATCACGTTGTTGGCTTGGCCTGCGTGCATTGCGCCCACCGTGACCACAGCGGTATGCAGGGGGTCTACATTGCGGGCCACGATGGTTTGCAACGCCATCACGATGGACGATGCAGCCACCAGCGGGTCTGCCGCGCGGTGTGGCATGGCCCCATGCCCACCTGTGCCGTGGATGCGAATGGTCACGTAGTCGCTGGACGCCATGGCTGCGCCATCGCGGAATACAAAGTGGCCTTGCGGCACGCCCGGCATGTTGTGCATGGCAAACACGGCGTCACACGGGTGCTGTTCAAACAAACCATCGGCCATCATGCGCACGGCACCGCCCCCGCCTTCTTCGGCGGGTTGAAAAATCAAATTCAAAGTGCCGTCAAAGGTGGCATCGTTGGCAATGGTTTTGGCCGCTGCCAACAACATGGCTGTGTGCCCATCGTGACCACATGCGTGCATGAGGCCTGGCTTGCTGCTGGCCCATTTCACGCCTGTGGCTTCTTCAATGGGCAGAGCATCCATATCAGCGCGCAAACCCAAGCGGCGTGGGCTGGTACCGCGCGTGAGCGTGCCCACCACACCCGTGCCCCCCAAGCCACGATGCACGGCATAGCCCCAGCTCTCTAACTTGGCGGCCACCAAGTCAGCGGTGCGGTGCTCTTCAAACGCCAACTCGGGATGTTGGTGAATGTCGCGGCGCAGTTGGATGAATTCACCCACGCGATCGACCAAGGCATCACGCAAATAACTCATATCACTGCGGTTGCAAATTGATCGATTTGGCAATCGCGCGGAACTGCGCTGTGCCATCCACATAGGCTTTGTCCACTGCTTGCAACGACAAAGGTTTGGCCACCAACTGGCTGTTGGCTTCTAAGCCCGTGCGTACCGCTGGATCACTCAAGGCATCGGTGATGGCCTTATGAATCACTTGCACCACGGGTTCTGGCGTTTCTTTTTTCACGAAATAGCCCGTCCAAATGCTGAACGTGAAGTTCTTCAACGACTTGCTCTCGCTGATGGCTGGGTAGTCTTTGACCGATTCCAAACGCTCGCTGTTGAGCATGGCCAACACTTTGAGCTTGCCTTGCTTGTGCATCTCGTCATATGCCTTGCCATAAGGCGCGAGAAAGATATCGACCTGACTGCCCAACAAATCTTGGTTGGCAGGTGCAGCACCTTTGTATGGCACATGCGTCATGGGAATGTTGGTCACTTTGGACAAATGCTCGCCCAACAGGTGATAGAACGAGCCAGGCCCCACACTGGCGTAGGTGACAGGTTTGCCCTCTTTGGCTTGCTTGCGGGCGTAGTCCAAAAACTCGTCCACGTTGTTGACGGGCAAATCTTTGCGCGCCAAGAAACCAATTTGCGCTGTGGCAATCATTTGCACCAAACGGAAATCTTCGCTCTTGAACTTCACGGCAGAAATAGCCAAGGGTGCCAAGATCAACTCATTGGGCGAACCTTGAAAAATGATTTGCCCATCGGCGGGTGAGTTCAACACTTTCTGAGCCGCGATCGAGCCACTGGCACCGCCCAAGTTTTCGACAATGACAGGTTGGCCAAAGTTCTTAGACAAGGTGTTGTTGACCGTGCGTGCAATCACGTCTGACAAACCACCCGCTGGGTAAGGCACCATCAAAGTGACAGGTTTGCTGGGATAAGTTTGTGCAGCCACAGCGCCTGCCAGCAGCAAACCGCTGAGCACTGTGGTGCAAGTTTTGAATAAATTGGCCATGTCTCGACTCCAAAAGTGGTTGTTGTGTTGGCATCGTAAAAAACGATTTTTATAATGTCCAATGCATTCTTATGAAAGTTAGCATAACTTTTATGCATAGATTGGAAGCCCCATGACCCTGGTTCAACTCAAGCATCTCATCGAATTGGCCAGCAGTGGCTCGTTCAGCCAATCCGCTGACAAGCTGCATTTGACGCAGCCTGCCCTCAGTCGAAGCATCAAAGCACTAGAGGATGAGCTGGGGCATGCCTTATTTGACCGAATCGGACGTCGAAATGAGCTCACCACATTTGGCGCACAAATCGTGCAGCGCGCCCGTGTCTTGATCGATGAGGCAAACGAACTCAAACGCACAAGCAAACAGTTGCAGAGTGGAGAAATAGGTCAATTCCGCATTGGCATGGGCTCTGGTCCAGGTGCGATGCTGATGACCCCCTTGCTCATGGTCATGGCCCATGAGCATCCACAGGCGCACATCGACCTCTCGCGGGGCAGCACTGCGTTGTTGGTGCAGGCTCTGCGTGATCGTTTGTTAGATGCGTTGATTTTGGACATCCGATCGCTTCAACCTGCGTCCGACTTGAAAGTCGATGCGGTGCAAGAAATGAAAGGCGCTTTCATGTGCCGCGCTGGCCATCCACTGGCCAAAAAACGCCAAGTGTCATTTGCACAGTTGCGCGAGTACCCCATTGCATCGACACCGTTGAGCGATGAAGTCGCGCGCGTGTTGATGGAACGCTATGGCACAAGCGCACACCCCGATCAGTTGGTGAATTTGCGTTGCGAAGAGATTTCAAGCTTGTTGGATGTGGCACGCAGCAGCAATGCCATTGTGTTGGCCATTCGCGCCTCAGCACCAGACTTGGTGGAGCTACCGATCACACCCACACTGAACGCCAAAGCGCGATTTGGCTTGGTCACCATCGCCTCACGCACTGAACCACCGTTGCTGGGCAAAGTACGCGCCTTGATGGCCGAGGTGATGACGGACTAAACGATCAACGCAGCTGCAACAGCTGCGCCGCCACTGACACCGCAATGACCTCAGGCTCTTTGCCTGTGATGCCACTCACACCAATAGGACACGTGATGAAAGCCAACTCATCGGCAGTAAAGCCTTTGGCTTCGAGGCGGTGCTGAAACGTGGCCCACTTGGTTTTGCTGCCAATCAAGCCCACAAATTTCAAATCACCCTGCAAGCGTTGGCGCTTGAGGCAAGCGGCCACCACATCTAAATCTTCCGCGTGGCTGAAGCTCATGACCAACACACTCGCACCGCTGGGCAAATCAGCCACGGCGGCATGCACAGGATCGGAATGTTCACACACCACATTGGGCGGCAGGTGTGCGGGGAAGATTTCGTCGCGGCTGTCAATCCAATGCACGTTGTAGGGCAAGGTACTGAGCACATTGACCAAGGCACGACCGACATGACCACCGCCAAAGAGTGCGAGCGGTTGACCGTTGGCCAAGAGTCGTTGTTTGAGTGCGGGTGCGTCGGCGGCGCTGATGCGCTCGAACTTCAAATGCACCGCACCACCGCAGCATTGACCCAAGGCTGGGCCTAGGGCATAGCGGGTGGTGAGTGCGTTGTCTTCGTGGGACGCTGTGCTGGCGGTGTTTTCAGCAACGGGGCGATGCAACAAAGCACGTGCCTCTGTGATCGCTTGGAATTCCAAATGCCCGCCACCAATGGTGTTGACCAAGGTCTGTGGAAACACCGCCATCCAAGCGCCCACCTCACGTGGGCCAGAGCCCTGCACGCTGTCCACCGACACCAACACGCCATCGGCATGTTGGAGTTGGTTCAGCAGTTCAGCGGTGTGGCGAGGCACAAAGGGTTTAAGCCGCGGCCTTGGCCTTGACGGCTTCGCACGCCATCAAGATGCGCTCTGGCGTGGCAGGTGCGTCTAGGTGCACCACAGCTTTGTGGTCGGCGCTGGCGGCCACCGCATCGCGCAGGGCGAAGAAGGCAGACAGGCCCAACATCAAAGGTGGCTCGCCCGTGGCCTTGCTGTTGAAAGGCGTAGGCTTCAAGTTGGCGTTGTCAAACAAGGACACCTTGAAGTGTTCGGGGATGTCGCCCGCCACGGGAATTTTGTAAGTGCTGGGGCCGTGCGTGAGCAGCTTGCCTTTTTTGTCCCAAATGCACTCTTCCATGGTGAGCCAGCCCATGCCTTGCACATACGCGCCTTCGATTTGGCCTTTGTCCAATGCGGGGTTGATGCTGCGGCCCACGTCGTGCACGATGTCCACGGCCT
>JACCEC012059087.1_pt1 | contig 15995 bp, 9 predicted proteins | sample 7450121 | NCBI WGS metagenome assembly JACCEC01 (sample SAMN15323455, study PRJNA562643) | freshwater metagenome | isolation source: river surface water | place: USA:Blue River Watershed | collected 2017-08-18 | reverse complement strand
TAAACCAATCACTTTGACATGCTTTGTCAAATTCTTCGATGTTTATTAAGTAAATTTCTCGATTGATTTTGTTTAATTGTAGTTCTGAATTCTTTTCAAATTGCTCTATAGAGCTAGAGTTTTCAACAAGGACTTTGTCAAAAAACTCTAGCTTATTTTGATAGATTAGATCTAGAAGATCGTTTTCTTGATATATAGTATTGCCAAAATTGTCAGTAATCATCTAACTATTTTAGCTAACTTTAATTAAATTGTCAAGATCCTTATCGCGTTTTTCGTACTGCTCTTGCCATACTTTGGCTCTTCTTGAATTAAGTTCAGTCTTGTACAAATCAATGAATATAGAGATTTGTTGTTTAACAGTTGGATTATTAGCCATCCAATATTTCTTACTAAGCTCTTGAAGCTTAGATTCAATCTCGGTATCTTTTAGTTTGCTAAAATCTTCTGCTAATGGATGTATCATGTAAATGTTGCTCCGTTGTTGCCCACGCAGAACCATTTACTATTAATATACTGTAGAGTGCATGCCTGTCCTACTGTATTAAAGGTAATTGTTCCTGCACCTCCCCAACCTGCGTTAGTAACAGTAATTACCATATCTCCGCCATCGGTGTCCATAATAAAGGTTTTAATTTGTCCGTCTGTACCAGCAGCTAGTGTACCAGTCTCTGGACCACCTGTTGCAAACCAACTTACTGATTTAGTTAGATCTGCGGCATCTGCGTCATCTAATTCTTCGCTACCTGTATAATATTTGGTATCATCGTCAACATCATTAACCCAATTAGTACCGTCAAATTTTAATACATGCCCAGTAGTAACAGGAGTAACTAATGCAACATCTCCTAGATCATCTAAGTTAGCAGGGATAGTTGGTTTGTTAGTTAGATCGTCGTAATCACCACTTGTAGCAACTGTGGCCAATGAAGGTTTGTTAGTTAAATCGTCGTAATCACCACTTGTAGCAACTGTGGCCAGTGTTGGTGTACTACTAATATTAGTATAATCTAATTGACCTGTAACCCATTTTGAAGTTCCAGTGTCCCACTTTAGTACATGGTTTGCCGCTGGCGCCGCCGCATCAACATCGTTTAAGTTATCTAGGCTTAAATCGTCACCTTGTTCGTCTGTACTATTAACCCAATTAGTTCCGTCAAATTTTAATACTTGACCTGTGGCAGGTGTTGTAGCAAACACTACATCAGTAATATCTACTAAATTTAATGTACTTCCTAGCGTAATAGTATCATTGACCCAAGTAGTTCCGTTATATCTTAAAACTTGTCCGGTAGTAGGTGCGGTAGTACTTACATCAACATCGTCAATGTCATCAATTGTCGGTAATAAAAATCTAGTTTCAACTTCTCCTAACAGGGCAATGTTAACCGTTGCTCCGCCGTCTATACTCCAAGCCTCTACAACTAAGATATCATTGAACACTCTTAATGGACTAGGAAACGGTCCTAGAAATTGAAGAACAGCGCCACCAGAAGTACCAAATGTTACGATCCACCCGCCGGTGATAGGATCTGGATTTTGATTTCCGTCACCTTTAAGTTCGACTCTAACTCTTGCATATTTTTGTGGGGGCTCAGTCGGATCAGGCCATCCGGCAAAGATAATAGTATGATGTCCTGTTATTTCAAGAGTCTGATATTCGCCAACTTCTAAATCTATAGTTGTATTAGAAACGCTGCTTGCACCGTCGTACACTAATCCGTATATTTTGTTTGTTACAGCATTAGTAATTGAATTTCCACCAAAGTTGTTAGATGCATTAGTTTTAGCAGTATTATTTTCCAAGACAGTAATTTCAGACTTGGCAGTTTGCAACCCTGTCTTAATTACTGAAAAATTATCTCTAAAACCTTGACTGTTATTGTCTTGTCCAGACACTGGGTAATTTTCGTCAAGTGTTTCGTAAATTATATCACTCATGTTATTGTAGTCCTATCGTTTCTAAATACTAGATATTTATCTGTATAATTGCCCTCAACTGAATCTATTGTATATCGATCTATAGTATAGTCTAGCAATTTGAAGTCAAAATTGCTGTTTTTTATGTTTAGCAAAATAGTATCTGCTTGTCCTGGCTTACAATAGCAAAGAGGTACAGCTGGAACATAATTAAGTTCTTGTGTAGTTCCTGTTTGTATAGTTCTCATCCATAAAGGTAAGTAATTGCGTTCTCTTAAAGTATTTGGCATAGATCTAATTCTGTAACGCCATAAACTTATGCTGCTAGGAAACCTTATTCCGGTCTCGGGATCCCCTACAAAAATATCATTTCTGTCTATTGATGCATATAATGGTATTGGTCTATTCCAGAACGGATTATCTACATCGTAAGGTCCGTTGTAGAATTCATTTGTATTGTCGACAGTAATTTTAGTATTATTTTTACTGTATTTTAAGGTTTGAGGCAAATATTTTCCGTTTTTCTCTAACGGGTCTAACATTTCTATGTATACTACTTCATAGATGACTTCGTTAGTTCCTGGAATCTTTGCTTCTGCCTTTTTAATAGAACCAAAATTAAATCTTTTGGTTTTATGATTCCGCCCCATGGCGCTGATGTACTCTACAGCTTCTTTAGTTTCGATACCTGCAAACACTAACATTCTCAAGTCTGTTTGTATTCCAAAATTTGGATCGTTGGGCCTATATATTAATCTAGGATCAAACACAGAAGAATCAGTGATAAAGTCTTTAAATACTTCTCGTTGATTAATCTTCATATAAGGTCGCACAGATAAATTACTGTAATATGTGTTGTTTGGGGTGTTTACTCTAATGGTAAAAGTTTTAGTAATTGCACTATACCCCAATTGATCTCTGGCCATTATAGTAAATTCATATGTTCGGTCATAACTACTAGTATCACCGTCAAAAGTAGTCAAACCCTGATCAAAACTAGTGACTGATTGATCACTCTCTGGAAAATAATATCTAATCCAGTTAGTAGTAGTAAATGTTACTCCGCTAGTATGATCAGTACGAGATCTATAATATTCCGGTTCTCCTTGGCACACGCCGATTACAGTCTGCATTGTTTTGCTTGTACCGCTGTTATAATAGCTAAAATAATTTAATGGAGTAATAAAAGTCTTTCCTTCATATTCTCCGGGACTAGTTTCAACGCTAATTGTTCCGCTGCCGAATGAACCAGGATTTCGATCAAAAAGCAATGTTATAGTACTAGTTGTACTTTCAACTGCTAAAAATCTACCGTTAAAATTACTATTGCTATTTCCGTTAATTTTATAATAAAACTCTAATCCGCTATTTGATGTAAAAGTTAAATCGTTAACTCCGTCAACTCCGCCGAGTTGACTTCCGCTGATAGTATAAGTATCTCCGGGTAAATATCCGCTGCCCGGATCGATTAATTTAATTGTAGTTAATCCTTGGTATCTAGGAGGTTGAGGATCTAAAGGATTAACAGTTTGTATAACTTTTTTAATCCAGAATCTTGCACCGCTTCCGCTGCCCGAAGTCGATGTTACACTAGCATCCTCATTAATGATAAGCCCATAATTAGAAGGAGTTCCTGAAATAGAAGTGTAGGTAAATGCAAGAGGCTGTAGTAATTGTGTTTCAATATTAAATTTAACACGCCACCCTGTTTCATTTACAGGAGTTCCGTTTAATGACAATAAAGAAATTGGATCAACTGATACTGCTATTCCTTGATAGTAATTGTACTCTAAAGAATCTCCTTGGATTTTAACAACATCGTCTGTTTTAAATCCGTGATCTTCGTTAGTTACAAGTGTGGCAATATTTCTTCTTCTTATAATTGATTTAATATTTTTAAAATTTGTTCTTTTGACAATATCATCTTTTTGGTAAAATGTAGAAGGTTTCCAAAAACTTCTATATTCTAATGAATTAGTTGACTGATTTACTTTACCTACAATCTCACCGTCGAGATTTAAACTTAATCCGTTTGGTAGTCTTCCGTCTTCTAATGTGTAAAGAACAGCAGAAGTTGATAGTGTCGTTTCGGCCTTTACGCTCAGGGTACTAATGTAGCCAGAGTCAATAGATCCTAGGTCACCAGGGCTTATCCATCGCATTGTACTTTCAATTTCTCCAAGTATGTCAACATTAAATACCCTACGGCTAACAGCCTGCTCCCCGCCTTGGCCAAATCTAATGGCTTTGATTGTAAATTGAAAGTTTTTAGTAACAGCAGGTTGGTACGGCACTACTCCGAATACCTCTCCGGAAGTCTCATCAAACTCCATGCCTGGAGGTAAAATGCTGTCTGTACCCATAAAAATACCAGAACCGTTTGGTATTGTAAATTCAAGTGACGGACTTACTGTGAGTCTGTATATATCTCCGCCTAATACATCAACATCGGTTATTGTATATGTTTCACCAGTTGCTCCAGTAATGTCTCCGCTCATGTTTATTTTATAACCAACAACCGGTATACTACTTGACTTTTCTATCCTAATACTAGTTGACCCTATTCTGTTATCAGTTGATACTTCTTTAACAGCAATACCGTTTAGTAAAGAATTAACTTCTGAAAATTGATAAGCAACAGGTCCTAAATCTGTAAACCCTTCGTAAATATCGATTTTAAAAGTTTGATAATTGTTTGCTCTTCTTAAACCTAGGTAATTTGGAGTTGTAAATATAGGTGCTCTAACATAAGTTACATCAGCGGTATACGCACCTGTTCCTGCACTGGTAACAATATTATCTGCTCTAAAGAAATCATCTCCTACTACAAATATTCTAAACTTTCTTTTAGTAACACTGTCGCCGTCGGTTATAGTAACTATAAATTCATAATTTCGATTTAGTTTTCGAGGTCTTCCTGTTGGAACACTAAAGTCAAAAACAGTTAAATCAAATACATAAGTGTCGTATCCGTTATTAGGTCTGTAACCGAAATCGTAGGCTACTTGATCATACAATCCTTCGTCGTATTTTCCTTCCCCTGCTGCTAAAGGTATTGCAAGCAACGGTTGAACAAACCCAGTAATTCTTCCAGATTCAGTTAATACAAGCCCGGGAGGAAGTTCACCATCATCACTAGCTATGAAATATTGTAATTGTTGTCCAGAAGCAGTATCAGTATCGCTTGCACTAAGTTGAAAATCAATAAAACTGCTATCTAAAATATAGTATGCGCTGTTAGTTCCAACAGGCAATAATCCTTCTGGTTGAAGCCATTGGGGCTCGTCGGCTCCGATTACCGTAATAAAAAATGTTCTGTCTGATATATTACGGCCTTTACTTGCCCTAATAACAAATTTAAATTCAGTTGTTCTTGGAACTTCAAATGGTGTTCCTTTAATACTGCTGCCTACAATTCTAAGACCCGGCGGTAAGTTTCCAGTAATAACAGAGAATGTTATTCCTGTAGATGTACTAACAGGTAAAGAAATATTAACTGTTTGACGCTCGTTTAAAGTACCTAGGTTAAAACCAGACGGCTGATTCCATACTGTTAATGCCATTTTAACTCCATTTACAGTATTTACCGAAAATTAGTTTAACGGAATCTGTAGATCTTTGGTCTTGGATATACTGCGCCTGTTGTTGGTCTAATACCCTGGACATTTTTAGGCACTTGTTGTCCAGTTTCTGGACGGTCATTTTTATAATAGAGATATAAATTAGGTGCTCCTTGTATATCTCTTATATCTGTAGGCCCGCCTGTTGTAGCTAGAACTTGGTTAGATTTAGCCACACCTGTAATATATGCCTTAGCTTGCACTTGATTCCAGTGCGGATTTTGCTCTAATGCACAGGCTAAAACTCCACAAACCTGAGGACTTGCCATACTAGTTCCGTTAAGTTTAGCTAGGTAGTAACTACCGTTTCTAGAATCACTAACTCCGCTAGTAAAGGCACTTAAAATGTTAGTGCCAGGCGCCCAAATATCAACCCCGGGACCGCAATCGCTGTAATATGATTTTCTATCAATGGATAATGAATCTATTGCCCCTACGCATATATTAGGCATGTTATATCCTTGATCGCCAGGAGGTCTTTCACTATCAAAAATATCATTTGCTGTAGGACTAGTTCCACGCATATAATAATAAGGATTAGCAACACTAGCGGGATATCTGTTTGCCATTTCAAATGTATTATCCCAGTCAAGGCCGCCAGGAACATCGTGCTTCCATAATCCGTTACCGGCAGCGCCCACAAATATAATACCTTCTGCCATAGCGTCTTCAATGTCTGCATCTAATGCCGGAACTCTAGAAGGAATGCGTTGTCCAGAAATAAATCCCCAAGCATTCAACTGAGCAGTACTAAATCCACCACTTGAAGTAGTCTTTCTGTTATTACTACCTAATTGAAGATCTATTTGTGTAGGAATTGCTTCGTAGAATACATATTCACAAACCATTCCAGGACTACCTAATGTACCCGATGTTGAAGCATTTCCTTCAATCCTAATTCTATAAGTTCTGTTAGGACTAGTTCCTTCCTCACCATAGTAGATTCTTTGTACACTGTTATCTGCACAACTCCACATAATTTTAGGTAGGTTAGGATTTGAAGGCCCTAATGAGCTATAATTTGTTGATCCAGAAGTAAAAGTTATGTAATGATTAGTACCAACATACAATGTACTATAACTGTTTCCTAAATAAGTTATATTAAACGGTAAATTAATGGTCCAATAACCATCATCAAAATTGCCGCTTGTCGGAGTTGTTGAAGCAGTTAGAGATCCTGCTCCTAACAATTGATTTGTAATTTCTGTAACAGATGCAGTTGCTGGAGTTGATTCTGTAATAACAGTTAGGCTCATAGCAGATGCATAAGTTATGTTTTGCCCTTCTGTGGTAATTACAGTGTCGTAAGTTACAGTATATGTTTCATCGTTAGGTAAGTCGACACTGTTTTGTCGTATCTCAACTTCTATAGTGCCTCCGTTTTCTGAAGAAGCCGTATCTGTATAAGTATAAACGACATTTGAAGATTGATCTCTTATTGTAATAGTTGCAGTTATGGACATAGTTCCAGACACTGAGTCCATAGCAATATTGTGTACTAAATTTAAAGCTGCTGGAGCATCTATTGTTATTTCATAACTAGCATCAGGTTGGACAAATTGAGTAAAATATACCTGCTGTCCTTCTTGAGTCCATGTTGACGGTTTAGTTAAAATGCTTCCGCTTGGAGGTACATAAGGACCGGTGGTTGTTATTCTATTACCTACATTTTCTTCACCGACTAATGTAGCAAGTCTTTCATTTGCTGTACAAATTCCACTATACCCTGTATAAGTTACAGTACCTCCTCCACTAGGAGTATATCTTGTTCCTCTGTAGGTCACTGCGGTAATATCTGATAAAGTCCATTCACTAGGAAAAATACTCATTCCCCAGCTATTATTAGTAATAGTTGGGTTTTTTCTTCCTGTATCTGGATTAACTGATTTATTTTTGTGAAACTCTCTTACATAATCCATAACATACTGGAAGTCCCAAGCACCAGTGCCAGGATCTCCCGCTAGATAGTATATGTTATATAAGTTAGCATCTCTAGCCCATCCCTGTGTACTGCCCCCGCAAGTTCCTGTTGTGTGAGTTGCATGATCACTAGGTGAACCAGAATAAGAATAAGTGCCTGCGCTAGTTCCTTTAACTGCTGGATTGTGTTGATACCAGTTGTATTGAACAAATCTAGTACCACCTGTGCCGTCTGCATTTACAGCATATTCGGGATGCCCTAGTGCAACTCCCGCACCGTCTATTACTACTAAATCAACATTTTTTCCTGTTGCTGATAATTTAACAGTTCCTGTTGCACTGGCGGTTCCGTCGCTGCCCCATCCTGATCTGTTTACGCCTTCAGTACAACGGAGCAGAGCAAAGTTTAACATTGTGTTACTACTGCTAGTTGATTTATCCCATCCGCTAGAAGTTTGTGTTTTTGTAGAAGCAGTCTCTCCAGGTTGGATTCCAAGGTATCTAGGATGTATTGATACTTGTTTTATTCGCGGATCTTGTTTTAGTTCTGCAACTTCCCAATCTGTTAACAAGTAGTGAGTATTTCTACTGCTTGGTTTTTTACTAACACAATCAACCGTTCTTTCCGGCACCATAGTACCGTCAGGTCTTCTATTGTCTACCATATCAGCGTAGAAAGATTCTAGATCTTTAGAATCTTTCAAAGTGACTATGTATTCTTGTTTATTAAGGTATTGTCCTATTCCGCTCATAGAACTAATCCTTATCTATAAGTTCTTCTAACTCTTGGATATACTGCTCCGGAGCTAGGTCTAATTTTATAATTTATTTTAGGAAATACAGTTCCTGTATCTGGTCTTTCTTTATAATAGAATAGTATTCTATTATTACCATCTAATAAAGAACTGCCATCATTAAATCCGCCACCGGTATTTGTCATTAAATTATTTTTAGCATAGTTTATAATATATGCTTTTGCTTCTGCTTGCGTCATATTTGGATAAGTTTCTAATGCTAATGCAAGTACACCAGTTACTTGTGCAGCACTCATACTTGTTCCGTTATATTTTTGATACAAATAACCAACGGTAATATCGCCTGTTGCTGATGTTGTACTAACATCTCCACCGGCATTAGTGTATCTAAAAGTATTAAAGTTTACTACAGTAACACTTACCATGTACGCATTAAATGAAGAATTACTACAGTTTACAGTTACAACATCACCGTTAATTAGGTCGTGGGCTTCAGTAGTAACAATAGTTGCATTGCCTGCCGATCTTGCAACCGATGATATTGCACCAGTCAATATATTTGAACCATCATTAACTGTGCCAGCAGTGTTTCCGTTTGGTTCTCCAAGGTTATTGTACACTGCCCCGATAACATTTTTTCCGGCTGCGTATAAATCGACTCTAGGACCTGTGTTGCTTATAGTGGTTTTCGTTTCACTAGAATTACTATCAAGTGCGCCTACACAAATCATATCGGGGTGACTAGAAGAAGGAGTAGCACCTCTATGGTAGTATAGTTCTAATCCGTTATCTACAAAGTAATTATCGTAGTCGTCGCCGGTGCTAGTGTCTAATTTAAATCCGCCATTGCCAGCTGCGCTGACAAAAATAATACCATCGTTAATAGCATCGGCTATATCAGCATCGATACTAGCATCTTTATAAGGAGCTAAGAAACCTGTTTGCATTAACCCAAAATTAGTTTGTAATTGACTTAGACTAAATTCGGCTCTATAGGTACTGTTAGTGTCGATATGCAGATCGATCTGTGTTGGTGTTGCCTCGTAGAATGTCATTTCCCATACAAAAGTTGGGTCATCATCAACACCGCCATTGGCAGCATCATGTCCTTCCCATCTAACTCTATAAGTTCTATTAGGGCTAGTTCCTTCAACACCGCCGTAAAGTCTTTGACAGCTCCTATCTCCTCCCGAGATAGCAATTTTTCTAGTATTTGGATTAGTTCCGCTTACTTCCCATTTTGCTGCGTCTGACGCACTTCCGCCAAACATAACAAAACTATTTGTACTTACATGAATAGGACTTCCGCCGCTGCCGTAAGCACCACCGAGGAAAGTTACAGCAAAAGGAACAGTTAATGTCCAATATGCATCGTCATAGTCGTCAACACCTGGAAATGCACCTTGTATAGGTATTCCTAGATTAGTTAAACTTGCTCTGCCAATTATAGATTTTGTTAAACTAGTACAAGTAGCTGCTGTACTACTAGTAGTTGATATTCTATTTCCGCCGTTAATTTTATTAGTTAAATCAACAATTCTTCCTCCAGGAACTAAAGAACTTGTTGAACAAACACCACTATAACCAGTATCAGTAACAGATTCGCCTAGCGTTTCAGCACCAGTTAGCTGACCTCTAAAATATACTTTACTAAATCTCGACTTTCCATTCAATGCAATGGGATTAGTTAAATCAACTCTTGAACCAAGACTCCAGCTACAATTAACTATTGTTGGATTTATTCTTCCAGTTTCCGGATTTACTGATTTACTATTGTGAAATTCTCTTATATAATCTATAACATAATAAGACGGAGTATAACTTCCGCTGCTGTCGCTGGCGTTAGAAGTAAAACCTGCGGTGTCATGTCTTAAGTTATAAATGTTTGCGCCTCTTGCCCAGCCCTGTGTTTCTCCAGCAATAATCGAAGCTACATGAGTTGCGTGATTGTTAGTACCAGAATAGTTATTATAGGAATAAGTTGAATTAGGATTTTCCGGCCATACTGCTAAATTATGATTGGCAAACCAATCGTACTGATTAAATCTTTCTCCGAATTCGGAATGATCCGGATAGGCGATTTCATCTAATACAATAATGTCGACATTTTTACCGGTAGCAGTAAAATTAACTTCGGCTGTTTGACTGCTGCTTGCACTGTCACTTCCCCATCCAGAAATATTAGTACCTAATGATGCTCTATATAGTCCCCAGTTTTTTTGATCAACGGCAATAGCGTCACCTCTACTCCATTCTGCTGTTTGGCTAGCATGAAGTTGCGATTTAATTCCCATGTCTTTTAAACTTAGAGTAACTGCTTGTATTTTTGGATCTCTTCTTAAATTCTCAGCTTCTTGTTCAGTTAACAAGTAATGAGTATTTCTACTAGAAGGTCTTTTTGCAACACAAGTTACTACACGAGATGGTGCATGTCCGTAAGTGCCTTCATTCTCCATTTCTTCATAAAAAGCAGAGAGGTCAGCTCTGCTTTTTAGAGTAACAACAAATTCTCTAAGAATATTTGACATATTAAGCTTCTAATTGAATTACTGTTAGTGTTACAGTTATTGTAGTAGAACTACCACTCTTATTAGTTACTCTTACTGGTATGTCTGTAGTTACTGTAGGATCGTCATTGAAACCTAAGGCACCTGGAGTAATCATTACAGTGTCTGCACCTGTGGTGATTACTTCAGCTATTACACCGGCTCCTGGGCTAGGATCAGTACCTTCAGTTCTACTTGCGTCTGCAATCCTAGCAGCTTCACTAGTATAAATTCTTACCCAAGCTGCTGCACTAGTTTCAACTTTCATTAACATATAACCTTTATAACCAGTTATATTAATAGGACCAGTGCCGCCAGCTGATAAACTAGATGTAGTTCCTGAAACAGTTGTTCTAGAAGCCATACTGCCACCACCACCGCCTGTGGCAGTAATAGTGATTGTGTCTGTAGTTGCGTTTGTGCTAATGCTAATACCCGAACCTGCAACTAAAGTTAATGTATCTGTAGAACTGTCAGCTACTACATCAGTTTGTCCAGATACTGAAATGGTTGCAAAACTATTACTTGCGCTACCACCAGTTCCTTCGTTATCAGCAGCAGGTGCCCAAGCAGTTCCACTCCACTTTAATACTTGACCTGTACTAGGAGCAGTAGCATCAACATCGGCTAAGTCTGCTAAGTTTACAGGTATAGTTGGTTGATTAATTAAATCATCATAATCGCCACTTGTAGCAACTGTGGCTAGTGTTGGTTTATTAAGAATCTGTGCTAGACCAGTTGTGGCACTCCAATCGGAATTTATTTGTGCAGCTGGTATAGTTGGTTGATTAATTAAATCATCATAATCGCCACTTGTAGCAACTGTGGCTAATGTAGGAGTACCTGATAAGTCGGCATAAGCACCACTTGTAGCAACTGTAGCTAATGTAGGAGTACCTGATAAGTCGGCATAAGCACCACTTGTAGCAACTGTAGCTAATGTAGGAGTACCTGATAAGTCGGCATAAGCACCACTAAGAGCTACATCTGCTAAGGCTTGCCACGCAGTGTCGTAGTCAGTTACAGTAGACTTGACTAAAAATTCGCCCACTGCGCCACCAGCTGGTATGCCAACACCGTCAGCACCATTTGTTCCATTAGCACCAGTTGGTCCTTGGAATGCACCTAGATCTACCCATGCACTACCATCACTTACCCATAAATGTGACGGTGAAGGTGTTGTGACTACATATGCTACACCGGCAGTTACTGGTTGACTAGGTAAAGATGCACTAGTGCTAACCGAACCAGTTATAGTAATAGCCCCAATAGGAACTCCGCCGACTGTTGAGCCTGCAGGCAGTTTAACAATTCCAGTTGGTGTACTAAATGTTAAATCAGCAGTAGAAAGAGGTTGAATAGTATCAACTCTCCATACACCTGCTGGAGTTAATACAGCTCTAGGAGTAACGCTGCCACCACCGCTATTTGTTACAGAGAATGTTAACTGTGTCGGAACCGATCCTGTTGTAGGAGTTCCGTTTACTGAAGCAGTAATAATTGCGCCGTTTGCATATCCGCCGCCTGCACCAGCTACACCAGCATAACCAACAAAGGTAAGGTCTGCTATTCTGTCACCGCTCGAGAGAGTTGTAGGTGCTGCATTAGTTCCCCTCGATCTTGTCCATGTTGTGTTAACTGCATCGGCAGTTTCGTGAGACTGTGCAATTGTTAATCCAGCTCCTGGTAATCCAGTATAAGTGTCTCTAATAATATATAAATTTTGAGTTGATAATGTGCTTGATGTTGGGGTATAAGTTAAGTTGGCATTTGACTCTACTACTTGGTTACCTGTAGAATAATACATTGCTAGTCTATTAGCAGTTCCACTATTAACCTTACCACTATCAGTGGCAATACTGAACCCGTCAGTTGCTGCCGTAATAAAAATATTATTTCCAGCTAAGACATTAACTTTTCTATCAACACTAGTTTGTGTATTTGTTAGTGTAAAAGTTCCAAGAGTTTTACCACCACCTCCAACTTCAGTTCCGGCAGATAAGTTGTATTCTGCCGCAGCAATAGCTATAGTACCTGCACTTACTTGATTGATATCAATATTAATTCCAGCTTCGAGTACAACTTCGTTTGCTATTGCATTACTGTCAGTTAATACAAGTTTTGCTCCTGCAACATCTGTTTGTCCTTCGAATGTGTAGGTAGTATCACTTGCAAGACTTGAAAACTCAATAGTAGTTGCATCAGGTCTACTGATACCAATTCCAGATCCTGCACTGAATAGAATTGTATCTTGTGTAGTATCACTGCCTGCTAAGGTAAAATTAACACCACTAGGATCTAATGAAGTTTCAATACCATAAGTAACAATAGGATCGGCATCGATTGTAATTTGGCTTGCTGTATCTCTAGTTACAGTTATTGCTCCTGATCCAACAATGCTTACATCATCTGTAGAAGCATCACTGCCTGTTAATCTTATTTTTGCCCCGCCAAGTTCAGTTTCTGCGCTGATTGTATATGTTGCACCATCGCCGCCGGTTGAAGTAGCATCAACTGATGGTTCCCACTTGCTGGTCCCTGCATTCCATTTTAAAACTTCACCGTCGTTTGGCGGTGTTGTGCTGACATCGGCTAAATCAGCTAAGTCAACTGGTATAATTCCGCTGGCATCTAAAAGATCGCTTACATCTGTTGGAATATCTCCAACTGCATAATCTAAAGAATTCCAAGCAACAGTGGGCGATCTACCAATTTTAAATTTGCCGGTATCTGTTTCTACACCTACTTCACCTGCTTCTAATACGGTATTTGCTGCAACCCATTCTGCTGCGGTACCTTTTCTCAATATAATTTGTTGGGGCATGTTAAAAATCCTCTTCGTTCTTATTTATGCAATTTTAAATTAAGGCGTTCCGCCGTCGATAATTTCAGTATATACACTGCTAGGACCTCCACCTCCGACTGTTTCTGTAAATGTTGAGCTTGGGCCGCCACCGTCGATTACACTAGTTGATGTATCTGTGATAGTAACTGATATTGAAACAGATGGTGTAATAGAGTTAAGTGTAAGCGTAAAAATTTCACTACTTTCAGTAGTAAAATCGCTTGCTATGTTAAGTGTTAAACTAGATGAGTTAGAATTAACTACAAAACTACCAGTTAAGCTGCCTAAACCTAAATCACCAGCAGTTATACCTGTTCCTGTAATAGTATATGGAACAGCAGTTCCATTGGATACATTAGTTGTAGTTAAAGTGATAGTTACTGTACCACCTTCGTTGACTGTTGCGCTGCTTCTTGCTAATGCATAAGTTGGTGTTGTTGGTGCGCTACCGCCAGCAATTAAGATGCCGCCTGCTGTTACACCATCACCTACATAGATTAATTTTGTATCTGTAACATAGATTAGCTCGCCTTCTTCGGGGACAAAGCTCAATCTGTCAGCTTCTAAACCTCTTCTTAATAGTAATGCCATTGTTATCCCCTAAATCTTAAAAAGATCCTAAATCAAGTGTAAATCCTGCAGGCGATAAAAATGATCCAAAGTCTAAATCTCCCCCTGCTGATATACCTGTAGCGTTAATAGTAACTTCACCTAGTCCGTTAGTTGGGCTTATACTTACATTAGTTCCTGCAATAATTCTACTAACACCAGCTGTTATGGTTCCTGGTTCCCAAATTGAACCACTCCATACTAGAGCTTGTCCTGTAGTAGGACTAGTACTAGAAACATTCCCTAAATCTTCCAAGTCATGGTTAGCAATACTTGAAACAGTACCGCTCAAGTTTCCGATAAAACCCAATGTAGCAGTAATATTTGTACCAGTAATTTGATTCGGAGAACTATTACCTATAACAGTTCCATTAATCGATCCAGAACTAACACTGATATTATCGAAAGTACTTAATCCCGAACTGGCAATATCTCCTACAACATTTCCGTATAAATTTCCAGTTACATCTCCAGTTACATCACCTGTTAAATTACCAGTTACATCACCTGTTAAATTACCAGTTACATCACCTGTTAAATTACCAGTTACATTTCCAGTTACATCACCTGTTAAATTACCTTCGAAAGATGTAGCTACTACTTCACCTGTTAGATAGATATTTCCTGTTCCTAAAATGTTGTAATTATTAACATTTAAATTCCCACCGAGTACTGGATTAGGATCTTCTTCTACAGCATTAATACTATCTGGTGTATTAATTGTTATTTCATTGTTGTCGTAAGTAACATATATGTTTAATCCAGATTTAATTGACCTTAACTGTAGATTCTTATTAAATTTCTGTAAAAATATTGGAGCACCGCTGCCTAAATTATCAGCACTAATAACTCTATTAAGATCTAAATCGCCAACAGTTTCGTTATATTTGGTGAAAGCAGAACGAAGGTCGTCGCCCGTACCATCGTTTGAATAATTTCCTAAATTAACTTGAAGTATTGCCATAATTCGCTCTCTATACTATATTTAGCTGGTTCTCAATTTTGCAAGGCCTAGCGTTTTTAATATGCGTATATAAAGCCAACCAATATCAAATTCCCAAAACTTTTGACTAAATTTTGCACTAGATCCGTTAGAATGATGGTTATTGTGTAGCTCTTCGCCGCCTATCCAGAATGCCCACGGAACTAGGTTTCTGCTTGTATCATTAGTTTCGGTGTTTCTATAGCCCCACCAATGAGCTAACCCGTTAATGACACCTGCTGCCCAGAAAGGAATCCATAACATTTGAATCCCCCACACAATAACCCCGACGGGACCAAAAAGAACAAGATCTATGATCAACATTAAAAAAATTCCTATCAAGGGGTGGGGAGTATAAATTGTCCGTTCAATCCAATCATTGGGCGTGCCGTGACCTAACTCTTTAATCATTATTTTGTTTTTCTTTGCTTTTGCATATAAGAATGCACCGCCAAATAGCACACGCCATATTCCGTAGATCTGAGGACTATGCGGATCTGCTGGCGTATCACTGGCTTGATGATGTTTTCGATGAACAGCAACCCATTCTCGAGTATTCATACCTGTAGTAAGCCATAGCCAAAGTCTCATAAAGTGACTAACTACAGTATGAAACATTACACTACGATGGCTCTGACTACGGTGCAGGTATAAGGTCACACACATAATTGTTATATGTGTGAATAATAAAGTTAATAAAATTATATACATAATGGGTTATCTTAACTGCTCAATGATACAATATGCTTGCCCAGCAATTTCAACACTATTAGGCATGACTTCTGCTATTACAGTAAC
>JACCEC010078225.1_pt1 | contig 15998 bp, 15 predicted proteins | sample 7450121 | NCBI WGS metagenome assembly JACCEC01 (sample SAMN15323455, study PRJNA562643) | freshwater metagenome | isolation source: river surface water | place: USA:Blue River Watershed | collected 2017-08-18 | reverse complement strand
CAAGTACAGGCACCGCATCTGCAGCCTTGCTTCTCTCTGTTCCAATTGTTCTTGCAGCACTAGGTGGTCTTTTCTCAGAGCGAGCAGGTGTTGTCAATATTGGTCTTGAAGGCATGATGATCATGGGCGCATGGGCTGGTGGGTACATCGGTTCACAACATGGTCCTTGGGTTGGATTATTGGCGGCAATGATCTTTGGATCTGTCGGTGCATTGGTTCATGCAATCGCAACCGTTTCCTTTGGTGTTGATCATGTTGTCTCTGGTGTTGCTATTAACATCATTGCAGCTGGTTTAGTTCGGTACTTATCAACCTTGATGTACAAGAGTGGAGCATGGCCAGGACCATCTCAATCTCCAGGAATTGAAACAATTCCGCTCAATGGTTTACCGGTTTTATCTGGTGGTCAGTACTTTGGCTGGAAGAGCCCAGATTTGTTGGGTTCAATCGCTAATCTCAACTGGTTCTTTGTCTCCGATTTAGCCGCAATCCTTCGCGGATTAACTGGAGATGTTTCCTATGTAACTATTGTTGCGATCGCCTTTGTTCCCTTGTCCTACTTCATCTTGTGGCGTACCGCCTTTGGTTTGCGCCTGCGAAGCGCAGGTGAAGCACCAATTGCAGCTGAATCCCTTGGTGTAAATGTTTATGCCATGAAGTACGCAGGCGTTTTGATTTCTGGTGGACTTGCTGGATTAGGTGGAGGCTTCTTAGCCATCGTTGCAGCAAGTAACTACCAAGAGAACCAGGTTGCAGGCCGTGGATACATTGGTCTTGCAGCTCTGCTCTTTGGAAATTACCGTCCAGGAGGATTACTTGCAGGTGCTGGTTTATTCGGTTTTGCCGATGCCTTGCAACTTCGAGACTCTGCGGCGATTCACGCCCTTCTACTATTCATCGTCGTCATCTTGGCCTTTGTTGCATTCAGAAAGTTCAAGAGTGGAAAGCAGATCGGCGCGGTACTAGCACTTGCTGCAGCAGGATTTACATTGTGGTTCTACTTTGCAGTCGATGAGCTTCCAGGTCAGTTGGTAACTATGACTCCGTACATTGCAACAATTCTTGTAATGGCTTTGGCATCACAGAGATTACGAATGCCTGCGGCAGATGGCATGCCATACCGTCGTGGTGGACTTCGATGACAACCATTAATTGGGAGAGCATTCACCAATCAGCAATCGGTGCGATGAAGATGGCTTACGCGCCATACTCAAAATTTCCAGTCGGGGTTGCAGCTTTAGTCAATGATGGACGTATCGTTACTGGATGCAACGTTGAAAACGCTAGCTACGGTGTTGGTCTATGCGCTGAGTGTGGTCTCGTTTCAAATCTATGTTCAACTGGTGGCGGACGTTTAGTTGCCATCGTGTGTGTAGATGGCCAGGGAGATTTCCTCGCGCCATGTGGACGTTGTCGCCAACTTTTATTTGAGCATGGTGGCTCGGAAGCGCTACTGATGACAGATGATGGACCACAGAAGATGTCAGCGATGCTTCCATGGGCCTTTGGTCCCGAGGATCTAGATCGCAACGAGCGTTAAATGATTGAAGCCTTCTCCGCCGCAGAAATCATTGCGGCAAAGCGTGATCATCATTCTCTAACCGATCCACAAATAGATTGGGTAATTGACGCATACACCCGTGGTGCGGTCGCCGATGAGCAAATGTCAGCGCTGCTTATGGCTATCTTGCTCAACGGTATGGAAAACCGCGAGATTTCGCGCTGGACCGATGCGATGATCAATAGCGGCGAGCGAATGAATTGGTCTGTGTTATCTCGACCAACAGTAGATAAGCATTCAACTGGCGGTGTTGGCGACAAGATCACCTTGCCCTTAGCTCCACTGGTTGCAGCATGCGGTGCAGCGGTTCCACAACTATCTGGTCGCGGTTTAGGCCATACCGGTGGCACACTCGACAAATTAGAATCAATTCCTGGCTGGCGGGCATCATTATCAAATGAAGAGATGCTAAAGGTCTTACAGGATTGCGGAGCGGTTATTTGTGCAGCGGGTGCTGGTTTAGCACCCGCCGATAAGAAGTTGTATGCACTACGAGATGTAACAGCAACAGTTGAAGCGATTCCACTCATTGCATCATCGATCATGAGTAAGAAGATTGCTGAAGGTACTAGCGCACTTGTCTTGGATGTTAAAACAGGAGCCGGTGCATTTATGAGCGATCCTGCAAAGGCTAAAGAGCTTGCACATGTCATGGTGGGCTTAGGAAAACGCGCTGGAGTAAAAACACTTGCATTAGTAACTGCGATGGATGTTCCACTTGGGTTGACCGCAGGAAATGCTTTAGAGGTTCGTGAATCTGTGGAAGTTCTTGCAGGTGGAGGACCATCAGATATTGTTGAGTTAACGGTTTTGCTTGCACAAGAAATGCTTGAACTAGCTGGCATAAAGGGTGCCGATCCAGCAGCTGCTTTGAAAAATGGAAAGGCAATGGATGTGTGGCGCCAGATGATTTCTGCTCAAGGTGGAGATCCTGATGCAAAACTTCCTGTTGCTCGCGAAAACACAGTTGTAACCGCGCACAGCAGCGGAACAATTCTTTCTATGGATGCGATGAAGGTCGGAATGGCTGCCTGGCGTTTAGGTGCAGGCCGATCTCGCCAGGGTGAAGCGGTTCAGGCAGGGGCTGGAATTGAGATTCACGCCAAACCAGGGGAGCAGATCGCCGCTGGCGCACCGCTCTACACGCTCCATACAGACACTCCAGCCGCCTTTACCCGGGCTTTGGAGTCTCTCGACAACTCTGTAACCATTGGCGATATGCCAGTTGGCGGAATCGATCGCCTTCCGCTTATTGTTGAACGTATCGTTGATTAAGGGGCACACCAGATGGCAATGAATTCACTTCCAACTAAGGAGCAAATCAAGTTAGTTCCCAAGGTGATGTTGCATGATCACTTAGATGGCGGACTACGTCCTCAAACGATCATTGATATCGCCCAAGAGATTGGTTACACCGCACTTCCAACTCATGATGCTGCAGAGCTTGCAACCTGGTTCCGCGAATCTTGTGATTCCGGATCATTGGTTCGTTATCTTGAGACCTTTTCTCACACAATCGCTGTCATGCAACGTAAAGAGGACATTGTTCGAGTTGCAAAAGAGTGCGCCTTAGATTTAGCTCGTGATGGAGTTGTGTATGCAGAGGTTCGTGGCGCGCCTGAACTCTTCACTGAAAAAGGTTTATCAATGGCCGATGTTGTAGAAGCAACATTGGAAGGGTATGAGTTAGGAATGCAGGAAGCAAAGGCTGAAGGTTTCACAATTGTGGTTCGCTCGCTTTTATGTGGAATGCGTCAGAACAAGAGATCGCAAGAGGTAGCAGAGTTAGTTGTTAAGTACCGAGACAAGGGAGTCGTAGGCTTTGATATCGCTGGTCCTGAAGATGGTTTCCCGCCATCTGATCAAAAAGATACTTTTGATTATCTTCGTAAAGAAAATGCCCATTTTACTATCCATGCTGGCGAAGCGTATGGACTCCCCTCAATCTGGGAAGCGATCCAACTCTGCGGAGCAGAACGACTAGGACATGGTGTTCGAATAATCGATGACATCGATTTTTCAGGTCCTGAACCAAAGTTAGGTCGACTTGCATCATATGTTCGCGATCGTCGTATTCCATTGGAGCTCTGCCCAACCTCAAATCTGCAAACAGGTGCAGCTGCAAGTTATGCTGAACATCCAATTGGCGCACTTGCAAAGCTACGCTTTCGCGTCACTTTAAATACCGACAATCGACTTATGAGCCAAACCTCGTTGTCCTTTGAAATGGAGGAGGCGGTAAAGGCCTTCAATTGGGATTTTGCAGAGCTGCAAAGGGTCACAATTAACGCTATGAAGAGCGCCTTTATCCCTTATCCAGATCGATTGAAGATCATCGATGAGGTAATTAAGCCAGGATACGCCAAGGTTTCATCTGCTTCATGATTGATTTTACTGATCCAAATTTTGTTGCAGATCCATACCCTGCACTAAAACTGTTACGACAAGCACCAGGACCTGTATGGCATGAACAGATGCAGATGTTTTTGGCCGCCCGTCACAGTGATGCCAACGATGTCTTTCGTAACAAATCACTTGGAAGAATCTTTAAGGAAAAAACCCCAGAGTTTGAGTGGGAGATCTTCAACTGGCTTCACGCTGATTCAATCCTAGATAGTGAGCCTCCTAAGCACACTCGATTGCGTTCGTTGGTTGCCAAAGCCTTTAATCGTCAAAAAATTGAAGGTATGCGTCCTGCAGTTTCTCGCATTACCGATCAGTTGCTTGATGCCATTGATGTAAAAGTAAGCTCTGGTGAAAGCTTTGACTTGATCGCCGATTACGCAGAACCTTTGCCTGTAAAAATCATCGCCGACTTATTGGGATTCCCAGAATCTGAGGAGCATTTGCTTCGTCCATGGTCTCAAGCAATTGTAAAGATGTATGAGGTTAACCCATCTGTTCGATATCAAACAGAAGCCAAATTGGCTGCAAGTGAGTTTGCTCAATATGTACGGGATCTGGCAGAGAGCCGTAAAAAGAATCCTGGTCAAGATTTAATCTCTGATTTAGCCTCTGTTGAAGAAAATGGAGAAAAGCTCAATATGCAGGAGCTAGTTGCGACATGTATTTTGCTATTAAACGCTGGGCATGAAGCAAGTGTGAATGCTTTTGGCAATGGCATGGTTGCCGCCCTTCAACGACCAGATCAGATCAAACTGCTTCGTGAAACTCCACGAGAGATAACAAATACCGCTCTAGAGGAGTTCATGCGTTTTGATGCGCCCCTGCACCTATTTGAACGCACAGCAACGGCAGATACCGAGGTTGGGGGAGTACAAATCCAAGAGGGGCAAAAGATTGCGGCGCTTATTGGCTCGGCAAACCGGGATGAAACAGTGTTTTCAGCCCCAGAATCTATGGATTTAACCCGTGATCCAAACCCACATATAGGTTTTGGTGCAGGTATTCATTTCTGTTTAGGCGCACCACTTGCTCGTCTTGAGATGAGTGTTTCACTGCCAGCTCTGTGGGAGAAGTATCCAACGATGCAGTTGGCAGCTGATCCGGTTCGACGACCTACATTTGTTTTGCGTGGTTATGAAAGTGTGGCAATCTCCGTTTGATCTGGATACGAGGATTGCGCACCTTTGCGAGTAACGCTTAAAGATGCGATTGAGATACCAAATTTCATAGCATCAATCGGATCCTTGCCACTGGCAAGGGCATAGGAAAAACTTCCAACAAAGGCATCGCCAGCACCTGTGGTATCAACAGCTGTAACCTTTGGCGCGCTAATACGATGAAGTTCAGCGGTGGGGCTTATGTACACAGCACCCTCGCTACCTAATGTAACAATGGTGCTCTTACCCGGTCTGAAGCTTTTCAAAACATCATCACTTGATGGCAAAGTTCCGTGGAGCTCCCGGAATTCGGTCTCATTGGGGATCAACCAATCTGTCAGTTGCAGTAATTCAGCTGATAATTGTTGATAGGGGGCAGGATTCAAAATAGTTGTGCATCCACGAGCTTTAGCGGTTTTAAAAGCAGCAAGTGTTACCTCTTGCTTAATCTCACATTGCCCAACGACGATCCCTAGATCATCGATCGAATTAATTGCTTCGACCGCCTTGTCTATCTCAATTTCATGATTTGCTCCGGGAATGATGATAATTCTATTTTCTCCAGCACCATCTACCCAGATATGGGCAACACCATTTGGGGTAGGGCTGCTTTCTACAAATTGTGAATTAATCCCAACCTTCACAAAGTTGTCAGCAATAGCCTTTCCAAATACATCATCACCTAATTTTCCGATGAAATGAACCCGAGCTCCACAATGGGCTGCCATAACAGCTTGGTTTGCGCCTTTGCCACCAAAACCGGTGGTAAAAAGCTGCCCCGCTAAGGTTTGACCTGGCTCTGGCAGTACATCGGCGTAGGCTGTTAAATCCATCATTGCACTACCGACAACCGCTATTACTGATGGTCTCATAACGCTAGGCTAGCGGTTATGAGTAAAACTTCAATCATTTTGGATGTAGATACCGGCGTCGATGATGCCTTTGCAGTTCTCTTTGCAGCGATGCATCCAGATATCAATTTATTGGGCATAACCTGTGTTGATGGAAACACAAATATTGATCAAGTAGTTGCAAATACCTTAAAGGTTTTAGATGCGGCAGGTGCTCCAGAGATTCCAGTTGCCCGAGGAGCATTAAAGCCACTTCTTGGTAAGAGTCAGTATGCCGAGTACGTTCATGGAGCCGATGGCATGGGTGATTTAGGAATCGCACCCTCTGCCCGCAAGGTAGATTCACGTTCGGCGGTAGAGCTCCTCAGAGATTTGATCGAACAATCAAAAGATCCTGTAACAATTGTTCCTTTAGCACCGCTTACAAACATCGCCTTGTTTTTGCGAGCTTTTCCTGAAACAGCTAAAAAGGTCCACCGAATTGTTTTGATGGGTGGCTCGGCATCGGCAGGTAATGCAACAGCTGCGGCAGAGTTTAATGTTTGGCATGATCCAGAGGCTGCGGCGATTGTTTTTCAAAGTGGGGTGCCAATCACCATGTATGGCCTAGATGTGTTCATGCGCCCTGGTATTAACCGTGAACAAGCCACAGAGATGCAGAACTCGACCAATCCCGCAGCACAATTTGGCGGATCACTTGCCTTGGCATTTATGGAACGACTTGGTGTTTCACCAGTTACCTTGGGTGATTACGGCGCGGTTGCAAGTGTGATTCGCCCAGATTTGTTCACTACCGAAATGTTTGATGTGGTTGTCGATACCTCATCAGGGCCTGCACGTGGTCAAACAATTGTTGATCGACGTGATGCATTCCTGAAGGAGCTAGAACCGCTAGATCTTGAGGACTCAGCAAAGGTGCGAGTGACCCTAGATCTAGATGTAAATGGTGTTGAGCAGTTATGGCTCACAACCATTAATTCATAGGCTTTTAAAGCCCGATTGGGTGCCACACAGTCTTAGCCTCCATAAAGGCGATGATGCGACCAGGATCTGCTGATTTGAATGAGTGAACTCTCTTCAGGTTTTCCGCACCTGCAACCTTGATCTCTGAATGTTGTTTTGCTGGAAGACCTGAGATATCCATGGCATCAATATCCATATGCGATGCCATCCAAGGGGCAATCTCTTCCTTCTTTCCAGTCAGAATATTAATTACTCCATGTGGAAGATCGCTAGTAGCTAGAACTTCAGCAAATGTCATGGCAGATAGTGGTGCTTTAGTACTTGCTAAAACAACCACAGTATTACCAGATGTGATAATTGGCGCTACTACATCAATCAAACCAAGAAGTGATGGAGACTCAGGTGCAATTGCAGCCACCACACCCATACTCTCTGGGATAGTGAAGTTGTAGAAAGGACCTGCAACAGGGTTTGTGGACCCTGCAAGAGATGCGATCTTGTCTGTCCACCCTGCATACCAAACAAGACGATCAACTGAATCAGTCACCTCCTTTTCAGCCTTAAGCTTTGTTACAGCAGTGACCTGCATGATCTCATCAACAAATTGCGCGCGACGACCTTCAAGCATTTCTGCGATGCGATACAAGATCTGTCCGCGGTTGTAAGCGGTTGCCTTGTTCCACCCTGAGTGTGCAGCACGAGCTGCAACCACGGCATCACGCAAATCTTTACGAGATGCAAGGCATGGGTTAGCGATGAAGACACCCTTAGCGTTTTTGATCTCGTAAGTTCGTCCAGATTCAGTACGCGGGAATGCACCGTTGATGTAGAGCTTGTAAGTTTTCTTTACATCGATTCGATTACTCATGGCTAACTCCCTTCAGGTATGCAGACAGGCCGTGACGTCCGCCTTCGCGACCCCACCCCGATTCCTTATATCCACCAAATGGAGATGTTGGATCAAATTTGTTAAAGGTATTGGCCCAAATAACACCTGCACGAAGTTGCTGAGAAGCCCACAAGGTTCGTGAACCCTTCTCGCTCCAGATACCCGCCGATAGTCCAAAGGGGGTGTTATTAGCCTTTTCTATCGCTTCTTGTGGAGTTCTAAAGGTCAGAACAGATAGGACTGGGCCAAAGATCTCTTCGCGAGCGATTCGGTGAGCTTGTGTAACTCCAGTAAAGATAGTTGGCGCAAACCAGAAACCCTTTGCTGGCAAATTACATGCAGGGCTCCAACGTTCGGCACCTTCTGCATCACCTGCAGCGGCAAGTTCAGAGATCTTGGCTAGTTGTTCCTTGCTGTTAATTGCACCAACATCGGTGTTTTTATCCATTGGGTCACCAACGCGAATCTTCTCCATACGATTCTTCAATTTATGGAGAACTTCCTCAGCGACATTTTCCTGCAATAGTAAACGAGAGCCAGCACAACACACATGTCCTTGGTTGAAGAAAATACCGTTAACAATTCCTTCAACGGTTTCATCTATCGGAGCATCATCAAACACGATGTTTGCAGCTTTGCCACCTAGCTCTAAGGTCACGCTCTTCTTGGTTGGAGCAACTGCGCGAGCAATAATCTTTCCAACCTCGGTTGATCCAGTAAATGCGATCTTGTCGATTCCTGGGTGGTTAACAATCAATGCACCTGTCGAACCATCACCAGTAACAATGTTGACAACACCTGCAGGGAGTTCGGCCTGCTGACACACTTGCGCGAACAAGAGCGCTGTCAAAGAGGTTGATTCTGCAGGCTTGAGCACAACTGTGTTTCCTGCAGCTAAGGCTGGTGCTACCTTCCAAGCCAACATCAACAGCGGAAAGTTCCACGGAATAATCTGACCTGCAACGCCAAGTGGCTTTGGTGAGGTACCGAGACCGGCGTACTCAAGCTTGTCCGCCCATCCTGCATGATAGAAAAAGTGTGCAGCAGCTAATGGAATATCTGTATCGCGTGATTCACGGATGGGCTTACCGTTATCGAGAGTCTCTAGCACTGCGAATTCGCGGGCACGCTCCTGCATGATCCGCGCAATTCGGTAGAGATACTTTCCGCGCTCCTTGCCTGACATCTTGGACCAAGTGCCGACATAAGCCTTACGTGCAGCCTTGACCGCTGCATCAACCTCAGCTTTGCCAGCTAGCGCAATCTGGCTGAGTACCTCTTCTGTAGCTGGATTAATTGTTGGGAAGTGCTTACTTCCTGCAACAAACTTTCCACCGATGAAGTGACCATACTTTGGCTTAATTGAAACCACCGCTCGTGATTCAGGTGCTGGGGCGTATTCGAAGCTCATAGTTTTCTCCACTAATCCATCGTCACATACTGAGGGCTTGAGTAATAACCTTCATCTAACTTCATGCGTTGCATCAACAGATCATTGAGCAAAGCACTAGCACCAATACGAAATAACTTCGGATTGAGCCAATCTGGTCCAACGGTTTCATTGACCAAAACTAATTGCTTAATCGCATCCTTTGTAGTTCTAATTCCACCGGCAGGCTTTACGCCGATTCGAGTATTTGTCATCTCGTAAAAATCTCGCACCGCCTCGAGCATCACTAGAACAACTGGGGGAGTTGCAGCCGGTGCTACCTTGCCAGTTGAAGTCTTGATAAAATCCGCACCCGCTGCCATCGCAAGAAATGATGCCTTGCGAACATTGTCATAAGTAACTAGTTCGCCTGTTTCAAAAATTACCTTGAGGTGAGCCTTGTCTCCACACACCTCTTTAATCTGCACAATCTCATTGAAAACATCGATGTAACGACCTGCAAGAAATGCTCCGCGATCGATCACCATATCGATTTCAGCAGCTCCTGCATCAATGGCATCTTGAGTATCTTGAATCTTGACCGGCATCGATGCACGCCCTGAAGGAAATGCGGTAGATACCGCAGCTACCGGAACATGCTGCCCGCCAATCAAATCTAAGTGGGTACGAGCTACGGAAACCATGTCGTTATAGACACAGACCGCGCCAACGCTAGGAACAGTTGAATCAGTTGGATCTGGGCGGACAGCCTTTGTACACAAAGCTTTAACCTTGCCTGGAGTGTCTGCACCCTCCAGAGTTGTTAAATCCACCATTGTGATTGCGGTTTCAATCGCCCAACGCTTTGAAGTTGTTTTGATGCTGCGAGTTGCAAGCATCGCTGCACGAGCCTCTGCGCCAACCTGGTCGACACCAGAAAGATTGTTGAGGTAGCTCTTTAGCGAGGCATCGCTGCCATCGACTAAACCGTAATAACTCACGATAACAATTCCTTAAGCGGTGGTCGTAGTTGATCCAAAACTACCTGAGCGGTCTTTGAATCCCTTTCAATTGCCTCAATGTAACACTTCATCTTTGCCTCAGTACCGCTTGGACGAATGATGATTCGCACACCGCCATCTAGCCAGATTCGAATTCCATCGGTAGGTGGCAAACCATCTGTTGGTGTTGCTAAATCATCGATAGCGGTAACCGATCTGCCAGCAATCTCTTTCGGTGGCTTACTACGTAATCCTCCCAGGATTACTCCAACCTTTGAAAGATCGCTTAAGCGGATTGAGATTTGTTCCGTTGCATGGAAACCATGTCGTTCCCACACCTCATCGAGTAAATCTAAAAGAGTTTTACCTTCAGCTGCTAAATCGGTAGCGATTTGAGCCAAGGTAATTGCAGCTGAGACTCCATCTTTATCATTGACCGTTGCAGAATCAACGCTATAGCCAAGTGCTTCTTCATAACCAAATGTTAAGTTCTCAATCTTTGCCAACCACTTAAAGCCAGTTAAGGTCTCCTTGAACTCAAGGTTGTAGTGTTCAGCGATCTTTTTGACGATAGATGAAGAAACAATGGAGTTAGCAAAGATTCCCGAATCAATTTTTCGAGCGATAGATTCAGCGAAAATCGCCCCTAATTCATCTCCACGGAGCATTCGCCAACCAGTTATTGGGTCATTTACCGCAGCGGCACATCTGTCGGCATCTGGATCATTTGCAATAACCAAGTGAGCATCAAAGCTTCTAGCGGTTTCAAGAGCTAAATCAATTGCTCCAGGCTCTTCGGGGTTTGGAAAGGCAACAGTTGGAAAATCAGGATCTGGTGCAGCTTGTGCTTCAACCAAGATTGGTGCTTGAAAACCAGCTTTATGGAAAACTCGTTGAATAGTTTCAGTGCCTACTCCATGCATTGCTGTGTAGACAATCCTTAAAGTTCCTGGATTCTTTGCTAACAATGCGGTTCTGTTGATGTATTTTTCAACAACCTCTTCGCCCAAAACTTCCCAAACTTTTCCACGTGGTTGTGATTTTAGAGATGTAATTGCGTCGATCTTTGCAGCAATGGCTTCATCAGTTGGAGAAACAATTTGAGAGCCTCGGTAGTAGATGCCATCGACCGTGCCACCCAGATACACCTTGTAACCATTGTCTTGTGGTGGGTTATGGCTGGCGGTAACCATGATTCCTACATCGCATTGCAATTCATTTGTTGCAAAAGCTAATACTGGGGTTGGCAGTGGACGTGGCAACACATAAACCTTCATCCCTGCACCGCTCATAATTTCAGCGGTTTCAAAGGTGAAATCCTCCGAGCCATACCGTGCATCGCGGCCAATAACGACAGAGGTTAAGTTGCGTTCCTTCATGTAGGCGACGATTCCTGAAGCTGCACGTCCTACAACTGCGCGATTCATTCCAGATGGACCAGGTCTAATTGGTCCTCGCAAACCCGCGGTTCCAAATTGTAGAAAACCATTAAATGAAGCACGCAGTTCAGCTTCATTGCCAGAATCAAGCCACTGCTGTAACTGTGCAGCGGTTAATGGATCTGGATCATCAGCGATCCAGGCATGTACTTCCTGCTCTAATGAGTGATCCATGTGCTTAGAGTAACTTCGGAATAACCCCTTTGAGAAGTGCGCCCATACGGTCGGCCGCTGCCTTGCCTGCAGCGATTACCTCTTCATGGTTGAGTTTCTCACCAGTTACTCCTGCTGCAGCATTTGTAACTAGAGAAATTCCTAGAACTTCAGCTCCTAATGCATGAGCTGCAATTGCTTCAGGAACGGTAGACATTCCAACAAGATCTGCACCCATTGTTCGCATCATCAAAATTTCTGCAGGGGTTTCATATGTTGGTCCACGCCAATGTACGTAGACACCTTCTTGAAGAGATGAATCCTCTTTTTTAACGATCTCGCGAATTCGCTTGCTATACAAATCTGTTAAATCAACAAATGTTGCACCCGATAGCGGTGAAACAGCGGTTAATGAGATGTGATCGCGAATCAACACTGGTTGACCAACTGAATAAGAGGTGTTTATTCCACCGCAAGCATTGGTCAAGATAACTACCTTGCAACCTGCTTTAACGGCTGTACGGACACTGTGGACTACTGGCTCGATTCCTTTGCCCTCGTACAGATGCGTTCTTCCTAAGAAAACTAAAGCACGTAACTTTTTCCCATCACTGTCAATCTCATAAGAGCGGACCTTGCCTGAGTGACCTTCAACGGCAGGTGCAAAAAACCCTGTGAACTCTTCTGCGTTGCACTCAAATACTGGTGTTCCCAGTGCATCAACCGCGCTAACCCACCCAGAGCCCATTACTAATGCAACATCATGATGTGCAAATCCGGTCTTTGCTGCAATCTCCTGTGCTGCTTGCTCTGCGGCAGCTAGTGGGTCTTTATAGAGTAGTTCGGTCTGTGTCATGCATTAATAATGTCATAAAGAGGGCGTGTGTCGCTCCTTACTTCATCGCCTTTACTTCAGGCCATGAATAGCCAAGGTTGGCAAAAGCTTTGCGAACAAATGGCATGGATATTCCGACAACATTTGTGTAATCACCTTCGATTGAAGGAATAAAGGGAGAGCTAAACCCATCAAGAGTAAATCCACCTGCAACATGCAATGGCTCTTCGGTGGCAACGTAATCTGCAATCTCTTCATCGCTCATATCATCAAAGGTGACTCGAGTCGTTACTCGATCAGAGATCTCAATATCTTTACTTGTGTCGATGATGCAATGGCCGGTGTGAAGTAACCCTGAATTGCCACGGACCCGCTTTGCACGCTCGGTAGCAACTTCTGGCGAACCAGGTTTTCCAAGAGATTGGCCATCAAACTCAAAGGTGGAGTCACAACCAATAATGATCGCTGGAAAATCAATCTGCTCGCGAACGGTGTGAGCCTTTGTAATTGCCAGCGCAATCACCATATCTGCAGGGGAGAGCGAGTTAAAGAATTCAGTCTCTTCATCGACATGGCTAACAATTATCGTGGGAGAGAGCCCAGCGGACTCCAAAAGGCGACGACGACTAGTTGATTGCGATGCTAAAACAATTGTTGTCATGGATTTCAAACCTTCTGGCTCTGTATATGAAGTGACCCTCAGTACAGCGCTAACACTATCGTTACATCTACGATAAGGCTGTGAGTAAAACCTTTCCGACCGTCGGCTTAATCGCTGATGGACCAATTGCTCAGATGTTTATGTCTCCAGCCAGCTCCCTAGGAATAGAGCTCCTGCACCTTAGTTCTCAGGATGCAGCGAACAGCAATCTACAGAATTGTGATGTTGTCACACTTGCTGATCAATACAACTCCTTGATTATCGCGAAAAAGTTACAGGCAGATGGCATTACTGTGCGTCCCTCATTTTCAGCGCTCTCTTTTTCCGCCGATACATTCAATTCAAAGTTTGATCACGATTCAACGATTTGTGTAACGGTTGCTCGCTCACCGCATGGGCAGGCGACAACTTGGGCGCCAACGCAGATTCTCAGAAGTAATGGAACATGGATCATGAGTATTACCCCAGCGCCACAGCTGTCAGATGAAGTAAATGCAAAGGCTCAACAATTGGCGCTCGACACAGCCGCTTCAGCCGGAGCAGTAGGGGTAATTGCCGTTGAAATGTTACTTAAAGATGATGATGTAATCCTTGTGGATGTGCAGATGCACCCAAGTGCATCAGGCAACTGGACGGTGAACGGATCAATTACCAGTCAATATGAACAACATTTACGAGCGGTTTTAGATCTACCTTTGGGAGATCCGTCAATGTCTTCAAAATTTGTTGTAACAGGAAACTTCTACTGTGGCGCTAAACCCAACATGTATCGTCCCTATTTGCATCTGATGGCTCGCACACCGGCTTTAAAGTTTCATCAATATGAAAACTCTTTAGTACAAGGTGAACTCATGGGGCACATCACTATTACCGGAGATGATTTACCTCGGTTAATAGAAGAGATTGAGCATGCCTTGGATTACCTGCAGGCAGAGATTGATGAGTAAAAGCTAGCGAGCTCGATACTCAATTGCTGGACAACGATCCATGACTGTTAATAATCCAGCCGCTTGTGCACGAGCTACAGCTGCTTCATCAATCACATCAAGTTGAAGCCAAACCGCTTTCGCCCCAATTGCAATAGCCTCATCCACGACAGCACCAACTAATTGTGAGTTAACAAAACAATCGACAACATCAACTGAAACAGGTATTTCAGATAGTGCTGTGTAACCAATTTCTCCATGAACCGATTCACCTTTTGGGTGTACCGGAATAATGGTGTGACCCTTTTCCTTTAGTAATTTCGCAACACCATAGGCTGCACGTTCAGGATTATTACCAAGGCCAACAACAGCCCAGGTTTTAAGCCCCAGGACCGCATCAATTGTTTCTTTGGTATTAATCGGTACGACCCAAGGCGTGGAACTTCCAACCGGCATTACGCCACAAGGTGCGATCCAACATATTTCGACCATCAATAATGATCTTTGATTTAACCAGTGAAGCAATCGCAGCAGGATCTATCTGTCGATACTCCTTCCACTCAGTTAAGTGCAGAATCAAATCAGCATCCTTAAGCGCATCTGTGACAACCTCTTGGTACTCAAGGTTAGGGAAACGCTTGCGCGCAGGCTCAATACCTTGAGGATCATGCACAACGACGATCGCACCAGCTGCTTGTAACTGTGCAGCAATATCTAATGCAGGGGAGTCGCGAACATCATCACTGTCGGGCTTGAAGGTCGCACCCAATACAGCGATCTTGTACTTTGTTAAATCCTCAGAAAGTTCTCCACGAACAACATCGATAACCCGTTGGCGTGCACGGAGGTTAATTGCATCGATTTCACGCAAGAACTCAAGGGCTTGCTTTGCACCAAGCTCTTCAGCCCGTGCCATGAATGCGCGAATATCCTTGGGAAGACATCCGCCACCAAAACCAATACCTGCTTGCAAGAAACGATTACCAATACGTGGGTCGTAACCAATCGCTTTTGCCAAGACGGTGACATCACCACCTGCTGCTTCGCAGACTTCTGCCATCGCATTGATAAATGAAATCTTTGTGGCAAGGAATGAGTTAGCAGCAACCTTAACCAATTCAGAAGTAGGAAGATCGGCGCGAATCCAAGGCGTTCCCAATGCGATAACTGGTTCGTAAACCTCTTTTAGAATTTCCTCTGCACGATCATTTGCAACACCTACAACTAGCCGGTTAGGTGTCAAAGTATCTTCAACCGCAAAACCTTCACGAAGGAACTCGGGATTCCATGCAAGATCTGCTTGAGGTGCAGTCTTGGCCAATTCAGCTCGCAATCCTTGAGCTGTTCCAACGGGCACCGTTGATTTACCAACAACAAGTGAACCATCTTTCAGATGAGGAGCGATCGCAGCAACAGCGGATTTCACATAGGTGAGATCTGCTGCAAGTCCATCTTTGCTTTGCGGAGTACCAACACAGACAAAGTGAACATCTGCATCTTTGACCGCTGAAAAATCTGTTGTAAATGAAAGCCGTCCAGTCTTCATCTCTTGCTCTAGCAAGGTGTCTAGACCTGGTTCGTAAAATGGCAACTTTCCACTTTGTAGGAGCGCGACCTTTTCCGGATCGGTATCCACGCCTACAACGGTGAATCCAAGAGAGGACATGCATGCAGCGTGGGTGGCTCCAAGATAACCGCAGCCAACTACCGAGAGAGTTAAAGTCATGCGGGAGAGTTTACTTCAGAGCCCCGCAAGGATTTTCATCAGCGGTACGAGTCTTGAATTT
>JACCEC011258760.1_pt1 | contig 16000 bp, 8 predicted proteins | sample 7450121 | NCBI WGS metagenome assembly JACCEC01 (sample SAMN15323455, study PRJNA562643) | freshwater metagenome | isolation source: river surface water | place: USA:Blue River Watershed | collected 2017-08-18 | reverse complement strand
TGAATTATGCGGCCGCAAAATCGGGCATTCATGGGTTTACCAAGGCTTTGGCGCAGGAAGGCGCGAAATTTGGCGTCACAGTCAACGCGCTTGCCCCGGGCTATATTGATACCGATATGGTTGCCGCCGTGCCCGAAGATGTACTCGCCAAAATTGTTGCCAAAGTGCCCGTGGGCAGATTGGGCCAAGCCGATGAAATTGCGCGCGGTGTTGCCTTTTTATGTGGGGAAGATGCGGGCTTTGTGACGGGTTCGACATTGTCGATCAATGGCGGGCAGCATATGTACTAGGCGATGCAAGGGCCACTCAAACGATCCGTCACCATTGCGGGCCATGAAACCTCAATCAGCCTTGAGCCGATTTTTTGGGAAGGTCTGCGTGCGGCTGCCGACGAGGAGGGGCTGCCCATTAACGCCCTTATCGCCCAAATTGATGCCGCGCGGATCGCCACTGACGATCCGCCCAACTTGGCCAGCGCACTCCGCGTTTGGCTTTATGCGCGGTTAAGCAACACCCGCGCCTGACCCGCAATTTGCGCGAGCATTGCAGTCGATGGCGCGGTTGTTAGACGAGCCCGGTCAATCATCTTTCGGAAGGCTGCAATCCGCGCCGCACCGCTTTCCTGCCATTTGGCCACAGCGTCTACAGGGGATGTGCCACCATGGCGGGCGAGGAAATCAAGCCGCATCGCTTGGAAATCGCGCGCCAGCCCGGCTGCCAGCAACCGCTCCCACGGATCACGCGGGTCAAGCTGCATTGCTGTGCCTTGTGCCCAATCTAACCCCAGCGCCTCGCCCACAGCCGTAAAGGCCTGTGCTGTCACTAGTTCATCCACGCCTGTCCGCGCACTCAGGGCGGCAATGCCAATTGCACCATCCAAAGCCGCCAGACGCACCAACGCATTGGCAATGGCAGCGGGGGCGCCAGCCGATATCAGACGATCGCCAAAAGCGCGCGTTTGACGACGGCTTTCGGCAGGCATCAACTGGTCTAAGGCCTCAGCCAGCCGCGCAATTGCTGGGCGGTAGGCGGCAATGGCACCTGCGCTGCTCCGCTCAGCCACGGCATTGCGCAAAATATCTGCCATATGGGCTCGCAGCTCAATCGCCAGCTGCTCAAACAGCAAGATCCGCGTGCCTTCTGCCATTTGCGCAGTTTCAATATGCTGCCACAAAAGGGGCAAATCATAGACCTGTTCTGCAATAACAAAGGCTTCCGCGACATCCCCGAGCGTGCAGCCTTCTTCTTCCGCCAGTTCAAAGGGATGGATCAACCCCATGCGGTTGACGATGCGGTTGGCCACTTTGGTCGCCACAATTTCATTGCGCAGGCGATGATGGCGGATTGCGCCGGCATGGGCAGAGCGCATTGCGAGTGGAAAGGCAGCAAAGAGATCAGCCTCTGCCGCATCATCCATACCCAAAGGCGAGTGTTCAATAGCGTCTTGCAGCGCCAGCTTGGCCGTTGCCATCACAACCGCAAGCTCAGGCCGCGTCAGCCCCTTGCCATCGGCAGCGCGGCGCAAAAGCTCTTCATTGCCCGCTAGGCCTTCCACCACGCGGTCGAGCCGGCCAGTCGCTTCAAAGCCTTCAATCAACCGGATTTGCGCCGGCAGTGCATCTGCGCCACCGCGTTCCGCAATCGAGAGCGCCAGTGTTTGCAGCCGGTTATCTTCCAAAACCAAATGAGCGACATCATCTGTCATCCGCGCGAGTAGATCATTGCGATCGGGCATCGCCAGCGCGCCATCCGCGACTTCGGCATTGAGCGCGATTTTGATGTTCACTTCATTGTCCGAACAATCGACGCCTGCGGAATTGTCAATAAAGTCAGTGTTCACTCGCCCGCCCTTGAGCGCAAAGGCAATGCGCGCGGCCTGCGTGACGCCCAAATTCGCGCCTTCCCCAATCACCTTGGCGCGCAGATCCTCCGCATTGACGCGATGGGCATCATTGGCCCGATCTCCCACATCAGCATTGCTCTCAGCCCGCGCCTTTACATAGGTGCCAATGCCGCCAAACCAGATGAGATCACAGTCCGATTTCAGGATGGCCGACAAAAGGGCAGACGGCTCAATCTCCTCCACCTCAAGCCCAAGCATTGCTTTGATTTCAGGCGTCAGCCGGATGGTTTTTTCCTGTCGCGAAAAGACACCGCCGCCTTTGGAAATCAGTTTAGCATCATAATCCGCCCAGCTGGAGCGCGGGAGCTGGAACAGCCGGTTGCGCTCTGCCCAGCTGGTCGCAGGATCTGGATCAGGATCAAAAAAGATATGCCGATGGTCAAAGGCGGCAACAAGTTTGATTGCTTTGGACAATAACATGCCATTGCCAAACACATCGCCTGACATATCACCGCAGCCGACGACGCGGACCGGCTCTTGCTGCACATCCACACCCATTTCGGCAAAATGGCGGACGACGGACACCCAGCCGCCCCGTGCGGTAATGCCCATGGCCTTATGATCATAGCCCACGGATCCACCACTGGCGAAGGCATCACCCAGCCAGAAATTGCGCTCCAGCGCGATGGCATTGGCCACGTCTGAGAAAGTGGCCGTGCCTTTATCCGCCGCCACAACAAAATAGGGGTCCTCCCCATCACGGATGACGACATGGTCTGGATGAACAACCTTGCCCTGCACCAGATTGTCAGTGATCGACAACAAAGTGCGAATGAAAATGCGATAGCTTTCCGTCCCTTCCGCAAGCCAGGCATCGCGATTGGCAGGGTCTGGCAAGTGCTTGGGGTAAAAACCGCCCTTCGCCCCCGTTGGGACAATCACAGCATTCTTCACGCGCTGGGCCTTCATCAGGCCCAGAATTTCGGTGCGGAAATCATCGCGCCGGTCAGACCAGCGCAGCCCCCCGCGCGCGACTGGCCCCGCGCGCAAATGAATGCCTTCCACGCGTGGGGAATAAACGAAAATCTCACGCCAAGGCTTGGGATCGGGCAGGCCCGGCACCTGTGCACTCTCCAGCTTAAACGCCAGCGCCTCAGCAGCGGCGGGCGCAAACATATTGGTGCGCAAGGTCGCGCGAATGACCGCGCGATACAGCCGCAGGATGCGATCATCATCAATGGCCGCAACGCCGCCCAGTCCAGCCTCAATCGCTGCATTGGCAGCGTCGGCCAATGGTGCAGACTGCGCCTGGTGTGCCGGATCATGCAGCGCATCAAACAGCGCGATCAATGCTTGGGCCACCGGTGCCGCCTTGCGCAGCGCGTCTGCCACAGTTTGCAAGCCATAGGCCAAGCCCGTCTGGCGCAAATAGCGGAAGAGCGCGCGTAATAGGATAACGCCGCGTTCATCCAAGCCCGCCCCAACCATGAGCTGGTTGAAACGATCATTTTCAGCCCGGCCCTCCAGAACGGCGGAAAGCGCGGGCTCTACAATCTCCGCCCGATCGAGCAACGCCGCCGCGTCCTGCCCTTCAGGCAAAGCGAGAATGAAGCGGTGGATATGGCCCAGATTGCCATGGTCGCCCAACAGTGTTGGCAATTCTTCCAGCACGCGGAAGCCAAAATTCTCCAGCGCGGGGACTGCGTCTGACAGCGCAAGTGCCGCAAGGCTATACAGCTTTAAACGCAGCAGATTGGGGGCATCCTCTGCATTGCGATACAGCCGCGCCCCGCGTGCTGTGACACCCGTCAATTGATTAAGGCGGCAGATATCGCGCGCCGCTTCATCAGGCCCAGCCCCATCGCGATAGGCAGGCGGAAAGGCATCAGCATAACGCAGCGCAAGCCGCGTTGCGCTGGCGCTATCCATCTCTGCCAGTGCTTCTTCCACTGCCGGGCGCCAGCCGCGCACCATAGATTCCAGAGCGACATTCAGCGCCGCAACATCGGGCAAATCACCGCCATCGCGAATGTCGATCGTCAACCGAATAAGAACAATACCACTATCGTCCAAATCCATCGCCCAACTGAGCAGCGGCGCTTTCGCCGCCTTGGACACCATATCAATGATGGCCAATCGGCGTGCCGTCGACAGCTCATCACGCGGCAGCCAGACAAAGGCGTGAAGATGCCGTGCCAAGGGGCTGCGTGTGATCGCAAGGCTGGGCCGTGGTCGGTCTGCCAACGACATCGCGGCAAGGGCCACATCTTCCAGTGCCTGATCGTCCATCGCGATCAGCAAATCGCGCTGCAGCGCCGTAACAGCGTGCGTCAGCGCCTTGCCTGCATGGCCCGCAGGGTCAAAGCCCAGCTTATCTTGCAAACGCGCCAAACGCTGGCGCAACACAGGGATATCAGATGGCCGGGCATTCATCGCTGCACTGGTCCACAAGGCAGCATGAATCGACAAGCCATCCCCGTTGGGCACCACCACAAGCTCTACAGGCACACGCCGATGGACGACTGAAATCATGTTAGATTTCAACAGCAAGGGTGCTTCTCCACCTGCCTTGAAATAGGCCAAAGCGCGTTTGCGCGCAGCGGGCGAAAGAAGCGCCATCCCCGCATCGCGCACAATGCCCAACGCCTCGGTCGGGCCGCCTTCTGCACGGAAATGGCCATGGCCAAGCAAGGTCAGCTTATTGTCCGCAAACCAATGGAGCAGCGCCCCGCCTTCGCTGTCGCCAAGGGCATCGGCATCTGCCTTCAGCCGGGCGCGCACATGCGGCCAATCGTCCACTGCGCGGCGGACTTGCGCCAGCAGCGCTGCTATGCCGTCTTCCAACTTGCGGCGGACGCGGGCGTCTGCCCGCTCCACCTCCATATAAATCAGCGACTCATGGGGGCCTTGTCCGCGAGGGCCAAGTGCCGCCAGCGCCCCGCTGGCATTGCGTTGCACGCTGATAACTGGGTGCAAAACACGGTCAATTGCCAGCCCCTGTGCAGCGATTTCCGCGGCTACGGAATCGACCAGAAAGGGCATATCATCATTGGCAATGCCCAGCCGCATCCGGCGGCGCGCGCGCGCAGTGGGAATGGTTTCAATCAAAATGCTGGGCATAGCAGGCTGACGCATAGCAAGGACACGGCCCAAAAACTCAGCGGCAGCTGCGCATTCAGGCGCACCAAAACCATCTAGTTCTCCGGGCAGAGCATCCTCGATCAGCAATGAAGTCAGTTGAGTGGCAAATTCTTTCGTCAATGAGTCGGCGGTGGTCGCCATTGTATCTCTCGCATGGTCTGGGGTGCACCATCAGGTGCGTCATGCAGTGAGGATATGGCCCTCCCCTCGCTGCTTCTCAACCCCGAGAACGACGAACGACGCTAAAGCTTGATAGAACATGGCTTAGCCGCGCTTGCGTGCCTGGCTGATCCAATCTGCTGGCGGGGCATTGCGCCACAAGCACTGCTCAGGCTTTGTGCGTAGCACCCCGGCACTGCGTCCACCCGGCCGCACCTGGCGCAACGCAGGCTCTGCGCGCGTTTTCCAGCTGATGACGCCATAGGCATAATCCACCTCAATGCCATCCGATGAAAAGGGCAGCAGCAAGCCGCGATAGAGCGTCTCTTGGCCCTTGTGCGATAAAAACTCTGCCTCAAAGCCCAGTGCGCTCTGGCAGGTTACCAATTCGGCACATCGATCCGTCAGGCGCGAGATAAGCGAGCGGGGCGGCACTTGCGCCAACGAGTCGACATGCTCAGCCAAGCCGGCCTCAATGCGCAATTCTTCTCCTAAAAAACGGATCAACGGTTGCGGCCCGCGTAAATCAATAAGGATCGACGATGGGCCAAAATCTGGCAGCGCATCCAATGGCAAATCTGCCACGCGCGGAAAATTTTGACCCTGGAGAAGGCTGGACCAAAATTTATAGGCGCGCACTTGCATCCGGCGGTCATCCCCCGCCATCAACATATCAGCCATGGCTGGCTCTATCCGGTCTTGAGTCTGCCAGCTGCTGCCCTCAGCCATATGTGCCCCCAATGTCGTTCGCGCCCTTTTGCCCAAACGAAGTTACAGAGGCGTTAAGCACCAAGCCGGTTGATAATGGCCCTGCCGTAACGTCAAGCAGATGCCGCGCACGATATGGGCGAAAAGCCAATTGACAGCCGGGCATGGACGATCTTTGAGATATCCGAACAGTAGCGGAGAGATGCGGCATGAATTTCCAATTTTCAGAAGAAGCAGAAGCCCTGCGTGAACAGGCGCGGCGCTTTTTGGAAGATCGCTCGGGGCGCGAAAAAGCCCGCGCGGTGATGACGGCTGAGAGCGGCATTGACCGCGATCTTTGGGCCGAAATTGTGGCACTGGGCTGGACTGCGCTGCGCATTCCTGAAGAACATGGCGGGCTGGGCCTGTCGGTTCTGGAATTGTGCGTGCTGGCGGAAGAAGTTGGCCGTGTGGTGTCGCCCGTGCCCTTTACGTCATCGGTCCTTCTCGCAACTGAAGCGCTGATTGCCCATGGGACGGACGCGCAAAAGGCAAAATGGCTGCCCAAGCTGGCCGATGGCTCGGCGATTGGCACTGTTGCCTTGTCTGAAGGCACGGCGACCCCGGGCACACGATCCAAGATCAAAATTGCCGATGGCAAAGCAACGGGCGTGAAAGTGCCTGTGGCGGATGCCAAGGTGGCTGATTTCATTATCTTCTCTGGCCCAGATGGGCTGTATCTTGTCGAAACAGCCGCACAGGGCGTCTCAATGGATGGCGTCGAGACAATTGATCTGGTTCGCCTGTCCGCGCGCGTGACGTTAAACAACGCCGCTGTTGAACCCCTGAATGGCGGGCAAGCTGGGCTAGAGCATTTCCTCCAATCAGCAGCAGTTCTGCTCGCCTTTGAAGGGCTGGGTGGCGCAGATGCCGCCATGGAAATGGCGCTAAACTATGCCAAGGAACGCGTGGCCTTTGGCCGCAAAATTGCTGGCTATCAGGCCGTCAAGCACCGCTTGGCTGATATGTACATTAAGAACCAATTGGCGCGCAGCCATGCTTATTATGGCGCATGGGCGCTGCTGACGGGCGCAACCGAGCTGGTCCAAGCCTCGGCTGGCGCGCGCTTGGCGGCGATGGACGCCTATCAATTTGCAGCCGAAGAAAATGTTCAGCTGCACGGTGGCATTGGCTTTACTTGGGAAAGCGATTGCCAATTTTACTATCGCCGGGCGCGTCTGTTGACGTTGATGCTTGGTGCCAAGGCACATTGGGCCGATGTCCTCGTGCGGGCGCTGGAACAGCGCAACACGATGATGGCCGCATAAAGGAGACGGAAAATGGATTTCGAAGATACTCCAGAAGAAGCCGCCTATCGCGCCAAAGTCCGCGCGTGGATTGAAGCCAATAAAGATGCCCTGCCTGATCGTGATCATGGCAGCCGCGCCGAATCTGTGGCGGCCGCCAAAAAGTGGCAGGCCCGCAAATATGAAGCCGGCTATGTTGGCATCACCTGGCCCAAAGCCGTGGGCGGCCAAGGCGGCAGCGCCATGCAGCAGATCATCTTCAATCAAGAAGAAGCCAAATATAATGCGCCAACAGGCCTTTATGCCATTGGCCTTGGCATGTGCATCCCCACGGTGTTCAGCCATGCGCTGAGCCCCGATATTGCCCAGCGTTATGTGCCCATCGCCATGAAGGGCGAGGAAGTTTGGTGCCAGCTCTTTTCAGAACCGGCTGCAGGCTCTGACTTGGCGGGCATCCGCACCCGCGCAGAGCGCGATGGCGATGAATGGGTGATCAACGGCCAGAAGGTGTGGACCTCGGGCGCGCATCTCTCTGACTTTGGGATTGTTGTCACCCGCACAGACCCCAATGTGCCCAAGCACAAGGGCCTGACGATGTTCATCGTCGATATGAAGGCGCCGGGCGTTGAAGTCCGTCCGATCAAGCAAATGTCAGGCGGCAGTGAGTTTAACGAAGTCTTCTTCACTGATGTCCGCATTAAGGACACGCACCGTCTGGGCGACGTGGGTGAAGGCTGGAAAGTCTCGCTCACCACATTGATGCACGAGCGTCTGGCCGTGGGCGGCAAGCCCGCCAGCGCGCCGGGCGTGAAGGAAATGATTGAGCTCGCAAAAGCCATCGACTTTGCCGAAGGCAGCGCACTGGAACAAAGCCATGTCCGCCAGCAAGTCGCTGATGCCTATATTGCCGATCAAGGCATTGCCCTCACGCGGATGCGGACCATCTCGGCCTTGTCCTCCGGCCGCACGCCGGGGCCGGAATCGTCCATTTCCAAGATCGTGATCGCGAATAACATGCAAGACATGGGCGCCTTTGCATCAGACCTGTGCGAAAGCGCGGGCCTGATGATGGGCGATGATGCGCCAGACTTGCCGCATCTGACGCGCTTCCAGACCAGCTATATTGGCTCGGCCGGATTGCGCATTGCAGGCGGCACCGATGAAATCTTGCGCAACATCATTGCCGAACGTGTCCTTGGCCTGCCGGGTGAAATTCGCCCGGATAAGGATATTCCGTTCAGCGAAGCGACCAAGCTGGGCCTGTAAGGGCTGAACAGCATGATGGATTTGGCCGCCCGGATTGACGCGCTTGGCGCATCAGACCCCGGGCGGCCTTTTCTTGTCACGCAAGACGGCCGCACCGTCACTTATGGTGACCTGCTGGCCCAAAGCCGGCGATTTGCCGCAGGCTTGAAAGCGCTGGGCGTTGCTCCGGGGAACCGGGTAACAGCGCAAATCGAAAAATCGCCGGACGCGCTCTTCCTCTATTTTGGCTGTCTGTGGCTGGGCGCCGTCTATATGCCGCTCAACACAGGCTATACGCAGGCGGAACTTGAGTATTTCGTCGGCGATGCAGAGCCTGCGCTTTACATTCACGACCCTGCAGCAACGCCGCCCAAGGGCGTGCGCACGTTTACACTGGCCGCAGACGGCAGCGGCACGCTGATAGAGGCTTTGCCCGCCGCGTCTGATCTCCCCCGCGCGGACCTGCCCGATATTGCACAAGCGGCGATGCTCTACACCTCAGGCACCACAGGCCGACCCAAGGGCGCGATGATCCCGCGCCGGGCGCTTGCTTCCAACGCGGCGACGCTTGCTAATCTGTGGCGCTTTACGGCGGAAGATGTGCTGCTCCATGCCCTGCCCGTTTTCCATGTGCATGGCCTGTTTGTGGCAACCAATACAGTTTTGGCAGCAGGCGCCTCAATGCGCTTTCACGCCAAATTTGAAGCTGCCGCCGTGCTGGCAGATATGCCCCATGCCAGCGTGCTAATGGGGGTGCCAACTTTCTACACCCGGCTTTTGCAAGCGCCCGATGTGCTGCGCGATGCGGCACGCACGATGCGCCTCTTCATCTCCGGCTCGGCCCCGCTTCTGCCGGAAACGCACGAGGCCTTTGCCGCCGTGACGGGCCATAGCATCTTGGAACGCTATGGGATGACGGAAACGCAAATCAACACATCACACCCCTATGATGGGCCAAGGAGCCCCGGCACAGTCGGTGTGCCCCTGCCCGGTGTGGAGGTGCGGATCACCCTGCCCGAGACGGATCAGCCCCTGCCGCAAGGCGAAACAGGGATGATTGAGGTGCGCGGGGAAAATCTGTTCACGGGCTATTGGCGCAACGCGGAAAAGACAGCCGCTGATCTGCGGGCTGATGGCTGGTTCATCACGGGGGATCTCGGCCATGTGAATGCCGAGGGCCAACTGGTGATTGTGGGCCGCGGCAAAGACCTCATCATTTCCGGCGGGCTGAATATCTACCCCAAGGAAATTGAAAGCGAGATTAACGCACTGCCCGGCGTGACGGAGTCCGCGGTGATTGGCGTCCCGCACCCGGACTTTGGCGAAGCTGTTGTTGCCGTGGTTGTCGGCACTGGCGTAACCGAAACCGACATCACAGCCGGTCTGGCAGACCGGCTCGCGCGCTTCAAACAGCCCAAAGCCATCTTCATCGTGGAAGACTTGCCACGCAATACAATGGGCAAAGTGCAAAAGGCACTGCTGCGCGATACTTACGCGCAGCTCTTTGCCTAATACCGCTTAACCCGCGAGGCTTTTTGACGCCTGTTCAAACACATCTTTGCTGAGATTGGGGGCAGCCAAAATCCGCTCTAGCTCGGCGCGCATCAACGCCTGTCGGCCGGCGTCAAACCGCTTCCAGCGGCCCAAAGGCGGGAGCAGCTTGGCCGCCGTTTGCGGGTTAATTGGGTCTAGTGCCAACAAAATATCGGCAAGGAAGCGATAACCTGCGCCATCGGCTGCATGGAAATGCAGCTGGTTCATTGAGAAGGCCCCTGCCAGCGCCCGGACGCGGTTCGGGTTGGCCAGCGTGAAATCTACATGGTCTTGCAGCTTGCGCACTGCCGCCAGCGTGTCAGGGCGGGCAGACGTTGCCTGGGCGGCAAACCATTTATCAATCACCAGCGCATTATCTTGATAGCGCGCATAAAATGCGTCTAGCGCGGCGCGGCGCTGCGGCGCATCGCCATTGGCCAAAGTCATCATGGCGGCGAGCCGATCGGTCATATTATTGGCCGCGTCGAACTGGGCAAAGGCGAGGTCACCCGCATCATCTTCCCGCCCGGCGGCGAGATAATTGAGTGCTACATTGCGCAATCGGCGTGCGCCCTTGGCCGCGGGCGTGAGCGCAAAGCCCTCTGCCTGATGCTTGGCATAGGCTGCGTGCCATTGATCCGCGAGCTGTTGGCCCAAATCCTGCCGCAAGGCTTCCCGCGCGGCGTGGATCGCTTCTGGGTCCACAAGCGCCATCTGATCACCAATATAGGCTTCAGACGGCAGCAACACGGCCTCGCCCACAAAGGCCGCATCCAGCGCATTATTGGTGAGCGTCTGGCGCACCGCTTCAATCACTGGCGCATGATCGACATGGCCCGTCTGCACAGCCTTGATCAGCGTGGCGAGCATCAGCTGTTGCATCGCTTCATATCGGCCAAATGGGTCATCATCATGCGCGGACAGGAAGGCAAGGTCGTCATGCGTTTGATCTGCCGCGACAATCACCGGAGCCGAAAAGCCCCGATTGATCGAGAGGACCGGCCGACTGCCAGCACGACCCAGCGGCACGCGCATTTCAGGCTGATCGAGCAAAATTAATTGTTCCCCCTGATGCGTGCCCGTGGCGCGATCAAAGGCCGCAATCCGCAGCGGGATGACCAAAGCAGGCTTATCGCTTTGCCCCGGGGTCGCCGCCACGCTTTGTCCCAAAACAAGATCATCGCCATCGACTCGCACGGTCACGCGCGGTGTGCCGGCAGTGGAATACCAATGACGAAATTGTGCCAGATCACGCCCGCTCGCCTCTTCCAACGCACGGACAAAATCTTCGCAGGTGGCCGCCGTGCCATCATGCCGCTCAAAATACAGATCACAGCCTTTGCGAAAATCCACTGGCCCCAAAATTGTATGGAGCATCCGGATAATTTCCGCGCCCTTATTATAGATGGTGGCAGTGTAGAAATTGGAGATTTCGATATAGCTATCGGGCCGGATCGGGTGCGCCAAAGGCCCTGCATCTTCGGGGAATTGCGCCGCGCGCAGCACACGCACATCCTCAATCCGCTTGACCGCGGCCGAGCCTTGGTCCGCCGAGAAACATTGGTCGCGAAAGACTGTGAAGCCTTCCTTCAAACTCAGCTGAAACCAATCGCGGCAAGTGACGCGATTGCCCGACCAATTGTGGAAATATTCATGCGCCACCACACCGGCAATGGCATCATAATCAGCATCGGTTGCCGTATCAGGATCAGCCAAGATGTAACGCGAGTTGAAGACATTCAGGCTCTTATTTTCCATCGCGCCAAAGTTGAAATCAGCCACCGCCACGATGTTAAACTGACCTAAATCATATTCGCGGCCATAGACTTGTTCGTCCCATGTCATGCTGGCCTTGAGTGCGTCCATTGCGTGCTGCGTCTTGGGCAAGTCCGCCTCGGCAACCCAAATGGCGAGATCAACTGTCTTACCCGTCATCGTCGTAAACTGATCGCGATTGGCGAAAAGTTGGCCCGCCACCAGCGCAAACAAATAGCTGGGCTTGGGGAAAGGGTCCGTCCATTCAGCCCAATGGCGGCCATCGGCCAAATCGCCCGAGGCGGTGCAATCGCCATTGCCAAGCAGCACGGGGAAAGCAGCCTTATTCGCCGTCATTTTAACGACATAGCGCGTGAGCACATCGGGCCGATCGGGGAAGAAAGTGATCCGGCGGAACCCTTCTGCCTCGCACTGGGTGCAGAGCAGCCCGCCCGAGGCATAAAGCCCCATTAGCTGGGTGTTCGCCTCGGGCGCGATTTCCACCTCAGTTTCAACCACGGCTTGATTGCCCGTCAGGGCGATGACAAGCGTGCCTTCTTCCAGTGACCAAGCCGAACACTCTTTGCCATCAACATGCACTGACAGCGGTGTGAGGCCATCCCCATCCAGCCGCAGGGGCCGATCATGAACGCCATTGCGGACGACGTTCAGTGTGGCGCGCACCCGCGTCTTTGCCGGGTCCAAATCAAAATCAAGCGCAATATCTGGCACGAGCCAATCCGGCGGCGAATAATCTTCTCGGCGGATGATGGCGGGCGTGGCGGCAGCGTTTTGGGCGTCTAACATAAGGCTGATGTAGGGCGGGAAGCGCGGGTAAGGAAGGGGGCGCCGCGCGGGACGATGAGGATCGTCTCAATCCACGCCAGGTTGCAGATGAGAAAGAGTGTTGGCAGCGCCCTTGGCTGCCTTTTCCAATTCTACAATCAGCAGTTGGGCATGTTGCGCTCTGTTGCCGCCATGCGGCGCATTGGCAATTGGCCGCAAATAGGCAGCTGCCTCGTTATATTTGCCCATCTGGGCAAGCTCATATGCATAGGCAAATCGGAAGCGATCGGCCTGAGGCAAGAGCGCGGTTGCCTTCGCAAGGCCTTGAACGGCAACGGCGGAGGGCTTTTGCCCGGCACGGCGGAAGCTGCGATAATATTCAAACAAGGGCAGCGGGTCTTCCGTATCCGCTCGATTGGCACGAACAACCCAACTGCGCGCCATTTTCCACGCCTCTTCTGACGTTTCATTTTTCAGGCCCAACGCACGCAAGTCGGCAAGGCCACGCCATAAGAGCGCCCGCGCGAAACTGGGGTGAAGGGCAATTGCCTTATCCGCCGCAACGGCAGACGCTGTCGTATTATCGCCCTGCAATTCTGCATAGGCAATCAAAGCCCATAGCTCAGCATCCTTCGGATCGTGTGTCGCCGCTTGGTAGAGCCGCCCTAGAATAAGCGTGCGCTCTTCGGGAGAAAGCGGGTGCAAAAGACGAAGCCGGTCAAGAACTGTTGCGCCAAAGCTGGGCGACAATTGGGCGACATCGATTTTCAGGTCCTGGGGAACTGGGGAAACAGCGGACACATAGGGCGTGGTGCGCGCTTCGAGATGACGCGCCATATCCTTCTGGAGCGCATCCAAATCTCCAAAGGCCTGTTGCGCCGCCGCCAATGGGGGCGTCCCCTTATTGATGGCGGAAATATAGGCTGTGAGTTGACCGGCGCGGCTGGGCGTAAAGTTGAGCATATGCGTTAAAAGCCACGCACGGCCATAAAAATTCCCAACTTTCGCGCGCGGCAAGTCTGCCACAGATGCCGTCAACAAGGTGGCGATGGGAGTCGTCTGGCTGAGCAGCAAATCAAAGGCGCGGTGATTGGCGGGGAGGCCCAACAAAATCCTGTCGCGCCGGAAGCGCGCAGTTGCATAGAGCTCGGCAAAGCCTTCCACATACCAAACGGGATAAGCGACGGGGAAATATTGCAGCATCAGGTGGTGGGCATATTCGTGAAACAGGACAACATCCTCCGCATCAGGTGCCGAAACAGGGCTGAGAACGACTGTCGGTCCCGTGGCATTGGACGTATAAAAATCACCAAGGTCTCTTCCGTCGCCGCCATAGACCTGAGCTATCGCTGCGCGACTGGACAAAACATAAATCAATAACTTGCTCTCGTGGCGGCCCGTCGGCAGGCCAAATCTCTGACGGAGAAAAGCATCAAACCGTTCAAGCCGAAGGGCATCCTCCTTCAGCGATTGGGGCGATGTGCCATAAAAAATGAAGTTTGGAGTCTCTACTCGAAACCAGGCGGCCTGTGCCGCCGCTGGGACACATAACAACCATAAGAACAGCCACAAATAACGCAGACGCATACCCACCCCCATGAGCTTGGAGCCAGGTTATTCATCACCGAAATGTCGTAAAACTACAAGTTCAAATTGAACGCTACACAAAACTATAGGGATCAATATCCACACTCACGCGCACGCTGCGCGGCCACTCAAGCTTCCCGAGCCAATCACGCAACACAGTCTGCACATCCAGACTGCGCCGGGCATGAACGAGGAGGCGTTGGCGGTGGCGGCCGCGCAGCATAGCGAGCGGCGCGGGAGCGGGACCATAGACATCCATGCCCTCAAGCTCGGGGGCGGATTTGCCAATCATCCGGGCAACCTCTTCCGCCTGCTTTAGGCTTTCAGATGAAATGATGATGCCGGCGAAACGGCCAAAGGGCGGAGCATTGGCCATGCGTCGCGCCTCCGTTTCTGCCGCGTAAAAACTGTCAGCATCGCCCGAGACGAGCGCGCGCATCACGGGCGCGTCGGGCTCGTGCGTTTGCAGATAGACATGGCCGGGTTTCACCCCGCGCCCGGCGCGGCCCGCGACTTGCATGATTTGCTGAAAACTGCGTTCCGCCGCGCGCAAGTCTCCCCCCTGCAATCCTAAATCCGCATCGACGACGCCGACCAGAGTCAAATTGGGGAAGTGATAGCCTTTGGTAACAAGCTGCGTACCAATCACAATGTCGATGTCGCCTGCTTCCATCCGGCCGACAAATTCAGCGGCCTTGGCGGGCGACCACAGCGTGTCAGAGGTGACAATGGCGCGCCGCGCTTCGGGAAAGAGAATGCCGACTTCATCTGAAATGCGCTCAACGCCGGGACCACAGGCGACCAGCGCATCTTCTTCATTGCATTCCGGGCAGGCGCGCGGCGGTGGCTCGACATGGCCGCAATGATGGCATTGCAGGCGATTGGTCAGCCGGTGCTCCACCATCCACGCCGTGCAATTGGGGCACTGGAAACGGTGCCCGCAATGGCGACACAAAGTCAGCGGCGCAAAGCCCCGGCGGTTGAGAAACAGCAACACTTGTTCCCCCCGCGCCAAAGTCTGCGTCATGGCAGCAACCAGCGGCGGGGCCAGCCAGCGGCCCCGATCGGGCGGGGTCTGCACCAAATTAATCGCCGTCACATCGGGCATTTGTGCGGCCCCATAGCGGCCAGGCAATTTGATTTCCTGATAGCGGCCTTGGGCAACCTGCTGGCGCGTTTCAATTGCGGGGGTGGCGGTGGCGAGGACCACGGGGATCTTTTCAAAATGCCCCCGCATCACCGCGGCATCGCGTGCATGATATTGCACGCCCTCTTCCTGCTTGAAGCTGGTTTCATGGGCTTCATCGACCACAATCAACCCGAGATTGTGATAGGGCAAGTAAAGCGCGGAGCGGGCACCAACAGTCACCAAGGCCTCGCCTGTGGCAATCGCGCGATAGGCCCGGCGGCGCTGTGATTGGCGCAAGTCAGAATGCCAAGCGACGGGCGCATGGCCAAAGCGATCGATGAAGCGGCGCAAGAACGGCTCAGTCAGTGCAATTTCTGGCAGCAAGACCAATGTCTGCCGCCCCTGCCGCAGCGCCTCTGCCACCGCTTCAAAATAGACTTCGGTCTTGCCAGAGCCTGTGACGCCATCGAGCAGCACGGGCGCGAAGTCTTGCGCGCGCACCATGCCAACGAGCTGGTCGGCAGCATCGCGTTGCACATCGGACAGGCTGGGGGGCGCGAAAGCGGGGTCAGGCGCTACAAAGGGCGCGTCCAGCGCAACTTCCACACCCTCAAGCACGCCCGCCTTCACCAGACCACGGATCACGCCCTCTGACACATCAGCAATTTCAGCGAGTTCGCGAATCAAGCCTTGGCGTTCGCCAATGCGGTCAATCGCTTGCGCACGTTGCGGCGTCGGCTTGTCGGGGCTTTTGCCAGACAGGCGATATTCCATCACTGTCCGCCCGCCTTCCAGCGCCGCGGCAGACGACAAGGCCATGCGCAACAC
>JACCEC011028115.1_pt1 | contig 16000 bp, 15 predicted proteins | sample 7450121 | NCBI WGS metagenome assembly JACCEC01 (sample SAMN15323455, study PRJNA562643) | freshwater metagenome | isolation source: river surface water | place: USA:Blue River Watershed | collected 2017-08-18 | reverse complement strand
GCCAAAGAAGTTGAAAGATGTAAAGTGCCTGATTTTGCCAAAGCTATGGGGCATGAAGAAAAGTGGAAGCTACACAATAACTGTAAATAGAAATTAATTGACAATTGACTCAAGCACCTATTAAGAATCGCTTTAACCTACCCGAGTGGTCTGGCGCCTTTGGAGATCTCGGAACGCTGATTCCATTTCTTGCCGCATACATCTCTGTTCTTCATATGGACCCTAATGGCATCTTGATTGCCTTTGGCATTTCCCTTATCGCAATAGGCTGGATCTATAAAACACCGTTCCCTGTTCAGCCTATGAAGGCCATTGGGGCTACTTCGGTGAGTCAAGCGGCTATTGCTGGGGGCTTAACGAGTGCTGTAGTGGTAAGTGCGTCATTGATGACAGGCGTAATTTGGCTCATTCTTGGTTTAACTGGCTTAGCCAGCAAGGTGGCTAAGTGGGTTCCTAAATCCGCATTACTGGGCGTCATTTTGGGTTTAGGTTTTATCTTGATGATTGAGGGCGTCAAGATGATGAGCAGTTCTTTGTGGATTGCCGCGCCACTACTTTTATTAACGCTTTTCTTATTAAGTCGCCCCAAGATTCCAGCCATGCTTGTTCTACTATTCATTGGCGGGGTGATTGCTATGATTCAGCAGCCAGAACTTGCCAGCCAATTAAGAGGTCTAGAGCTTAGGCCAGCCTTGCCGAGTTTTGCGTGGAGCTCTTTAACTGCTACTGACTTAATCTCAGGCTTGGTACTCTTAGCCTTGCCACAGTTGCCCTTAACTTTTGGCAACGCTTACTTATCCATTACAGAAGAGAATAACAAGCTGTTTCCAGAAAGGCCTGTAACACAAAAGTCAGTAGCTCTATCAACATCCGCAATGAATTTTCTCTCAAGCACAATTGGTGGTGTTCCGATGTGCCATGGTGCTGGTGGCATGGCAGGTCATGTGATGTTTGGAGCTAGGACTGGCGGCTCATCAATTATCTTGGGCTCAGTGCTATTGCTTTTGGGAGTTTTCTTTTCTAATTCAATCTCTATTGTATTGACTCTATTTCCAGCATATATTTTGGGAATCATCTTGTTCTTTGCTGGACTTCAATTGGCACTTAGCAGTAGAGATGAAAGTGGGGAGAAAGTAGATCGCTTTATTGTTTTGGCTACTGCGGGTATTGCTATGTGGAATGTTGGCATAGCGATCTTATTTGGAATCGTTATTCATTACACCAATAAGCGGGGCTGGATCAGGCTGTAAATCCAACAAGTAAAGTAATGTCGTTTAAAACGACAAAATTTACAACAGCTGAATACCAAAGCTCTTCATCATTAAGGCAAATAAGCCAAAGCAGATAACAGTTGCCAGTACACACGCACCCATAGTCATCAAAAATCCTAGCTTTGGAAGTAAGTATGGAAATAGCAAAAACATTGGTAATGTGGGGATCACATACCAGAAGGTGTAATAAGCATGGTTAGCTATCTTCTCTTCCGGCTGATTTTCTATGTAGAGCCATATAAGAGTTAATAGGGTCATCAGTGGCAATGCCGCAATAAAGCCACCCAACCTATCACTTCGTTTGGCAACTTCAGAAATGAATACAACCATTCCTGCTGTTAGTAAGTATTTTGTGATGATCCAAGCCATTTGAGCCTTAGGAAGAAGTATTTAATAGGTAGTCTAAACCAGACTTAGGCATCCTCGGCCCTGATCGATTCTGCCCGGGGCAACTAAGAATCAGAATAGCCCACTTGTTGAGCTATTTTTAAAGATTTAAGCTCTTTAAAGAAGCGCTAATCTGCGACACATTTCTTGACAGAGATTGATAGGGCTAATACGCCTAGCCTTTTAAAGGTATAAATTTCTGAAATTAAAGCCATTTTAGATATGTGGGAATGCTCCAAACAAAATAACTAGAAATATGTTGTAATACAAATATGAGAAATATTGCGATAACGTTAGTAGTGCTAGCGCTGTCAATTCAAACATCGTTTGCAGCAATTACCAGTTACTGTCATCAAGAACCAGTAACCGCCTCCCATCTTGCGCACTATGACCATAACAGCAAGAGTAAGGAAACTTCAAGCTTAAGTAAATCAACTGACTCAGACTGCAGTGTTTGCCATCTTGCGCATTCATTTTTAGTACCGCTCACAGCTAATTATGTAATTAATCTACCTGAGTTTATCTACCCAGAATATCGCTCTAGCTACTTAAGAGCTATTTCACTCGACCCTCCTGAAAAACCTAATTGGTTAACCCTCGCCTAAGTTAGCGAGGGTAAATATCTTATCTTTTAAGGCCTCGCTAACTCTTCTTTGAATAATCAAATGGAGTTTTTATGTTGCGAGAGTACTCAAGCGTATTTAGAAGTTGCGCTTATTTAATAGTCGGCCTATTTTTTTCACAAATCTCAGCGTTAGCTTATGCAGATGGGCATGGGTTGACTCGTTTTGACCTTAAAGCATTTTACGAAGCTGCCTGGGAGCGCCAGCCAGAATCTCAAACTTATCAATACAAGATTAATTCAGCAATCGCTAAACAGAAGGTTGCCAGTAGTTTTTTGGCAAGTCCAGCCTCAATTGAATTTTCTCAAAAAACTGACAAAGCAAATAATAATTTAGGCACAAGTGAAACGGTCATTGGCATTGGATTTCCACTTTGGTTGTGGAATGAGAGATCAAGCTCAGTTAATTTAGCAAATGCTGAATATAAAAAATTGATGTCTCAATATTATCTGAGTCAATTAAAAATTGCCGCTGAAGTAAGAGATGCGTATTGGGGTTACCAAAAAACCAAATTAGAGAATGATCTAGCTCTTAGTAGATTTGAAAATACAAAAACTTTAGCTATTGATGTAGAAAAAAGATTTAAAGCTGGGGATTTAGCCAGATCCGATCTACATCAGGCAAATGGGGCATTGGCAACAGCGGAGTCAAATTTAGCAGAAGCAAAAGCTAATTTAATTAATGCTGAACAAAAAATAAAAACACTACTAGGTACTGAAAAGTTTCAAAAAATTAAATTTGACATCATTCCAAAAAATACAGAGCCGCTCCCCAAGGTTCCGGAAAACTTATCCAGTTTAGATGCTAGTTTGCCAATTGTTTTGGCCCTTATTGATCAGCTAGATGTGGCAAAAAGAGCGGTCGAATTGGTGCGGTCAAAAACACGCACCTCTCCTGAGTTGCAAATTTTGAGTTCAAGAGGTCGCGAAGTTTATGGTGTTCCATATCAACAATCAATCACTGTTGGAATAAAAATTCCATTCGGATCCTCTGCTGCAAATTCAGAACGCTTGGCATCTGCAACCGCTGAAATGGTTGATTCAGAAATTAAGCTTGCATACGAAAGAGAATCTGCAATAAGCAATGTTGAGTCAAGCCTAACTTTGGTTAAATCAGCACAGATAAAGCTTGATGCGGCCAATAAAAGATCGACACTTGCAAATGAAACACGTCAATTTTTTGATAAATCATTTCGTTATGGAGAAACTGATTTCCCAACTAGATTGCGCATTGAATTGGAAGCGGTTGATGCTAATAAACAGGCGGTAATTGCCAAAATCAATTATGCCATTTCTGTTTCAAATTTAAGGCAGGCGCTTGGCCTGCTACCAGAGTAAAGGCTTGATCATGAACTCCATTACTAAAAACTTAATACGACTATGTTCATCACTGATCTTTTTAACTATTGGATCTCTAGCTTATGCTGGTCCAGGGCATGATCATGGAGAAGAAAAAACTTCAGCGCAATCGGCCATTATCAAACCAAAATTTTATATGGAATCTGAGTTATATGAGGTTGTCGGCACTATTGATGGCAAGAACATTGTCATATTCATTGATGATTATGTGACAAATAGAAAAGTTTCAGAAGTCGAATTAACACTTAATATCGATGACCAAACCGTCAAATTAGTTAAAGCTGAAAATGATACATATCAAGGAAACCTTTCCAATCCAGTAGGAAAAAAATCTCTATCTATAACTTTAGCCATAAAAGATAAGGATGTAGATGACATTTTAGTTGGTACATACGAACCGACAGATCAAGATGCTTTGAAGACTTTCAAATGGTGGTATTGGTCTCTTTGGCTAATAACTATGGTGACTATTATCGCGATTCTTTTTATCGGCTTTAGAAAAAAGCAAAGATTAATCAGTGCTTATAAAAAGCTAATTATCTTCATTAAGGAGCGCAAATGAAAAAGGGAGCACAAATCGCGCGTATCGGATTTTTATCAATTTTTATTTCAATCTCTTTTTCATCATATGCTGGTCCGGGACACGACCATGGTGAATCGACTGCAGCTGTTGAGAATTTTGATGGCCCTAAGAGGCAAGTTAATGGGGATGTATTTTTGCCAAAACAAGCCCAGCGTCAGCTTTTTATCGAAACTGAGCAAATAGAGTCAGGAAGCTTTTCTAAAACTTATGACTTGGCAGGTAAGGTGATCATGGATCCCAATTATGGTGGCAAGGTGCAAGCCATAGTTGCTGGGCGAGTAACGCCTGGACCTAAAGGATTTCCTTTGCCAGGTCAAACAGTGAAGAAAGGCGAGATTCTTGCATATGTAACGCCAGAGTCAGGACCGAATGGTTCAAGATCTTTAGCAGAGAGTCGCTTAAAACGACTTCGTGAGCTTTCTGACACTGTGCCCAAGAAAATGATTGAGGAGGCTGAGGCTGCTATTGCGAATGAGGAATTAAGAGCCCCAGTCAGTGGAATAATTTCCACAATGGGTGTTGTTTCTGGGCAAGTCGTAGAGGCTCGCCAACTAATTTTTGAGGTTGTTAACCCAAAGAAACTTTTAATTGAAGCTCTTGCTTATGACGTTGGACTGGTTGATAACATAGCTGGTGGAACAATTACCGTTAATGACAAAACTATTCAACTTAAATATCTTGGTGGTGGTCAGGCTCTTCGTGAGCAAGCATTGCCAATCATGTTTTCGGTCAGTAGCGAGGAAATTTCGGGGATGCCAGTGGGGCAATCTCTAAGAGTGTTAGTCAACACAAAAAATCAAGTAAAAGGGTGGAAAATTTCTGCTTCTGCTTTGGTAAAAAATTCTTCAAATCAAAATATTGTTTGGATAAAAAAATCACCAGAATTATTTGAGCCAAAGCCTGTCTTGTATGAGCCTTTAGATGGAAAGCACTTGGTGGTTACCTCTGGAGTTTCCGATAAAGATCGAGTAGTGACTAAATCAACCACCTTACTTAATCAAATTCGCTAGAGGCTGCTAATGTTTACCTGGTTATTGAATTTCAGTCTTACAAACAGAATCATTGTTCTACTACTTAGTTTAATAATGATTGTTTATGGCGCCTTTACTCTAAAACAGTCATCTGTTGATGTCTTTCCAGATCTCAATAAGCCAACGGTCACAGTAATGACTGAGGCTGGCGGCATGGCCTCTGAAGAAGTCGAGCAATTAATCACTTTCCCATTGGAAACCGTAATGAATGGATTGCCGGGAGTTGAATCAGTTAGATCTGTTTCAAGTGCTGGATTATCTTTCATCTATATCACTTTTGACTGGTCGACCAATATATATCTGGCGAGGCAGCTTGTCGGAGAGCGTCTTGGATCGATGGAAAGTGCCTTACCTACTGGGCTGGTTCCGCGTATGGGTCCAATTAGCTCAATCATGGGTGAAATCATGCAGATTGCCATACCTGTCGAGGAGGAAAAAATTTCTTCAATGCAGGTAAGGGAATATGCCGATTGGGTTTTAAGACCAAGAATTATGGCCATTCCTGGGGTGGCTCAGGTTATTCCGATTGGTGGCCAAGTTCGACAATTTCAAGTTCAGCCCAATACTCGTTTAATGACTGAGCTTGGGGTTTCATTGGAACAGCTAGAAAATGCACTTCATGGACATTCATCTAATACTTCAGGTGGATTTATTGAATCAAACAGTAAGGAATATTTAATTCGAAATTTGGGCAGAACAACAAGCTTAGAAGACCTAAAGAATTTATCAGTTGCATCAAAAAATAACCAACCAATCTTGCTTAGGCAAATAGCGGATGTAACTTTTGCTTCTGCAGTAAAAAGAGGGGATGCCGGATATAAGGGCAAACCCGCTGTTATCTTGGGTATTCAAAAGCAGCCATCCGCAGATACAGTCTCCTTAACTAAAAATATTGAATCTGCATTATTTGAGCTAAAAGCTAGCTTACCTATCGGTATGGATGAGCCTCGCATCACTTTCCGACAAGCGACATTTATTGAATCATCAATTAATACCTTAGAGGGTAAACTAATTGGAGCTTCATTTTTTGTTGCAGTGATTCTCTATTTCTTTCTGGGAACATTTAGACCAGTTCTTATATCCTTAACAGCAATACCTATTTCAATATTAATAACTGCTTTAGTCTTTAAGTATTTTGGGCTGTCAATTAATACCATGACATTGGGGGGGTTAGCCATTGCTATTGGCGGGCTTGTAGATGATGCGGTGGTTGATGTTGAAAATATTATTCGACGTTTAAGGTTGAACGCTGAAAAACCTGTATCTGAACGTTTGAAACTCATAGATGTGGTTCGATTAGCCTCTCTTGAGGTTCGAACAGGAATCATTTATGCAACAGGAATCATCATTTTGGTCTTTATTCCATTGTTTGCATTATCTGGTATTGAGGGGAAGCTTTTTTCGCCCTTGGGAGTTGCATTCATTGTTTCAACATTAGCTTCATTGATCGTTTCCGTATCTGTAACACCTGTGATGAGTTATTACTTGTTGCCAGCTATGAAAAATTTAGATCATGGTGACACAAAAGTACTTCAATGGCTAAAGACTAAATACAAGTTCCATTTGAATAGATTTTTAGATGCTCCTAAAAAAGCAATTAGATTCTCCCTAGTAGCGGTTTTTCTCTCAATTGTGGGTATTGTGATAATGCCAACCTCGTTTCTTCCACCATTTAATGAAGGTACTTTATTAATAGGTTTGAGATTAAACCCTGGGGCATCTTTAACTGAATCATCATTAATTGCTCAACAATCCGAACTTTTAGTTAGCCAAGTTCCTGAAGTTACATATGTTGGTCGTAGAAGCGGACGTGCTGAGCTTGATGAGCATGCGGAGGGAGTTCATGTCAGCGAACTTGATGTTGGGATAAAGCCCTCAAAAGAGCTGACAAGATCAATGGTTGAAATCCAAAACGATATCAGAAGTCGGCTAGTTAACATTCCGGCTGCCGTTTCAATAGGTCAACCAATTTCACACCGAATAGATCATATGTTGTCCGGTGTTCGCTCTCAAATAGCAATAAAAATATTCGGGGATGACTTGGATGTTTTAAGGGGTCAAGCAAACACCTTGAGGGAAAGGATTGTAGGAGTAGAGGGTCTTGCAGATTTGGAAATTGAAAAGCAAGTTCTAGCACCTCAATTCAAAATTAATATTAACTATAACTTGGCTTCGCAGTATGGGGTCTCAACAGCTCAATTAATGAAATCATTGCAGTCCTTGATCGAGGGTCAAAATGTTTCACAAGTTGTTGAGGGTAATAGAAGATTTGCCTTAGTGATGAAACTACCAGAATCTTCAAGAAGCGTTGATGGTTTAGCGGGTATATTGATCGATACGCCGAACGGAAAAATTCCTTTATCAAGAGTAGCCACAATTGAGGATAGTGACGGGCCAAATCAAATAAGCCGTGATGATGGAAAGCGTCGTATCGTTATCTCAGCTAATGCCTCAGGAAGACCTCTTTCATCAGTTGTTGAAGATATTAGATCTGCTATTAAAGATATGAATTTGCCAACAGGATACTTTGTTACATTTGGCGGCCAATTTGTTGCGCAAGAGAAAGCATCACGTTTAATTGCACTGCTATCTATTGGCTCGCTATTGATGATGTTTGTAGTTCTATTTAGCAAATACCAGTCAACAAAACTATCTCTAATGATCATGTTTAATATTCCTCTTGCTCTAATTGGGGGAGTGGTTGGTTTATGGTTATCAGGACAACCCTTATCAATTGCGGCTTTAATCGGGTTTATTACTCTTGCAGGCGTTTCGGTAAGAAATGGAATTCTAAAAATTAGCCACTATCTGAATTTGATGAGATCTGAAGGCGAGAGCTTTACAAAAGAGATGGTAGTAAGGGGCTCTCTCGAGCGTTTATCTCCAGTTTTAATGACAGCTCTAGTGACGGCTTTTGCACTTGCGCCATTGTTGTTTGAAGCAGAGCGCCCAGGCACAGAGGTTTTACACCCTGTTGCGGTTGTTATTTTCTCGGGATTAATAAGTTCAACATTGTTGGATACTTTTTTGACCCCAGCGATATTTTGGTTGTATGGAAGAAGTGAAGTGGATAAGTTGAAGTTAAATTTAAATAAAGGAGAGGTTTACTAATTATGAAACTAATTAAATTGTTAATGGGCTTGTTTTTATGTGTCTCATTTGCAGCATTTGCGGCTAAGAACCACGATGTCACCCCAATGCAAGGGGGTAAAGTAACTACTACAAAAGATATAGATATTGAATTTGTCTTGAAAAAAGACGATATGAGGGTCTATTTACGTGATCATGGTAAGTCGCTGGATATAAAAGGGGGGGCTGCCAAGGTTACGTTATTAAAGGGCGGAGCGAGCAAAGAGTATGAATTAAAAAATGCATCAGATTATTTTCAATATTCGGGTGATCTTGGTGAGATTGCTGGCACAAAAGCAATAGTTGTGGTGAGAATTAAGGAAAAGGTATTTTCAGTAAGATACGCATTCGATTAAATTTATATTTGCAAATAAACTTGCTGTATGAGTTCTAAACTTTTACAGCAAGTTTTCGCCTAATCGCATGATCTTAGTTATGCTCGGAGATAGAGTCCGCCATACAGCCTATAGAGGCTTGCGTTCTATGCAGAATAATATAGTTGTTACCAAAGAAATTACCAATTAACTAAATCAAAAGCCTGCCAACATGAAAAATTATCTGTGTTGGGGGTTGGGGTAGGCCCCGCCTTTCTATTTAACGGACCCCCAATTTTTCTTTTTGGAGCTTACCTCCCCTGGATGGTACCAAGGAAAGCAAGCTCACTGGACTTTAGTCAAATACACCAAGCTGCTCACAAATTTTCTCTGTTGACTCCTTAGTGTTAAAGGCATCTAAGTTATTTCCAGTCATTTCCTTTGCCAGTGACTTTGCTTGGTTAATTAACCAATGAACATGCCTTGCTATCTGGATTCGATAAGCAGCAGGAATATTGACCTCCGAGATTGTTAGCCTTAACCGATTAGCTGCGATATGCATTGTATAAGCAAGCTCAGCAATTTCGGCGTTGGTTGTGAGTCGGTTACGTTTTTTGGTTCGTTTTTGTTGCATTTTTATGTACCTTTTTTATGAATTTTCGCCAGTTTTTGACCATTATTTGTTAATGTGTTTTTTGGCATTTTTTATTTTTGAAAATCGACAAACAAACCCAATCAACTTTTGAGAACATAGTTGTGTTTGCCATGTGCTTGATTATTAACTATTGAGTCAGAGGGGTGAAAATGACCTTAAAAGTCAAGATCACCCCCTCGCGCGCGTAGCCATACTAGGTATTTAAGTCCGGGAAAAATTCGTAGGCCTCTTCAATACCATTATCTAAAGCATCTATTACCAATCTAGTTGCTGCCAAGATCCCGCTGTTGAACCCATGAGTCCAATTTCCTGTTGCTGGTGAACATAGAGAAAGAATCTCTTCAGGATATTCCTTCTCTAGACGATTGGCTTCTAATCTAACCCTCTCAATAGTTTCTATATCGCTCGGTGACTTTCTTGCATACCAGACGAGGGATTCGTATTTACGTTCTAGCTGTTTAATTTCTTTAAGTAGCTGGTTTTTTGTTGCTTTCATTTTATTTCCTAATAGGTTTAGTGTATTAATTTTGGTGACTATGGTGTCGAAATATGAGTTGTTTCCTAAAAGTGCCTCATGAGAAAAATATTTAAAGAGCTTTTGGGAATTGGGTCCTATATCGACACTATCGTCACCGCAATGCTTTTCGTGACTAAAAATCAAACTGCTTCCACTCTTTCTTAGCTGCTTCGTTGAGGGATAGCCCGATATAAAAGCGTTTGGTGTCACCTTGTACTTTTATTCGCTTTGTATCGACTCCACGGCTGCCTAATTGACGTGTAAAGGACTTCTGAGTGGCTGGGTGTACCCCATTATTCCGGGCCCATATCTGATAGATGCCAAATACAGATTTCTGATTTTCAGATTTGCCAGCGCCAACTTCACAGCAATCTTCCAGGAACTCACCAAACATGTCTGATTCTTCCTGGTAGACACGGCTGGCATCTTTGATGGTGTTAGGAGCCAATAGACGCTCTTGTTGCCATCGATGGCAGCCATCAATCATCCAAGCCAAAATACCTTCCTTTTCAGCTAGAAGCTTGTCTTCTAATTTGTGGTCGGTTTTTTCCTCTGGCACTTGATACTCAAATGGAATTAACCGCATCCTGCGCCATGCGCCGTTACTGCTATCCGTAATAATCGGTTTGTAGTTACCCCGAAGCCAGATCTTGAACTGGGGCCAAAATTCAAAAAACTCGGCGTACATAAAGCGCGCAGTAATCTTTTCAGTTGATACCAATGCCTTGAGCTTTTGATCATCTAGGCGTTGATTCTCTCTGGTCTCATTGGCCATCACCATTCGTGCGCCTGCTAGTCGAGCTACGTCATTCGTAGCACCAGACTCCTTGAGCGCTAGTAAATCAAAGTTGGCAGTTTGAACATAATCACCCATGATCTTTACAATGACATTGGCCATAACCGATTTACCGTTTTTCCCATGTCCATAACAGAAGTGAAGCAGCTCTTCTGATACATCACCCGTCAGGGAGTAACCCAAGGCTTTTTGAATGTAATTGATCACATCTTGATTACCAATAAAGATCTCATTGAGAAACTTTAGCCAATTAGGGCAAGTAGCAGCGCAGTTGTAATCAGCATGAACTTGCCTGCTAATTAGCAGCTTGGGATCGGCGGGCAGGAGCTTCATATTTTTTAGATCGAACACACCATTCTGAACACCCAGTAGCATCGGTTGACTATCTAAGTCGCTAATGTTGCTGATGCTCATCCCTGGTTCGCTAGTTGCTAACTCCAGCATGGCAATTATCCGGCCGTTGCTACGAATTGCTTTAGCATGGGATTGCCATGCTTTTGATAGCGGACCTGTTGGATCTAATTTAAAGAGCTCGCCAGCCTTGTCCATAATTTGCTCTGCCACTAATTTAGCGGCACCAATCTGCTCATCTCTTTGGCACCATTCCCAATTCATGCCTGTAAATCGAAGCCATTTGCGATTGGAGTGACAGAACAAAAACTCACCTTCAAACATAGACCTAAAGTAGCGAGCGTTATCTAAGTCACCCATGATATGGCTTGCACTTTGAGTAATTTTTTGACGCACAAGATGTAACAGCCATCTAAAGGTCTTATTAAGGCGATTAGGGTTCAGCCTGGTGCTTTTCCAAAGGGCGTCTACTTCACTGGGCGAGTACATTTCAGGTATGCGCTGACTGTACTCATGAAAGAGCTCTAAACCCTCATCACTACCACCAGTTTGGTGGTGTAGGGCAAAGCAGACATCACGCCAATTATCCCGATCTTCGAAATCTTTTAGGCTTGGCAGAATTTCAGATCTAATACGCTCCACACCCCATCCAGCTACTGGAAGATTGTGATCAAAAGAGATCTCTTGGTTTATGAAGGTGTTGGCAACATCCGAGCCATTTAATAGTTTTCGCCACTTATGTAGTTCGGAAAAGTTTTGAGTTTCGCTAATGGTGTAGCCAGCATCATCAATGGTATCTCCTGTAACCATGACAAAAGTTCCACTGCAAAGGACATCAATTCCGGAGCCATCAGCAAACTTACCCCTTTTGGTACCAAGATCCCAGCCATGTTTTTTTATGAATATGTGCAAGCCAGTCTGACTAACTGATTTTTCAACAAAGCCATGAAGACTACCAAGAATATCCCTGGCAAAGGGCTTTAAAGAGTCGCCAATGAACGCCTTATCTAGGTCGACGCACATGTAATCAGTGTCGTTTAGAACAAAGCCTACGCCGTGAAAACGACGCTCAGAAGAGTTTAGTGCCAACTCCTTTTGTAGTAGTGCCTTAACCGTTTCAAAGGATGAGCGGTTTGAAGGCTTGCTCCATGCTAATTCATAGGTTTGCCCCGTATGAATGCCTACCGGCACCTTGACATAGTTACCATCATTTTTTGGTACCAACTTTACTAGAACCCAATTTTTAATCGCTCGAAGTTCTGGTGGCATTTGATCTAATTTCATACAGCCTCCTTTGAAATGGTTTGACTGTAAAAACTTTCGATCCAATCATCCACATCAGATTCTTTCCAGACGCTAATCGCTGGTGAAATCTTTATTGGTTTAGGGAATTGCCCCTTGGCTATCTTGCCCCAAAGAGTGCTTTTAGCGAGGGTTGTTTTATTTGCTACGTCGCTAATCCGTAGCAGTTTGATGCTTGATTTCATGTTCACCTTCTCCTTTTAAGTTAGGTAGGAGAAGGTTATTTGCTTATACAGTTATATAAAATTCATGACATATGTCATGTCTTTTTTGTTGAAGCCATCTCACCAGTTCTGTCTTTAAAGAACTTTCTTAGTCTGCTTTCGGACCATCCCGTTCTTCTTTTCATTTCGAGCTCTTCCTCTTGCATGGCTGGACTCAACTTTTTCTGTGCTTTAGTTAGTCTGGGCTCTTGGATATACGCTGGCCTTGGATAAACCTTAAGTAAGTAACGTTTAAACTTTATGTAGTCTTGTGACTTAAATGGCCTATCCAGGAAATCCTCAAATACGCTCAACGCTCTTTCTAAGTATTCAATATTTTTGGCCTCCAATTCATTCCTGCTTTCTGTGCGGTTACTTTTACTTCTCGCATTCTGTGCGTGGATTTCATCTAATTCAGTTTGCAGAGCCTTTTTTTGATTTTTTAAATTTTCAAGCTTTCTCTCCATCTTTTGAATTGAAAGTTGGAACTCCTTAACTAAGCCGACTAATTGAGCCTTATTCATGTGCTCATATTCTGTATTTTGATCAATCATTTTTTCTCCTTTGCCGGCAGCTTATGCAGCCTTCAGTTCGATAACGTTTTCATGGACCTTGTTGCAATAGTCTTCCCAATCATTTAATAACAGTCTTCGTTTTTCTAGCAAGTCTTTTCTTCGATATGATCGCTCAACAGTATTGGTAATGGTGTGAGCCAACGCCATTTCAGCTACTTCTGAGGAATGTGTAGTCTCTTCCGAAACCCAGTCCCTAAAGGTTGATCTAAATCCATGTACTGTGGCGTCTACCTTTGCTCTACGAACCGTCATTGACATTGCCATATTAGAGAGCTTCTTTCCATTTTTGGAAAATAGGTATTTACTATTGGGATCCATTACTCGTGCAATTTCCAATATTTCAAGCGACCGCTTGCATAGTGGAACTCGGTGCTCTTTCTTAGCTTTCATACGTGAGCCCGGGATGATCCATACATCATCGTGAAGTTCGCTTTGTAGACCGCCTATAACCTCTCCCGTTCGTGATGCATTAAGGATTGTGAATTCCAAGGCAAGTGCAGCTATCGTTGCCATCTCACGTAGGTCGGCTATTAGGGCAGCAACTTGTCGATAGGGCAGTGCTTTGTGGTGTTCCACCTTTTTAATCTTATTGGGCGCCGGAAGAATGGTTTGCAAGAATCCACGCCATAGTGCTGGGTTTATGCCTGTTCGTAATTTGCGTGTAGTAGCAGAGGCTAAGATCCACTCAAGTCTACCTCTGAGCCTGGATGCTGTTTCAGTCTTAGTTGTCCATATTGGCTCCAGAATCTCCAATATGTCTTCCATTGTGATTTCATCAAGAGCCTTATTGCCAATAATGGGATATGCGTACTCTTCAAGAGTGAATACCCATTGGTCTCCATGTTTTTGGTTTGACCACTCAGATCGTTTGGTTTGAATGCAGCTAGCTGCAAAGTCTTTAAAAAGGATCTTCTTGGCCTCTTGCGCATTACGCTGAGCTTTCGCAGCAGTTTTAGCTGCTAGTGGATTCTTACCCTCGTTAAGCTCATCTCGAGCTTGCTGAGCCTTAATTCGGGCTTCAGCTATGGTTAGGGTGGGGAAAGCGCCGAGACTGATGTTTTGTTGTTTTCCCATATGCGTGTATCGGAAGATCCAATATTTACTAAGGTTGGGCTTTACCCATACATGCAGACCCTTTACTAGTGCATCGGTATAGCGACCGGGTGTTTTGATGTTTTTGACTGTTTGATAGTCGAGCTTGATTGTCATTTAATTCTCCATTGTTACCAAAGATAGTTACCAAAATCCACCTCCGGAATGAGGTAGATCGCTTTAGATTCCAATGTATGACTTCAAGCCTTTTTAAGGCATTCATCACTTAAGTGATGAATATTTCTTTATTTAAGACAATAGGTTGGGATGTCTAGGTTAGTGCAAGTCGCTCTAAAGGTCTCTAGTGCCATACCCCTCTAGATTAAGTTCTCGTCTCCGCCAAGTTGTCAATAGATTAGGGGCTTTTTAGTCCCTTTTTCTTTTTTCCCTACGAGCTGATTTAAGTCTAATTCAGTCCCCATCGTTGAAATTAAGTCGTTGCTGACGAAATTGTTTGACAGCCGTCAGGTTCTCTTCTGAATCAAGTTGTAATACATCTCTTATGAACAGCTCTGTATTTCCAGAGCCAACTAGGATGTCTGGACCTATGTACAAATCATCTGAGTACTCTTTTAGGATTTCTAGCTCTCTTTTTGCGGCTAGCCTACCTTCATCGAATGACCATGTCCTTATGGTTCTAATTCTTGCAAGATCAGCATTGGGGAATCGTCTTTCTACGCTTAGGTTGGTGATGCCAATTTTGTACAGAGTTTCATTGTTATCGGTCAAAACTGCTAAGTAGTAGAGTACACCTGGCTTGGTTTGGTCAAAGCCTGAAATGGCACATCCTGGGCATCCTGAGTTGCTTCCCATTATGTGTGCTGCAGGCGCTTGCCAGAACGACCCGTGTTCAGGGCAGATGATTTCTACCTTTTCGATGGCTTTTGCGTAAGTAACCTTTGAGTAATCGTATTTATTGCCGTGAACTAACCTAGCCCTCTCAATAAACTCCTCGGTAGTTAATCTTCTTTCAAATCCTGCGTTGGTGTGACTACATTTAGAGCAGCCGATATCTCTTATATGATTAACTGGCCGTTGTAAAAATGGCCCGTGTTCAGGGCAGATGATCCTCACTTTAGATTGAGCATTTACATAGTTAACTTCGGAGTAGTCATATTTGTCACCATGGGCTGCTTTTGCAAGTGAGAGAAATTCATCTAAGGGTTGTTTGAGCTTTTGAGCTTTTGAATCTTTGCCGCAAGAAGGGCAGTTAAAGCCTCTTAAGTGCGACATTAATCGTTGTTTGAAGACTCCATGCTTGGGACAGATGATTTCAACTTTGCTTTCGACATTCTTAAACTTGACGAGTGAGTAGTCGTAACGACTATTATGACGGGCGTTAGCTCTCTCAATGAACTTCTCCAAACTTAGAGTTTTGCTTCCACCACAAAGTGGGCAACCTCGCCCCATAAGATGGTTTACAGGTCTTTGTTGAAATTCCCCATGAATAGCGCAAATAATAGTTACGTGCAGGACTGCCGCCACATAAACAGTTCTTGAGTAGTCGTACTTATCATCATGGATTTCTCTACCACGATTGATGAAGTCGGCTGTGGTAACTTTTTTTGACAACCTATTAATTCCAATAGTTTTGAGCCATTCTCGTAATGTTAGCTTATTCAAGTTATGTTTCTAGGTTAAGCGTAGGATGTTTTTTTATTTGCCTATCCCCCACAATCTTTGTGGAATCTCCCCCTCCAACACAGTTTTAATCTCACTCCTATAATTTTTTTGCACATCTTTGATGTGCTTTAAGAAATTAATTGTGTTTGTTTCATTCACTTGGATAGGAGTTCTTCATGCAGTGTCCCGT
>JACCEC012791969.1_pt1 | contig 16005 bp, 27 predicted proteins | sample 7450121 | NCBI WGS metagenome assembly JACCEC01 (sample SAMN15323455, study PRJNA562643) | freshwater metagenome | isolation source: river surface water | place: USA:Blue River Watershed | collected 2017-08-18 | reverse complement strand
TATATGGTTATGGTGGGTATCGCCAAGTGGTTAAGGCCTCGGGTTGTGATTCCGATATGCGTGAGTTCGATCCTCACTATCCACCCCAAGCATGGTGATATGACGTAGACGGATGCGTAGCGGTTTCATAAGCCGACGAGGAAGGATCGATACCTTCTATCACCACCAAATGTCTTTACAACATTGTCAAGATGTTGTATAATAAGTAAATTGCAACGCGGGTATGATGTTTAACGGTAGCATGTCAGTCTTCCAAACTGATCGAGAGGAGTTCGAATCTCCCTACCCGCTCCAAAGGATTTACAAATATGGACATGGATCAAGCGGCTGTTTTTTTAGCCGGTAGCATTTTAACAATGTTGGGTTTAATTGTGCTTGTGGCTGGTGTTGTTGTGATCAATAACATCATACACAAGTACTGGAAAAGTTTTGGCTGGAAGTTGTTTCCAGCGTACATGGATCAGCCACATAGATTTGTTGAGCCACACGAGCTTGACAAAAGCAACGAACCCAAAATAAAATAAGTTTCATCGGAGTATAGCGCAGTCTGGCTAGCGCATCTGGTTTGGGACCAGAGGGTCGGGAGTTCGAATCTCTCTACTCCGACCAATTTTGCCCGGTTAGCTCAGGGGGAGAGCGCTTCCTTTACACGGAAGATGTCCGCGGTTCGAAACCGTGACCGGGTACCAATTTGCCGCGGTAGCTCATCAGGTAGAGCAGCAGACTGAAAATCTGTGTGTGGCTGGTTCGAGTCCAGCCCGTGGTACCAGTTATTTTTTGTATTGAGGAATTGATGTCAGTTTGAATTCTGACTTGATGTTGGGATAGCTAATTTCAAACTTGGCTTGCGGTACAACATGTGTGGGACGACCGCGATAAGGTTGACCACCAGCTAGATTGTAAAGCAATTTCAAGTTATAATTGTCATCAAATGCCATAGCGTATTTATTGCCCCGGTGGTGTAATGGTAGCCACGCTGGTCTTAGAAGCCAGTGCCTAGTGCGTGTCGGTTCGAGTCCGACCTGGGGCACCAAGAACTCGCCCTTACACATGGCGTATAATAGGACAAGTAGTGTGTAACAAATTTTGCGCGGTTAGCTCAGTGGTAGAGCTCTGTCCTGACTCGACAGATGTCGGGAGTTCGAATCTCTCATCGCGCACCAAGGTACTGCTCATAGAATTGTTCGCACTAGTTTATGAGTGGAGGGCAGTAGCGAACACTGCCCGAGAGTTTTTGCCCGGGTGGTGTAATGGTAGCCACGACAGTTTGAGGGACTGTTGCCACAAGCGTGTAGGTTCGAGTCCTATCCCGGGTACCAAGTTGTTGGCTCTTCAGGAGATGTGCGGATTCCAACCCCGGCACTAGGAGGTTCGATTCCTTCCGGGCCAGCCAAGTTTTTGCAAACAAGTAAACGTGTAGGGGTAATACCCCGGACAGCTCTGCGTAGTGATGCGCATCTGTTGGATCAGTTGTCAGGATGAGAGGTCCTGGACTGTTTCCGGTGTCAAGAATTATCTATTGTGGAATGCCGCGTAATGCCTTTGTAGTGCAAACCCCGCGTCGATGATTCACAGCCACACGCCCTAGCGAAACCGGATTGTTTGCAATTTTTTATTGTTGTTGTATAATGAGAATGTGATGTATAAAATAGACGAAGATGAATTTGCCAGCCTGGAGTTGGCAATGGCACATGCCAAGTTGATAGATCGATTTGTAACTATAATAGGACCAGACTTTGAAGTTTGTGGCCGCTTTGGAGTAGACTCAGTTCGAGAAGGACTGTGTCCAGATGGTGTTAAATACGACTGGAACAAGGCTAGCCGTATAGGCCGTGTTAAAAAGGAACGAGTATGAAACGTGTAATCGAAGTCCGTGCTGCTGAAGGTGGCGAAGACAGTAAACTATTTGTAAAAGACCTGGCACAAGCCTACATTAAATTTGCACACAGCAAGGGTTGAACTACCCGCCTGATAAATGAGTATCTTGGCGAAGTTCATGTCTTGGTCGAGGGTGCTGATTTATCTGGCTTACAAAACGAGCCTGGAGGACACCGAATACAGCGTGTTCCTCCCACAGAACGCAAAGGTCGCGTTCATACATCAACTGTGACAGTTGCAGTTGTTGATCCACAAGTTATATCCACTGTAATCCGAGAAACCGATCTCGCCGTAGAATGGTACAGTGGCACTGGAGCTGGTGGTCAACATCGCAACAAACATCAAAACAGTTGCCGTATCACGCACCGACCCACAGGTATCACAGCCAAAGCCGAATGTCGCAGTAGGACAAACAGTCTTGCCGAAGCAACGGCTGCAATACAAAAACGTGTTGACCAACTATTGCAAAACAGCTATAATGATAACTTAGCAAGCGATAGAAAAGCTCAAGTGGGATCAGGAATGCGAGGAGACAAAATTCGCACATACCGGTTTCAAGATGATCGTGTGCAAGATCACATAACCGGTAAAACTGGCTCAGTAAAGAAGGTGTTGGCAGGGAATTTTGACTTGTTATGGTAATGCCCCGATGGTGGAATGGTAGACACGGTAGACTCAAAATCTACTGCGAAAGCGTCCCGGTTCGAGTCCGGGTTGGGGTACCACTGATAAATATCACAGATAGGAGACACAAATGGCAACAACACTATTTGACACAAAATTCACCAAAACTCTTGCTATAAAATGGGATTCGGATGCCCGACTCACAGACGAAGAATTTACAGCAGAGGCCAAAGCAGCACTTCAACCATTGATTGAAGCTGAAAAAGTAGATGAATACGCGGCTTACCCCGATGATTTTACTGTGACCCGAGCGTTTATTGATTCTGAAACTGCTGAGGCGTGGACAGAGACCATGCGAGTGATAGGCGCCAAATATGGATACAACATGGTAGAAGTAAATTTAGCTGATAGCATGTGGTAATCAACATCATCTTTTGACTTGGTTCAACGGGTGATATATATCACCCGTTTTTTATGGGTATTTTTTAATGAGGATTAAATGAAAAAACTTAACCTAGATGAAGTCAAAACTTTTATTGAAGCACAAACACCAGAAACAAAAATTTACCTTGGTTGCGACTCAGAACGAATTCGCATCAACGGCGAATGGTACGCTGACTACATCTTGGCTATTGTAGTTCACATCAACGGCAACAATGGTTGCAAGTTGTTTGGTGAAGTACAACGTGAACGTGTGTGGGATGCCAAGCCGGGTAAGCCTGCTATGCGACTCATGACTGAAGTCTACAAGGTAAGTGAATTGTACCTTAAGTTGGCCGAAGTCTTGGAAGGTCGCGAAGTTGAAGTTCACTTGGACATCAACCCAGACGAACACTATGGTTCAAGCTGTGTTATCAGCCAAGCTGTTGGTTACATCAAAGGCGTGTGCAACGTCATACCTTTTGTCAAGCCAGAAGCTTTTGCTGCTTCGTATGCCGCAGACCGATTCAAAGGTCTACGACACGCGGCGTAGATGGCCAAAACGCTAGACTAACCCCTAGCGTTTTGTTATAATATGTTTTTGGTAAGATAGAAGGTAGATGAGGATAGACGCCGTATAGTCGGACCTATAAGTCTAACTATGCATTAACAAGCTCAATCAGTCTTGAAAACTGACCGTGTTTGCGTGTGCCGAGAACCCCTAATAGGATGACAGATTTGTGTCTTGTTAATCGGCGATATGCAAGCCTCTGTCGATTGCTCAGTGTTTCTTGTCATGGTTTTCCGATAAGGATTATACCTATGTCATTTGTCCTGTCTGTCACTTGACTTTTTATCTTACCACCCTATACTAAATTAAAAGGCAACAATATGAAAATCTCTCTTAGAAAAGCAAATGCTCTCCAAAACAGTATCAATGAGGCACTGCGCCACATTGATGTCAAGACCAAAGTGTCTTTAAACGAATTTCAAGATGCCGAAGGTGTGCTCTCTGTGAGTGCCGCCGAGGCAAAGAAGAACATTGACCGTCGAGTGAGTTTGACCAATGCACTCTACGACATCCGTGGTGGTGTTGGTTACGTGAACCACACCGCAGGTGTGGATGAAAAGCTCACAGAAATTGCTCGCCTTGAAAAGCAGATTCAGTTGTATTCTGCTTATGTGGGCGGCGAAGCTCGCGAAGCCTCTGCTGTGATTGCAGGCAAGTTGGACAAGATCCGCAACGACAAAAGCGAACGCCGTAGCATCTACGGTTACGGTGACACAGTGGACTCTAGTGTGTTCACTGCCGACGACATTGCTGGCTTCAAGAGCGTGGTTGCCAGCTTGAAGAAGCAAAAGCAGGCTCTGCAAGATGCAGTGTTAGAAGCCAACGTTCGCAATGAAGTTGTGCTGGGACAAATCACTGTGGAAACGCTCACAGCAGAAAACTTGCTATAAATAGAAACATGCGGGAATAGCTCAGTTGGTAGAGCATCACGTTGCCAACGTGAATGTCGGGAGTTCGAGCCTCCTTTCCCGCTCCAAATAAATTGTAGGTAGAGCATAAATAAGTGCATGAAACACTCTACCTACAATTGTTTAAACTGCAACCTTGAGTGCAAATGGTCGTATCAAAGTAACAACAAATATTGTTCGGTCCAATGTTCTGCTGAGCACAGGTCTAATGAGCACAAAAGAAAATTTTTCTCCGGGCTCTTAAAAACTATAGATCGACCAACAGCAAGAAAATATCTATCAGAAGCTCGCGGATATAATTGCGAGGTATGCGGGATAAGCGATTGGAACAATGTACCTATTACCTTGCACGTTGATCATACTAATGGTGATCCATCAAACGATCATCCAGATAATTTAAGATTACTCTGCCCTAATTGCCATAGCCAGACTGAGTTTCTTGGGGCGGCAAATAAAGGAAGAGGACGCGGTGCGCAAGGTCTCCGCAAGTATTAATATTCGCTCCTATAGTATAATAGCATTACACGGCATTGGTAATGCCGAAACGGAGGAGCGTAACCTCCTGGGAGCACCAGTCCAAAACATGCAATCACGTTTAGAAATATTTTATACCGCCGGCAAAGGCGATCCCGGCACTGTCGATATATGTGTCAACGATCAGTCGGTGGTGTATACTGTATTGTCTGACAGATACGTGATTGAATGTGCGTTGGTCAGTGGTGTTCACATGTTGAGCATACAACTACAACAGCCCGGACAAATTGACATTCTTGATGTGCAACTCAATGGTGCTGGCGTTAGGGAATGTCTATATCTAAGTTATACACAAACGCCTACCGAACGCCAACAACCTTGCACAGCACTTTGGGACACTGATCAAACATGGTATTTGCCATTTGGTAATCCCATGAGCTACTGGTTGGATTGTGTGTTTGCAAGAATACCGCATCACTTGATTGGTCAAACAAATCTCTACAAGCATTTTGATATTTGGTATGCAACACAAAAACTACAACTGCCCAACAGCGTGACCACAGTGGTGCAAGATTTTTTCAAGCACGACTTTGGTTTCACAGTATTGCCTAAAAACAAAATTGACTTTGCTGTTCATCCCATAATACCACTCAACATAGATCTTTCAAGCACAACACAGATTGTTGAGCAGTTCGATCAGTTAGCATTGCAACCCGATCAAGTCAAAAGATACTTTACGCAAGATTCGTACAACAAAAAAGAAAACCCCAACTACGACGACTTGTTGTATTACTACGTACCGTTTTTTTACGACAGCCCTGCATGTCCAAACTATTATCCTATTCCTCCTGATCAAATGCCCGCACTGTGGGATTTTGTAAAGCAATGGGATATAAAAGACATTCATCGCATCAACATCATTGTGATGCCACCAGGTGGCTACTCTGTACCACATCGTGACGTGCATGTTGACACAGATGTTCGTAGATATGACGGATGCTGTCAGCTATACATTCCGTTAGTGTTTCCACAAGACAGCTACATCAAGTTATCTGGTGTGGGTCTAGTTGATACTACGCAAGCCAATGCAATAAACATCACTGAGTACACACATTGTGCAGTGAATAACAGCGATCAGATTCGCACAGTGTTAATAATACGTTGTAACATAGAACGCAACCAACACTTATTCGGCCCTTGGTGAAATGGATATCATGCTTGTCTTCGAAACAAGCGGTGGGAGTTCGATCCTCTCAGGGCCGGCCACTAAATAGTCGTATGAAACTTTTCGAAGCAACCATACGCACACCAGACGGTAAGGAATTCAAAGACCGTGTTGGTGCTCAAACAGCCCAAGAGGCTCGTCTCCTGCTACAAACCCGTTACGGTCCAAGAGCAGTTCCTTACCTTCCAAAACTTATCCCTAGTTAACTCGCCATAGTACAATGGACAGTACCGGGCACTCCTAACGCCCTGATGTAGGTTCGATTCCTGCTGGCGGGACCAAGATAAAAACTATTGTCGACATTGAAACAATCAATAGGAAAAACCTATTTTTTGCTTGATTTCATTGCTATATACTATTACAATATACACATAGTGAAAACACTATGTTTCATTTTTTAATAGGAGAACTTAATGAAAACTGTAGGCGATAAATTAACACCATTTGCAATCACTGGCGTGCGACCAGGACAACCAGAAGATGCTTTCTACACCATCAACGAAGAGAGCTTTGAAGGCAAGTGGAAAGTGATTGTGTATTATCCAAAGGACTTTACCTTTGTTTGCCCAACTGAAATCGTAGCATACGACAAGTTGGCACAGGACTTTGCTGACCGTGATGCAGTGTTGCTCACTGGTAGCACCGACAACGAGTTCTGCAAGGTAGCATGGCAAAATGCACACGCCGACTTGAAGAAAATCACACATCACCAGTTTGCTGACACACAGCGCGGTGAGTTGAGCTTGATTGAACAACTTGGTGTATTCTATGCTCCAGCAGGCGCTGCACTTCGTGCGACATTCATTGTTGACCCCAGCAACGAAATCCAACACGTAACTGTGAACAACTTGAACGTTGGTCGTAGCCCAGAAGAAACCTTGCGTATTCTTGACGCATTGCAAACTGGCGAGCTATGTGCATGTAACCGCACAGTTGGTGGCGAGACTCTAGGAGGCTAATATGACTGCTTGGGTTGATCAACTAAAAGAAGGTCTTCCTGAGTATGCCAAGGACACCAAGTTAAACTTGGACGCTGTGATCAAACGCAGTGCCTTGGCACCAGAAGAAGCAGAAGCAATTGCATTGGCCTCGGCCTTTGCAACAGGCAACGGCAAACTAGTGACTTTTATCTCTAGTGGAATTGTTGACACAAAAGAGCGTGACGCTGCGTTGACAGCTGGCTCGATCATGGCACAAAACAACATCTGGTACCCCTATGTTGAAATGGCTGATGACGAAAACTTAAAAGGTTTGCCGGCACAACTACGCATGAACGCCATTGCTAGCCACGGTGGAACCACCAAAGCTCGTTTTGAAGCATATAGTTTGGCCGCCAGCATTGTGGGCAAGTGCCATTTCTGTGTAAAAGCTCACTATGAAACACTGAAACAAGAAGGTTATACTGTAGAGCAGTTGCGCGATATTGGTAGAATTGCCGCAGTAATCACCTCAGTGGCCCGTGTGTTAAATAGTTAATATGTTAGAAACTATTTGCGACACACTTGTTGAAGCATATAGACGCAACTGGATCACCAGTCGTGATGGCAATGTCAGTATTCGTCATCACGACCGGGATCATTTTTACATCACACCCAGTGGCGTCCGTAAGCAAACACTACAACCCGATCAATTTAAAAAAATCAGTATCCATGGCTTGCTTTGGCAAGAAGAATACTACACTGATATCAGTGCCAACCTAAAGCCCAGTGGTGAGATTCCATTACACTTTGGTTTACAAAGAAACATGGGTCAGCACAGCACAGATGTTAGAGTGGTAGTTCACTTACATCCTACATATTGTGTGGCTGCTATGCATCGTGGAATTGAATTGAGTAGTCTTGCCAATGACTTTCCTGAACTCAGCCGATACACACGGGTGGCACCCAATGTAGGAGATGTAAAACCAATTAGTCAAGAACTTGCTGATCAGTGCCACTACAGATTAGAATTAGATGATCGTGGTAACATTGGTTACGACATTGTAGGCATCAAAGGACATGGAGTTGTAGCAATTGACACCAGTCCATGGCGTGCGTTTGAGCACATTGAACGATTAGAACATATTTGTCAAATCGTATTAGCATCAGGGAAATACTAAATGTTAGAACTTATTTGGGCACTTGGTGCCATTATATTAATTGACGTAGTGCTGGGTGGCGAGAATGCTTTGGTCATTGCCATGGCTTCTAGACAACTACCTGAACACCTACGCAAACGTGCTATGTTATGGGGCACGTTTGGTGCAGTGGCAGTTCGCTTTGCCAGTGTGGCTGTGCTCACTTACCTACTGATGATTCCTGGCTTGCGACTTGTGGGTGGTCTTGCACTAATCTACATCGCTTGGAAGTTATCATCAAACAATCAAGACCACAGTGATGTAAAAACAGCCACAACCTTCTGGGGTGCTATGGCAACTATTGTGTGGGCCGATGCTGTCATGGGTCTTGACAATGCACTAGCCATTGCCGGAGCCGCAGGCGGTAACTGGTGGTTGATTATATTTGGTTTGTTGATCTCAGTGCCCATCATCTTGTTTGGCAGCACCATGGTTGCCAAACTGTTAGACCGATATCCCGACAGTGTGTTTGTCGGAGCATTTGTACTGTATGTGGTAGCAATCAAAATGATTGTGCATGAGCCGTTTATTGATAACCATCTCGACCCCATGCACGACTTCTACGAAAACATACTGCCTTGGGCAGGCGCATTGGTATTAACTGCCAAGCAATATTACAGAGCAAGGATAAGAGGGCAAAAATGAAACCAGTGTTGATTCAAAACCTAATGAAACGTCGTCGACGTGAACACATACTTCCTGATCCTGAACCGTCAATCATGCAAAAAGAACGAGATCGACTGTTTGTGTTTATCATGGCCGCACTGGCAGTGATTGTTGTCGGCAGCATTGTTATAGCCGCATAAAGAGGTTTGGAACTTGATTAAATAGTTGATGCACTATCAACCAAAACTAGCCCTGTTTACCCGACACCCGCACTGTAGTTTGCAGTGTTGTAATGGAGTAATCGGGGCTTTGTCATCTCACTATCGGTTCAAGTTGTTTAACGAAGGTCAATGCGAAGGCGACACACTGGATGATGTAGACATGGTTGTATTCCCTGGCGGAGTGGGAGACTCAGAAAGCTATCATAGATTCTTTCGAGACCGTAAAAAAACTAAATTTATTACTGAGTACATTCGTCGTGGTGGTAGATATCTTGGTATCTGCATGGGTGCGTACTGGGCTGGACGTGAATACTTTAATCTGCTGCAAAATGCTGATGCGGTGCAATACATTACACGACCCAACACTGATACTCGTCGCCCACATCCAAAAGCAATAGATGTAACTTGGTTAGGGCGCCCTGAAAAAATGTATTTTTATGATGGTTGTGCCATTGCTGGAGATCCCAGTAACTTTGACACTGTGGCAACTTATGCCAATGGTGATCCAATGGCTGTTATCCAAAATCGAGTTGGCGTAATTGGGTGTCATCCTGAAAGTGAACCGTTTTGGTATCAACAACACAGTTGGATGCGTAACCGATATCATGGTGGCGCACATCACCAATTACTGTTGAATTTTGTTGACACATTAATGCAAAGGTGATATAATACAGCATGAGCAACGATTTAGCAAAATACATCAACTCACGTCGACGTCACAAAACTGACGTGGCTATTGCCAGGCAAGTAAAAATTGCCAAATCACATGGTACGTTTAATCAACAAAACATTAAACAACCACATCGACTGGCAAAACATCATGCCATGGACTGTGGCAATCCGCATTGTTTCTTGTGTGGCAATCCACGCAAGACTCACAAAGACAAGCTCACAGCACAAGAAAAGCGATTGTTCCAAGATTTGGATCAAAAAACAGATAGACATTCAAACGGTTTAACAACAAAGGAAGATGATGAATAAGCAACAAGAACTTGAATACGCCGCAACTCTGGGTCTTACTAGCGAAGATGCAGTAGCACAGGTTGGCAATCGATATGATTTAGTGTTAATTGCCGCAAGACGTTGCCGTGAGCTTGCTCGTGGTGATCTTCCAAAAATTGAAAGCAAGCACGGACATGTGCTAACTACATTGAAGGAAATTGAGTTCGGCAAGGTTGGTCGTGAGTACCTAACCAAGAACTTAGACGTTGAACCTCGACGTCGAACACGTAACTACAAATAATAAATGGACTACAAAATTAAAGACATTGGCCTCGCAGACTGGGGCCGCAAAGAGATTGCCATTGCCGAGCACGAAATGCCAGGCCTAATGGCAATTCGCCGTGAATACGCAGGACAAAAACCTCTTGCTGGCGCACGTATTGTGGGCAGTTTGCACATGACCATTCAAACGGCTGTGCTGATTGAAACACTAATTGAACTTGGTGCCAGTGTGCGTTGGAGTTCATGCAATATCTTCAGTACACAAGACCAAGCCGCGGCTGCTCTTGCTGTGCGAGGTATTCCTGTGTTTGCATGGAAAGGCGAAACAGAAGAAGAATACTGGTGGTGTATTGAACAAACAGTTCGTGGTCCAGATGGTTGGACACCCAACATGATCTTGGATGACGGTCATGACTTGACTGGTTATATCCATGACAAGCATCCTGATCTTATTCCGGGCATCAAAGGCGTTACTGAAGAAACTACAACAGGCATTCACAAACTTGTAGAACGCATTGCCGCTGGTACGCTGTTGATTCCTGCCATCAATGTAAACGACAGTGTGACCAAGTCGAAGTTTGACAACTTGTATGGTTGCCGCGAAAGTTTAGTGGATGCTATCAAACGTGCCACAGACGTTATGATTGCAGGCAAGGTTGCAGTTGTAGCTGGCTACGGCGACGTGGGCAAAGGAAGTGCTCAGGCATTGCGAGCACTCAGCGCACAAGTCTGGGTAACAGAAGTTGATCCTATCTGTGCTTTGCAAGCTGCCATGGAAGGCTTCCGTGTTGTCACAATGGACTATGCCGCAGACAAGTGCGACATCTTTGTAACTGCTACAGGCAACGTTGATGTTATCACCCGCAAGCACATGGATGCAATGAAGAACAATGCTATCGTTTGTAACATTGGTCACTTTGATACAGAGATTGATGTTGCTGGCATCAAAGACTGTGTGTGGGAAAACATCAAGCCACAAGTGGATCACATCATCTTCCCAAGCGGCAAGCGCATTATCTTGTTGGCCGAAGGTCGACTGGTTAATTTAGGTTGTGCCACTGGACACCCTAGCTATGTGATGTCAAACAGTTTTACCAACCAAGTCATGGCGCAGATTGATTTGTATAACAATACCGATCGCTATGAAGCAGGCAAATTGTATTTGTTGCCCAAGCATCTAGATGAAAAAGTTGCACGACTGCACTTGGAGCAGATTGGTGCAGAACTCACAGCACTAACGCCTAAACAGGCTGCATACATTAGTGTTACAGTTGACGGTCCTTACAAACCTGAAACTTACCGGTACTAAACTGGTTGACCAAAATCTCCTTTAGTGCTATAATAACGCATTAAAGGAGATTTTTCTATGTGGATTCAAAATGTTAGCATGAGCGACATACGCCAAGGGTTTCATATTGACCCTGGCTTTAATTCTATGCTGATCCAAATTGTGGATCCTGCATACGAGTTTCCTGTGCCCAAGTATCAGTTCCGCGAGACACATCAGTTTGAGTTCTTGGATGCTGAGCGGGGCGACAACTTTCCTGATGAAGCAAAGATTACAGATGCCCAAGCTCAAGAACTTGTTCGACTGTTGCAACATGCACAAGAACAACGCATGAACGTGATTGTTCACTGTCACGCAGGTGTGTGCCGTTCAGGTGCCGTAGCAGAACTTGGCGTGATGATGGGTTTTAAGGACACTGAATCTTTCCGCAGTCCCAACTTGTTGGTCAAGCATAAAATGATGAAGGCCCTGGGTTGGACCTACGATGAAAACGAAAAACACACCATCAATGGTGAAACAACAGATTGGGGTTTTGTAATTCCCAAAACCCGAGAAGGAGATATATAATGCCAGCAACATTTTTAGTCAGTGACACACACTTCGGCCATGCTGGCGTGTGTCGCTTTACACACCCCGATGACCCTGAGGTGAAGTTACGCCCTTGGGATGATCCTGATGAGATGGATGACGAAATGGTCCGTCGTTGGAACGACACTGTTCGTCCCAGTGACAAGGTCTACCACTTAGGTGACGTAGTTATTAACCGCAAGGCATTACCTACGTTACATCGCTTAAACGGCGACAAAGTGTTAATCCGTGGCAACCATGACATCTTTCGTGATGACGAGTACCGCAGGTACTTTCGTGAGTTACGAGCTTATCATGTGTTAAACGGAATGATCTTAAGTCATATCCCTGTACATGAAGCCAGCTTAGGTCGCTTTGGTGTTAACATTCACGGTCACTTACACGCCAGTCGTGTTAAGCGGGCTCGTGGTGTAGATGCCAAGACTGGTACTGTGTTATATGGCACAGAGAACGATGTGCGTTACCATTGCGTATGCGTGGAACAAACTGATTTCCGCCCTATCTTATTAGAAGACGTTTACAAGCGTATTGAAGCAGAAGGTGGAGCGATAGGATTCAGGAACGGCAACGGTCCTGCAATGTAAGGTGGTCATCCAACCTTGGTCCCTGGCAACATACTGAATTTCGGTGGGTGAAATGAGGCGTTCAGCGTCGAGCGGCAAGAACCAAATGCTTGCACTGGATTCGTAACCAGTACTACTTTAGTATTACTTTTTAAACCCTACAAACTGTAGGGTTTTTCTTGGCCATTAAATTGTCTTTTGCTATAATAGAAACACTTAGACAGTAAAGGAATTGCAATGAGCAAGATGAGTGAACTAGATGCAATGATTCGTGAACGCCTTGAGCGTGGCGAGGATCCTGTGGATATTGCTTATGCTTTGGAGATTCCAATTTCTTGGGTCTACGAAGTAGAAGAAAATAGTCCTTTTGCAACATCAAACAGTTGACCAATAAATCAACTGCTGTTACAATAGAGACTTGGTTAGTTAGTTTTATTTTTTTTTTTTGAAAGGCACAGCCCATGTCAGATACCCGTACCGTTACCGCGCTTCAAGCTCGCAAATCCCTGCTTGAAGCATTCCGCGTCAAGCGTCCTTTGTTCCTGTGGGGTCCTCCCGGTATCGGCAAGTCCGAGCTGGTTGAAGGCATTACAAAAGACCTCGGTGGTTTGATGATTGACTTGCGTTTGGGTCAGATGGAGCCCACAGACATTCGTGGTATTCCTTTCTACAACAAAGAAAAGAATGTCATGGAGTTTGCACCTCCTATCGACTTGCCAGATGCAGAAACTGCTAGCCAGTATCCTATTGTGGTGTTGTTCTTGGACGAAATGAACTCGGCTCCTGCTTCAGTTCAGTCCGCGGCTTATCAGCTGATCTTGAACCGTCGTGTAGGCAAGTATGTGTTGCCTGACAATGTTGTTATGGTTGCCGCAGGTAACCGTGAAAGCGACAAGGGTGTTACATATCGCATGCCGACTCCGCTGGCAAACCGCTTCATCCACCAAGAGATGAAGGTGGACTTTGCTTCGTGGCAAGAGTGGGCTGTTATGAACAAGATCCACAAAGACGTTGTGGGTTACTTGAGTTTTGCCAAGCAAGACTTGTACGACTTTGACGCTAAATCGGCTAGTCGTGCATTCGCTACTCCACGCTCATGGAGCTTTGTGAGCCAGCTGTTGAATGACGGCGTGGACGACGAGACCCTGACCAACTTGGTTGCTGGTACTGTGGGTGAAGGCTTAGCAGTGAAGTTTATGGCGCACCGCAAGGTTGCAAGCCGCATGCCTAGCCCTGTAGACATCTTGAAGGGCAAGGTCAAGGACTTGCAAGTCAAAGAAGTGTCAGCAATGTACTCGCTGGTGATTTCCATGTGCTACGAGCTCAAGGCTGCTGTTGAAAACAAAGTGGAGCAAAAAGAGTTCCACGAAATGGCCGACAACTTCCTGGCTTACATGATGAAGAACTTTGAGACTGAGTTGACTGTGATGGGTGCTCGTATTGCGTTGACTACATACGACTTGCCCTTCCTCCCGACCAAGCTCAAGAACTTTGACGAGTTCCACTCACGTTTTGGCAAGTACATCTTGCAGGCTAGCGCCTAAAGGTCAAAGGGCTGTGTAGATTAAATACACGGGCTGTGGACTACACAGCCCTTTCCTTTTTATACTATGCGATACAAAGTAACGAAATTAGACAAGCGGCATAGCTGGTGTGCTCAATTTGCTTATATGCTGGAGTTCTCTAAGAGCACATGGAAAGGCACTGGCGTGCTAGACTTTGATCGTGCAAGACGTTGGATGAACACTACTTGGGGTTGGTCACAAGACGTAGAGACTCGTTCCAACTTGTTACAACGCAGAATGGATCCAATTAATACTGTGGTACAAGATGAAGACATCAACCAGCATTGGGCTTACTCTGTGCAATACAATGACTATCGTATCTACTTGAAAAGCGACAAAGAACTCAGTTGGTTTCAGTTAGCCCATGCACAAAGTAACGATTAAAAAGAACCTAATCATCTTCCATAAGCCTGGAGATTGGTCAGACATCTACGCCAAGATTTTGCGAGACTTTGGTATGGGCATGGCCATTAGGCCGCGGATGCGCCGTGAGTTAGGGTTTACATATCGCTATCACAAAGGCCTAGTCCCGCACGAAATCAGTCACCCCAGCGAGCCCAAAATGCACTACGAGGAACAGATTTGTTTGGACTTTTACAGTGAGCAAGCCCAAAGTTGGTTCCAGCTAAAGTACTTGAATTTGTAATACTTGAGTATTACTTTTTGGGTAGTACTTTTTGGTTGACCAAAAATGCCCAAAATGCTATAATATACACATAGACAGCAAAAAGGACCCGATATGTTTTACGTGATTACACTAGGCCAAGATGATGCAAAGTTTGCAGTTGGTCGTAACGAATATGATCGCAGTGGCCGGATCACTTTTGTGCGTCAGCCCCAAACATTCCGGAGCCGTGCTCAAGCAGAAAAGGTTGCAAAACAACTCAATGGCAAGATGGAGACTGTATGAATATCTACACCGTCCGAGACAATCTAAAAAACACAATCGCCGGCAAGGAAGCCTACTTAAATGACATTCAGAAAGAACGCATCTTTGTTGGCTTGCGTGATGGTGAGGATATGGCATTGAAAGCGGTAGCTGACTTTCTTACAATCAACATCAACGAACTCAAAGTGATTTTGTTTGACGTTGAAAAGTGTTGCGAAAAAGCCACAGCGGATAGTTGGGCACTGAATCCAGACCGCAGTGGTGGTGCATTTACTGACGAAGAAATCAACCGTGGCAACGAGTGGCATTGACCAATAAATCACGTTCTGCTATAATATACACATAAACAACAAAGGACTTGACATGGCATTACCCAAAGAGGTTGTTCTTACTAGAGAAGGCGGCAATTATTATCGCGCAATGGCGTTTCACTTTGCCACCGTGGCAATTGTGTTGCCCCCAAGTATGGTGGTAATGTTACTGTGTTTGATCAATCCGTTTTGGTTCCGCGACAGTGCCTTTAACTGGTTTGAACGCAAGGTACGACAAATAACACGTTGGCGTGATCTTGTCAAGTATCGCATCTACTTGGGTACTGATCCCGAAGTGTGGCATGCACTGAAAGATCCAGTTGGCAAATAATTCACAATCAGTTATAATAACACATTGAAACAAAGGACACACATGACCAATACCACTGCTAACAAAGAAGACAAGAAAAAATTTGCCAATCTTATTGGCCCCATGGATGCCAAGCTAGACCGTGAAGTGCGTGAAAAATTGATCACTGCTCGTGTGGGCTTGCTGTTGAAAGCCAGCTTCTTTGGTAACTTGGCAACTCGTTT
>JACCEC011535790.1_pt1 | contig 16011 bp, 27 predicted proteins | sample 7450121 | NCBI WGS metagenome assembly JACCEC01 (sample SAMN15323455, study PRJNA562643) | freshwater metagenome | isolation source: river surface water | place: USA:Blue River Watershed | collected 2017-08-18 | reverse complement strand
GGGGTTGCCGAGGCCGAGGCGCTTGCGGAAGCGCTGGCACTCAGGTTGTCGGCCTTGCTGACGTCACCGGACACCGATGCCGACGCCGACACCGATGCGTCGAGGTTGGCCTGGCGGGCAAGATCTGCTGCCGTCGTGGCGGCCGCGTTGATGGCGCCAGCGATCGGGATGCCGAGGATGACGCCAGCATAGGTGACGACGTAGGCGTCCGATGCCGCCGCGATGTTCTTCGACAGCGACGCCGTCGCAACGATGTCGCCGATGCCAGTGATGGCGCCAGCGAAGTTGCGATACAGCGTGGCGTCGCCGGAGCTCGTCGCCGCACACGAGGCGGATGCCGCCAACTCTTGCAGCACGCCACCCACGGCGCCGTTGATCGGCGCCGCGTTGAGTACAGAAGCGTTGAGCAGCATCCCTTACCTCGGGATTAGGCGAACGTGATCGACAGCGATGCGGCGGGGAAGGTGACGGTGTCGGCCTGGTTGATCGTCTTGGCGATGGTGAGCGCGCCCCAGAACAGCAGGTTGCCGCCGCTGGCCGCGTCATAGATGCCGAAGTGAGTGACCGTGCCCCAGCCGGCGGAGGGCGTGGGGAAGGTGATGGCGGCGTTGTTGCTGGTCTGGCCGCCGGTGCCGCTGGACGCAGCAGTGGAGCCAGCCGACTGCGTGCCGGACCAGTTGGCCAGGCTCGAGCCGACGGAGACGCGGGCATACGAGCCACCGGCGACTTCAGTGCCGCCGCCGGTATCGCTGGGCGCAGCGGTCAGCAGGCCGACGTACAGCGTGCTGGTGGTGGGAGCGGCTTGGCCACGGAACAACTGATCGATCAGTTTATTCTCGAGGTAGTCTGACATTGCGGACATGGTTTTTCCTTTTTAGAACTGTTGACGGACATTGAATTTGAGAACGTCGTAGACCGTTTGGATTTGGCCGTCGAAGTCGATCTCTACCTCCCCTTCGTAGAGGCCGGGCTCCACGTTGAGAACGCCTCCGGAGAAGTTGAATCGAACCTTCCCGGTTGAACCCCCATCGATCTTTTCGCAAATGATCGTGGAGAGAACGGTGTCGCTTCCGGCTGCCCGGAATTTGACGCGCACCACGACGTCGGCGTCGGACACATTGATGATGTTTCCGGTCGACGGGTCGGTGAGCGTGAGCGTGATGTTGGGCAGCGTGTCGCCCTGGACGAGTTTGATCTTTGCCATGTCTTACCTTCAGAAACCAAAGCGCACGGGGCGCACGCGCGGGCTCAGCGCGACCTTGTCGTGGGCCTCGAACACCTTGGCCTTGACGATGCCGTCATCGAACAGCGCCTTGTTGACCAGGCCGAGCTCGGGATTGCTCCAGGCCTTGTTGGGCATCGTCATCAAGCGGTACTTGGCGCCGGCCAGGATGTCGTCGAGGTAGACGTCGACCAGGAATTGCGGCAAGAAGGTGCCGAACTGAGCCGGCGTGTACACGGCGCGCACCGTCATCTTTGCCTTGTTGGCGCCCAGCGGGATGGGGTAGATGCGAAAGCTGGTGTAGTCGTTGGCAGAGTTGTAGTAGGCGGGATCCGAGCCCTTGGCTTCCTGCCAATTCGGGATCAGCTCTTGCAGTCGCTCCATGGTCACCGGCACCAGCTCGCGGTTGACCATCCAGATCGACTTGATGGTGACGATCTGACTGCCGGTGGGCACGTCGAGCTCGTACTCGTTGATGTTGTCGAGCACGACCATCGGATCCTGGATCTCGCTCCACACGCCGGACTCGCGGCAGAACTCGTTGGCGGCGCGCATGATGGCTTGCTTGGCCAGGGCATCGGGTACGCCAGGAACCTCTGGCAGCAAGTAGGGCAGCAAATCGGTGGGTGTCATGCGTTACCTCGGCGTCACGGCCAACGGGTTGCCGGCCAAGCCCTGGATGTTCGGGTTGATGCCAGCCAGTGCGGTGGCGTGCGAGCGGATGCTCTCCGTGAACGCGGTGTCGTAGGCCGCGGCCAGGCCGAGGTTGGCGGCGTTCTCGGAATCCTTGCCGTAGGCGCGCGACAAGATGTAGTTGGTGAGATCGTCGACGTAGGTGTCGTCGATCGAGATCTTGGCCGTGCTGTTGCCGTCCCAGGTGTAGGTGCCGCTTTGCGAGACGTCGACGGGGTCGGCGATGTACGAGAGCTCAGCCCACACCGCGGTGGTGGCGTGAACGCCTGGGCTCACGAAGAAGATGTCGGGCGTGCGCGGGTCGAAGGTGTAGCTCGACACCTTGGTGTCGACTTCGGTGTGCCAGTCCGGTGAATTCAGATCGAGGACGTCACGATCGACCAAGCGGATTGCTCGGCCGACCGTGGCTCCATCGGTGCCCATGTTCCGGATCGCGGACATGAGTGCGGTGCCGCTGATGGCGACAGGGGTTGATCCATCGCCCGGGATGACCCGGTTGGCCGGGATCGAGCTGATGGATTGCTTGGTGCCAGGCACCAGCTTGACGGCGTCAACACGCGAGCACGAGCTCGGCACGTACTTGGCGATGGCGCGCTGGCCATCGTTGAGCCAAGACACGAGCTCCCGCTGAGTCCAACGCGTGAACTGCGGGCTGATGTCGTGCAGCTGCACCGAGACTCGGTACAGGACGTCTTTGACGTACGTGTTTGCCGCCATTCTTTACTTTCAGTGAACGCTGAATGCGAAGCGATTGCTGACGCGCTCGACGAGCTCGGTGCTACCGTCTCGCGCCGGGTGGTAGGTCGAAACCTTGGCGTTCTCGAGGATGGCAACCAGCTCTTCCGGCACTTCGACCGGCATGCCGCGGGGCACCTGGTACATGTAGCCGTTCAAGCCGATCGGCACGGCGTCGTGGCCGCCTTCGACTTCGGAGGTGTGGATGGTGATGGTCTTCTTCTTGCCGGACAGGGCGATGTCGAAGCCGTCGACCTTGGGTACGCGCTTGCCGCTGGCCTGCGCTTTGGCAGGAGCGGTGTTGGCGGTTTGCGCCGGCGCGTCGTCGATTGAAGAAACTTGAGTGGTGTCGTTTGACATAGTGGGCCTCACAGAAAAGTTGCCGGGGATTGCCCGCCCCGGCATCGGGTTCGGTCGCGAGATATTGCTGCGCACCAAAAACAGAAAGCCCCCGAAGGGGCTTGTCCCTGACTGCCGGTTACCCGGCGATCAATCAGGCAGTCGCGGCGACTTCGGCGCGGACCATCCAGCTGTCGTTCAGGATGGTGCAGGTCTGCATGGCCTTCCAGGCGACGTGACCACGCTGAGCCAGAGGATCGGAATCGCTCGGCTTCGGGTTCACAACCATGGGGGTCAGAGCAAACATGCCCTTCAGTGCCACGATGCCGTAGGCATCACGCGCCACGTACAGCACGGGGTACACGTCGGCGTTGGTGCCGGTCGTGGACAACATCGCGCCCTTCGCGCCACCAGCATCGGCCCAGGGCTCGAAAATGGTGGAGCTGACGTAACGCACGTCTTCGCACTTGCCCAGCTCGTTTTCCCAGGGGGTCATCGTGCCGTACTTCTCGGCAGGCACGAAGCCGGTCAGGCCACGCACGTCGGCTTCCAAGTCGGGGTGGATCAAGGCGACGAAGCCAGGAGCCACGTTCTCGGTGCCGTAGGACGGGGTCGAACGGACGATGCTGGTGATGAAGCGAGCGTTCTGACGCTTCAGGGCACGCACGGCACGGCGCTGCAGCGTGATGCTGATCGCGGTGTTGACGGCGTTGCGAGCGGCGCCGTTGGCGTACAGCACGTTGGTGCCAGCCTTCAGCACGCCGAAGCGCATCTTCTCGATCATCTGCGCGGCCTGCTCGCCCAACAGAGCCACGGACTCGTTCAGAGTCGGGTCCTCATGGGTGTCCAGGATCACGTCGGTGATCGTCACCTTGTCGCCGTACTGAACCAGAGTAGCGGTGACATCGGTCACGGCCAGGGTTTGGCCGGTGGGAGTCACGCCTTCGGTCAGCGCGGTGGGGGTGTTGGGCAGCGCGTTGTAGCGACGGAACTTGATGACCTTGGTGCTTTGCTCGGGCAGAGCTTTGGCTTGACCGAACTTTTCCAGAACCAAGTAGGGGAGGCCGCGCTTGAGCAGTTCTTTTTCTGCGTAAGCTGCGGTACGGGGCGAAATGTCGCCGTAAGAGGTTTGAGCCATGATGATTTCCTTTCGTTAATGGCATCGAGATTTGCTGTTATTCACAGCCATTGCGGAGAGGAGCGGTATGGACTTTCCCTGTGCCGTGTGCAGAGTCGCAGAATTCATGCTGGGGCGCCGAAGCGTGTCCCGAATTCTTCTCGTCATGCGCGACTGGTATGTCGTGCTCCAAGTGCTGGGTGTTTGGTATCCGGCGCACCCTGCTACGCCGGCTGTGAGGCAGCTCGTTGTGGACTGCCTGCCACATTCATGTCGCCGCTTCTAACACTCGAATTGTTAGATGGCGGCGGCGATGTTCGATAGGTGCCGACTTGTCATCGGCGAGAGCGCCGTACCCACACGCGTCCGTGCGGTTCACCTGTAGATCCAGGCTGAGGTCTTCACCACGCTAGGTGGGAGCGGAACACTCCGGGGAATAAAAGCCTGATGCTTGCGCAGAGCAGGGACTCGGTTAGAACTCGTCCCAGGCGCCGGCGTAGTCACCAGCAGCTTTGGGTTGCTCGGGCAGCTTCATGCCGCTGGAGCGCACGCCTTCGGCGGCGTCGCGCTGCTCACCGGAGACTTCGCCGACGATCGACTCGCCCTGCGCTTCCGTCCGCCCACCCATGGCCTCGCCGCCAGCTTGTGCGCCGGCAGCGTTGGCGGCCTTGAAGCCATCCAACAGCCTGACGATTTGCTTGGCACTGCCGTTGGCGATGACGCCCATGGCGGCCTCTTTGTCGGCTTCCGGCAGCGACTCGACGTAGGTCTTGAACTCTTCGCTGGCGCCGATCTCGTTGAAGTCGGGGTGTGCGCTGGCGATGGTCTCGAAGTGCTTCTGGGCCTTGGTGTCGACGATGTCGGCGATGACTTCGTCAACGGTCTTGCTGAGCTCGCCGAACTTCTCGCTGGCAGCGGCACCGCCGGCCTCCTTGGCTTTGGCGGTAGCGATGGCCTCGATCATCTTCACGAAGTCTTCGCCGAAGTCCTCGGCCAGCTGCTTCATGGCAGCCTCGGGGGTCAGCTCGCCGGACTCGACCTGGTCGGCAATCTGCTCGACCACTTCTTGATCGGCAGGCGTGTCGGCGGCGTCGGCGGCCTCTTCGATGGCTTCGCTGACGGCTTCGACTTGCTCTTCCTGGGTCTCGGCGCCGGCGCTCTTGAGCTTGGCTTCCATGGCCTTGAGGCGGCCTTCCCAGGACTTCAGACGCTGGATCTCTTTTTCCATGTCGACGGCAGGAGCCTCGACTTCGCCGGCCTCGCCTTCATCGGACATGACGTCGGCGGGCTCGCCTTGGCCTTCGGCAGCGGCTTCAGCGGTCTGCTTGGCCTGGGCGTCTCCGGCTTGCTTCTCGAGGTCGTCGGCGTCAATCACGACGGCGATGTCGACGGGCTCAGCGGCCTGGCCTTCGGCGCCGTCTTCGGCGGCCATCTCTTCGGCCTTGGGCTCGGCGAGACCAAAGGCCTCGTCTTCGCTCATCTCCTGGCGGGGAGCTTCGTCTTCGTTGAAGGCTGACGCAAAAGCGTCTTGGTCTTCTTTCATCTGATCTTGGGTTGCCATGTGTTTCCTTTCAGTAGGCTTCCGGTTGAGAGCCGGTCGCCCGGCTTTGGCTGTCCTGCCCATGGCAGGGGACAAAGATTCAAACCACAGGCAGCGCTTGGCTACCTCTGATGGCAGCCCTGATGGCCAGGGTCTGCTTCAGACATGATTGAGTGCGCACTAACTCATCGACGGCGACGTCGGCGAGCTGGGCTTTGTAGACTTCGGCCAGGCTGGTCAGCATCTGATCGATGTGCTTGAGCGGATCGGTGCCGCGAAACTCGGCGACCACGGCAGTCGCTTCCTGCAACTGGCGCATGGCGCGCAGGCCGTCGTCTTCCATTAGACCTCCGGCGTCTCAATGCCGCCGCGCACGCCCTGCATGCCGGTCGGTGCCGATGCTGCAGCATTGCTGGGGCTTTGCTGCGGCATTGCCTCAGCAGGAACGCCGGGCTGGTTGGGACTCGTGTTTCCGCGTGGCTCCTCAACGAATTGCTCGTTGCCGCCCAGGCGGGTCATGGTTCCCTGCTCGTCTTGCACCGGCGGGCCGTTGAGATCGGCGATGGCCGGGTTCGGCGTCGCGTCTTGCCATCCCGCACTGCGCAGGATCTCGTCGCCGGCGGGTGCGATGGTCGGGTTGCTGGTGGCCACACCACCGGCTTGCAGCGCCGCGTACACGGCCTCCACGCGCTTGTTGACGGCTTCGGCGACCACGCGATCGATGTTGGCCATGGTCTCGCGGGCCTTGGCGGCGGCAAGCTCGGTGTCGGCCATCAGCCTGTTGATCTTGGCCTGGCCTTCTTGCACGACGAGCTGAGCCTGGGCCATGGTCAGCTCTTGCTGCATGCGGATCATCGGGTTTTCTTGATCGGCCTTGACCTCGTCCTCGGTCTTGACGATGTCGGAGAGCTCGTGGGCTTCGGCGCGCTGACGCAGCAGGGCATCGCGCTTGATGAACGGCGCGTCCATCGGGTTGGCCACGGCCTGGCTGAAAATGTCCAGCTGCTGGGCGCGAACCTCGCGAGCCACCAGGGAGGCCGTGCCGCGGGCCTTGACGTCGAAGTCGCCCTTGATGCTGTTGTCTTTGTGGAACTGCATGTTCCAGCGATACAGCGCCGTCAGGAACGGACGCGTCACGCCTTCGTCCCAGGCGCTGATCAGATCCTTGATGACGATGTTGGCGGCGCCCATCAGCATCGACATCCCGGAGGCCGTGCCGGCAGCGCCCTGGCTCACGCTCTCGCCGCTCATGTAGCGCGGGATGGCCGTGACTTCGTCGGCGTTGTTCTCGAAGCGATCGGCCATGCCAGACAGGTCGCCCAGGCGGCTGTCGAGCTGGATCTCTTTGACGGCTGGCGTGCCCGGCTGAGCGGTGTTGCGATACCAGATCTTCCAGGGATGCATCTCATCCATGCGATCGGTGTTGGCCAGCAAGCCAGGCGTGACCTCGAGCATGGGTCCCGAAGTGATGGCGCCGTTGTCCAGCATCATGCGGATGGCGGCGTTGAGCATGGTCTGGTCGTCGCGCATGATCGACGCCAGGCCTTCGCCAAAGATCGAGGTCTCGTCCTTGTCGAAGTAGTAAAGGTGGTACGGCCACGTCACGCCGTTGATCGGCTGCAGCACGGCCTTGATGACTTCGCCGTTGGGCAGCAGCCAGACGTTGGAGAAGAACGTCTCGTGGCAGCGCTCTTCGGGCACCTTGACGCCGATCGACTTTAGCTTGGTGCCGTCGACGTAACCCCAGCGCTCGAGGATCTCGTACTGGTTCTGCTTGTTGCCCTGGTTGGCGGTGCGCTCGCCAATGATGCGCAACTCGTTGTCGTAGTAGCGCAGCTTGATCTCGCCGTCGGGATGCGACTTGATGTAGTTGATGATCTTGGCGCTGTTGAAGCTCTTGCGCTGCGACAGCTCGACCAAGTCAGCCTTGGTCATGTTGTGGCGCTCGTAGACGTACTTGCACTGCTCGAGCGTCGTGGCGTTCATGTCGGGATAGAAGCGCCAGATCGGCACGTAATCGACGAACGGCACCACGTAGGATTCGTTCTTGGCGATCCACTTGCCGCCCTCGTGGATGAAGGTCGTGCGGATCTTGCGCTCGACCAGCGGGCCCTTCATGATCCCGGTGCCGTACAGGTGACCGCTGTGAATGGTCTTGATCGACACGTCCTTGTAGCGTGCCTCGATGAGCTGGTCTTCGATGACCTTGCTCATCTTCTTCGAGGCCTGGCGCACGACGTCGACCAGGATCTTGTCGAGAACCTCGGGCGGCACGGGCTGACCCTGCGACAGCTTTTGCAGCTGCTGGGCAGCCATGGCGCGCTGTTCCTTGGAGACGCTGGGCACCGGAGTGCTGTCGATCTCCCAGTTCTTTTCGCTGCCGGCGGGGAACAACAGGTCAGCCACGCGGCTGTCGACTGTCTTCACCTTGACGCGGGTCTTGCGCACGAACGCCTTCGAGCGCTTGGCGCCGATGTTGGCCAGCACGTCGGGGTCGTATTTGCCGCGGTACTGACGCAGGTCTTGCAGCCAGCGCTCTTCGGTCAAGCGACGGTCGAGCTCGGCACGCGCGAACTCAGCCAGCAGTTCCGTACCAAGCGCGTCCAGCGCATGCTCGGCGGGTTCGTCACGCATCTGGCCGGCGGCGGCCATTACGTATTCGTTTTGGTCTGATGCGTTCACTTCAAGAACAACAGTCTAAATTTGGTTTGAGCGCAGGTCTCGAGCATGTCGTCGATGATCTGCTGCAGGAAGGGCTCGTCTTCGCACTCGGCGCGAGCACCCTTGAGGATTTCCGTGACGCCACGCACGAGCTTGAGGGGATCCTTCTCGAGCTTGAAGCCGGAGGCGCCGACCTCGATCAGCTTCTCTTCGCAGCCCATCCAGCACTCGGCGAAGCGGTCGACGTTGGGCACCAGGGCTTCGTAGAAAGCCTCGAGCGCGCGGTGCGCGGCATCGCTGCCGGGCTGGCCGTTGGGCGTCAAGTGCTGGATGTGCGCGACGGTGCGCACATTGAACAGCTTGAGGATGAATTCGCCGGTGTTTTTCATGCCTTGTCTTCCTCGCTCATGTCCTTGTCGAGACGCTTTTTCTTGACGTCCTCGGCGTTGGCGGACTTGCCGTCCTCGAGGTCGGCGTAGGCGGTGATGTACTCGTCCTTCTCGCTGACGTCGGCCTTCTTCTTGGCGGCGGCGACGGCGTTCTCGACGGGATGGTTTTCCTCGCCTTCAATCCAGGCGTCGCTGTATTCGTTGGTGGTCTCAGCCATAGCAATTCCTTAGTAGCCAGCGGATGACGCCGGCTTGTATGAGCCACCAGGAACGGTGTTCAGCTCTTTGACTCGCGGCGCAACGGGCACCGCAAACGTCAGGGCCAGGGCGTCGCCACCGTCTGGTGAGCGAATGCCACGCTTGGCCATTTTCTTCTTGGACTCCAGCAGCTTCTTGCCGTTGGAGTGCACATCGGGTTGCGGCGCCGTGACGTCGGCAATCAGCGCCGAGTCATTCGGGATGCGGCACGGGAAGTCGTGGAACCACTCCTCCATGCGCCACCACATGCCGGCGCGGATGTTCTCGTAGCGCTCCGAGTCGCCGTCGTTCTCGGCGTTGTTGATGCCGATCACCGGGACGTTGAGCTCGACGAGTCGGTCATAGATGCCGGCACCCAGGCCGCCCTTGTCGATGATGATGGCGTCAGGCTGGAACGTGTTCCAGATCTCGACCAGTCGACCGGCGATCTGCATCGGACTGTAATCGCTGGCCAGCCACTCGAGGCGGAAGCAGGTTCGGCCCTGGCGGAACGCGATCGCGCTGCGGTCGTGCTTTCCTTCGCCGTCTCCGGCGGGGTCACAGCCGATGATCAGCGGGCCGCTGCGCTCGCGGAAGTCCGTTGTCGCCGCCCGCATGACAGCGTTCGGGCTGATCAGCGGGTTGAGCGTCGACGTCTTGAACGCCAGCGCTGCCGTGGCCGGATATTCCTGGTCAAACAACCACTCGTGGTTGCGGCCGTAGGTGGCGATCTTGTTGGCCCGCCACTGCATCTGCTCCATGTCCAGCCCGTAGGCCAGCATGTATTCACGGTCTTCCTTCGACAGCTCGAAGTCAGGCTTGACGGCTGCGCGGTACTCGACCTGCCAGAACCACGGCACGAAGACCGCAATGAAGTCTCCGCGCCCGGCTTCGGCCTCCTGCCACATCTCGTGGAACTGGTTGCCGAGTCCGTTGGCCGTGGACTCCAGAATGATTTCGGTGCCCGGCAAGTCGCCAATCGTGTTACCGATACCGGCGAGGTGCATGGCTGCGTTGGCCCAGAACGCGAACTCGGAGCCGTGCAGCAACTGCGCGGTGTTCGAGCGGCCGACGTCTTGCGTGCCCGCCGTGGCCAGCTTGTAGCCGCCGTCGAGCTTGTCGAAGATCAGCTCCTGGGCGTTGGTGGCACCAGTGCTGATCGGCATCGGGTTGTTCTCGTGGTAACGCCTCACCATCGAGAACAGGTTGTTGGTCGCCTTCTGCTCGTGCGCCACGATAAACGCGCGCTTGCCGAAGTTCATCGAGGTCCGGTGATAGAACCGGGCGCCGACGTAGGTCGAGATGCCTTGCTGGCGACCCTTGAGGATCAGCGCGCGAACCTTGCCGGTCTCAGCCAGCTGTCGGTTCAGGCGCTCGTCGACAAAGCGCTGGGCCTGGTTGAAAATGAACGGCAGCTTGTCGCCGCTCTTGTCCAGGATCTTCAGGCAGTGCGCGCTGTAAACCTCGAGGTTGTTCGTCAGCAGCCGGAGCTTAGCCAGCTGCTCTTGATTCATTGCGTCCGCCATCAGTCAGCCTGCAACTGGACCTGGCGCAGCATCTCCTCGAATTCGCCGGTGGACTTCTTCTCGGTGTCCAGACCGAAAATCTTGCGCTGCAAGGGCAGATAAACGCTGTGACTCGCCGCGATCTCTTTGGCCAGCTTGACGCGACCGTGGATCGAGGTCGTGTATTTCAGCAGGGCGAAGATGTCGGCCAGGTCGTAGTAGTTCTCCAGCAACAATTCCAGGTCAGCCTGATCGGGCTGCGGGTTCTTCTTTTTGTTCTCGTCCTTGACCCGGATGCCAGCCTCAAGCACCTTGGCTAGGCTGTCGATCTTGCCCTTGTAGGCCGGATCAACCGTCAGGGCGATCTCTTGCAGGTTCGCCCGCGAGATGTCCAGGGCCGCCTTCACGTCATCGCGCTGGATCATGTCCACGCTGGCCACGACGTCGCTGTAGGCCTCGACAGTCTCCTGCTCGGTCTTCGGAGTCAGCTGCGTACCTGGTGCGCGTACCGCTTCTCTGCGTACCTTCTCTTGGGCTCGCTCCTGAATCTTTTTCTCAAGATTGCGAGTCCACTTGTCGCGCTTGGCACGCTTGCGGATGGCACCCTCGGTGATGCCGTTCTCCTCCGCAATGGTACGCAGCGACTTCATGCCGGCACGGTAATGCTTCTCGACTACCTCCCAGTCAACTGGCTTCTTGTCCGCCTCATCAGACATGGCCGCCTCTTACTGGCAGGCCTCGCAGCCTTCCCGGTCTTCGGGGTTCATCGGGCATGCAGGGGTGAGGGGTTCGTCGGAGTCCAGGTCCAACCCTTGGGTTTCGTTCTGGTCCTGGTTCTGTGAGTTCTGGGTTTCTTTGTTCATGTCTTACCGTCCCGTGATCGCCGGCGGGTTTGGCGACGGAGCCACTGGGCTGGGCCGCACGAGGCCGGCGAGGATTGCGCCCAGCACGCAGGCCAAGATGTACTTGGCGCCTGACTGGACCCAATCGGATGTCTGTTTCTGCAGCGGTTGTGCTGCCTCCAGGGTGGATACACGCTCACCCAGGTTCTTGATCTCTTTGAACGCACGGTTGATGGTGTCGTTCGTGTTGGACTGCCGCTCCTCGACCACGGCCAACCGTGAGACCGCACTGGCGAGCTCTTTCATGGTCGACTTGATCTCCTGCAGGTCCGAGCTCATGTCCTGCATTCTGGACAGAGCGACTGCGATTTCTGCTGTATCTGGCGGCGGCATCACTGAACTACCTTACTGATCCATTGCTGGAGTCCGATCACTTGGATACGGAGTCCATCAGCTTCTGTTGCCACGCCTCGATATTCTGCCGAGCACGTTCCAAGTAGCTCTCTTGCGATGGCGGCTTCGCGAGCGTATCCGGCAGCCTCGGCGTTGCGGGGGGCTGGACGGGAATTGAGACGGGCGACGGTGTCGCGCAGCCCATCAAGAGACTGCTCAGCAGCAGCGACGCGAACACGGTATTCGGTTTCACGCTTGGCCTGCTCGCCGGCGATACGTTGTGACTCTTCATTGCGGCGCTGCTCCTCTTTGCGTGCGGCCTGCTCGGCCTCCAGGCGAAGCTCGGTTTGTCGGGCGCGCTCGATGTCCCATTTCGCCTGAACGCGATCGGATCCCACCTTGTACCCGGCAAGCGCTGTGGCCAGCACGGCGGCAACAATCAAGCCGACGCGCAACCAAATCATGGGAAACGGCAACGGAAACATGGTCAGACCCGTCCCTTGTACTTGGGCATGCGCGTCTCGACGACGTCATGGACGTGGTGCCTGCAGATGTCGCAGGCCGAGCGCGTGCCGTAGATTGGCTTCTTCGACGCCGTGCAGGTCAGCTCGACGTGGCCATTCCACTTCTTGGGGTCGCAGCCAGCCGTCAGCGAGCAAGCCCGCAGATCGTTGAGCACGCGGCCAAAGCCGGCGTTGTAACTGAGGTCTGTCAGCTTCAGCTGCAGATCCTGGTCCGTCGTCAGCTTGCCGACACGGTTCCAATTCTGTCGCGTCATCACCACCATCACCCGCATCTGCAGGTCCGGGCGGTCGTAGACGTTGTCCCAGCGCAGCTCGTTCAGGCCACGCGGATCCAGTTTCCTGGTCTCCTGCAGGGCATCGAATCGCAGGCTGCCGTCCTCTTTGTAGGCTCGCGTGATCTGCGACAGTCCCGCGCCTTCTTCGCGCTGCGACTTCAGTCGGGCCCGGGGGTTCCAGCACATGCTCTTGATGCCGGGGCACCCTGACTCGTGCTCGATGAGAGCACCAAAGTACTCAGGAGCATGGAAGCCAGGCATCACTTCGTTTACCTGTGCCTTCAGTGTCGGCAGGTATTGCGCGGCCTGGGCGGGGATGTCTCGGCCCAGGTTAAAAGCAGCGGCGGGCGCCGGGTGGCAGCTCACCATCACCAGTGCGGAGACGATGGCGGCCAGGCGTTTCATCGCTGGACCATGGCAAAGAATTGCAGCAAGCCGATCAGCACCAGGGCGCGCAGCAAACACACGCCGGTATAGGCGATGCCAGCCGCGACGTTGCCACCCATGGTGGCGTCATACAGATCCTGGCTCGAGGCGCGACCCAAGATGGCCTTGCCAACGAGATAGGCGATGCCCGTCACCAGGAAAGCCTGGGCCCACAGCTGCACGCGCAGCATGGTGTCGGCACCACCCGACGGATCGGTGGCGGCAAACCACACCAGCACCAGCAGCGGAATCGCGGCGAACTGGAACCAGCGGGCGTGAAACACGGAAACGAATTTCTGCAAAATGTTCATTGCTTAATCTTTCAGGCAAAAGCGTGGCAGGACGCCAGTGCCCTGCACCGTCTTCCAGCAATCAATCACCTTGGGGTCCGATGCGAAGCGACGCTCAAACTCGGCCCGGGAAAAAAAATCATCACGCCGCTGCTGGTAGTCCAGGTGGACGCCATACATCAGCGCGCAAAACACAAAAGCCAACACCGCGGCGGCAACCACCTTGGCGGCCAGCAAACTCCACTTGTCGATCAGCCTCTGCCGATCCCGGGCGTCGTCCCTGATTTTCTTTTTCAGGGCCTGCTCAGCCTCGAATCGCTCCTGGCGCAGCCGCTCTCGCTCCTCGGTGAACCGCGACCACAGGCCCGGCTGGTCCATGTGATAGACCATCATCTCGCGAAGCTCGGCCTCCATCGCCGCGAGGTCGTAGCGCTGCATCACGTTGGATAGCGCTTCCTCGTTCAGGCTCTTGAGTTTCGCCTTCGGGTTGGCCTTGAGCTCTTCGACCTTCTTCTGCTCGGCCGTCGCGACTTGCTCGCTGTGCGAGAAGAACTGGCCACACAGACCCGCGACCTCGCTGACGATGCCAGAGACGTCTTTGCCGGTGGCCTTGGCCTGCTTGTAGAAGTCGACGAGCTCGCGCACGCCAGCGACTGCAGCCTTGCAGCCGGCATACGCAAGAGAAAGAGATGCGGGATCAATCATGGGACCTCCCATGCCTGAACCGCATTACTTTTCCGATGGTTGCGGGAGATGGAATTGCACCACCGCACATCGGGGTATGAACCCGACGCTCTACTTTCTGAGCTATCCCGCCAAATTTTGGACGTGGCTACGCCCTCAAGGGGTTGGCCACTGGCTTGTAATTCTTGTGCCGCTCGAGCACGCCCGAGGGATTCCACGAACTATACCACAAAGTGTTGTCGGAAAGCAACATATTGTTGTTTTTGCGCCACACCAGACCAGGAAGCCCGAGGGTTTTACCTGATTGACCAACAAAAACCACACAATTCGGTCGGTTACTGTTTGACCAAAATGTTTTGTTGCGCAACAATTGATTCCGTCATCAATCAACAACTTAGGAGTTCACGGCATGAACGAAGAAACAAAAAGCCCCGACGCACGCGCCATCCCGCTGACTGAGCGGCAATACCTGGAGCTCGAGCGCGCAATGCAGTGGCCCGAGGATCTGCCGAAGTGGGACCGCGACCACGACACCACACCAACCAACCTGGCCGACATCCTCGGCAACATGACCACCATTTAAGGAGATCGACATGCTTTACCAGCTCTTCCTCAACCAGTTCAAACGCATCCGCAGCATGACCGCCCGGCAGTACGTGCAAATCGACGGGCCGTTTGAGAAGTACGGCTACATCCTGAAGCATCAGGACAACGGCACGTACCTGATCCGCGGCACCGGCAACCAGAAACCACACTGAGGAGATCGACATGCCCAACATTGACCAACTCATCGCCTTCGAGAACGGCGACCTCGACGATGACCAGATCATCGAATTCATCCAGGACGGCATCGACAAGGGCTGGGTCTGGAAGCTGCAGGGCGTGTACGGCCGACTGGCCGTGTCCCTGATTGACGCCCGCTTGTGCCATCACTGAGGAGGCCGACGTGTTCCGACCAACAGCCGTCTTTCCATGCTGCAAGCGCTACGACGTCGTCGAGTACGGCAACGGCGCCGCCTACGAGGTCCGCGAGGCAGAGTCAGGCCTGAGCTTCTGGGTTCAGGACGACGACGCCGCAAAACTCAAGCGCGACAGCAACAACTTCACCGTCGCCAGCGTGCTGGATGACTACATCGATTCAATAGGAGAATGACATGAGCTACTACAAACAACTTCTGGAGCTGTGCGAGCAGATCCACAAAGCCGCCAAGCATGCCGAGGCGCATCAGCAGGCCGCGGACAAGTACAACAATCCCAGAAGTCAGGAATCGATATGGCTTGGCGACCATCACCGAGCCTTTTTGATCGACGGCACACCCAACCCCGTGGTCAACGACATCCGGCTGGCGTACATCAAAAGCCACCAAGACCAGGTCATCCGGTACAAGAGCCAGCTCGAGGGCCTGCGCTGGAAGATGGCCAAGCTCATGAAGGAGGTGTCATGAGTCGCGTCATCCGCATCGAATCCTGCGCCATCTGCCCGAGCCGCGACCACAAGGGCGCCTTCGCTCCGGTGGCGTACGCGCCCGTGTGCCGCAACCGAGGTAACCGAGAGCTGCCGCACACACTCGTCATGAGCCGCCGCGGCTATGTCAGCGCATCGGCCACCTTTGAAATCCCCGAGTGGTGTCCGCTCGAGAAATACCAGGAGCAAGCAGCATGACTGATTTCTTCATTGTGTTGTTTGCCGCGCTGTCAATGATGGCGGTACTGGCTTTGGTGGGAATTCTGGCGGCTAAAGGAATAGGAGAAATGAAATGAAAACACAACCCGAAGCCCTGCGGCTGGCTGATCTAATCGACAAAGTGCCTTACCGGGGCACACACGAAGCCGCCGCCGAACTGCGCCGCCTACACCAATCGGAACGCGAGGGCTGGCGCCACGCCGACGAGCTCGAGCAGGAGCGCCTGCGCCTGAAGGCGGTGAATGCTGAGCTGCTGGACACACTGAAACAGATTGAGCGCGGCGAATACTGCGAAGGCGAGGAGGCGGAAATGGCCCGCTCCGCCATCGCCAAAGCGGAGGCCGCATGACCCGTCACATCCTCACCTGGCTGGCGCTGCTGGCCTTCTGCATCCTCTGGACCATGGAGAAATCATGAGCACACACCAAGAATACTGGGACGCCTGCCTCATCAAG
>JACCEC010580108.1_pt1 | contig 16012 bp, 14 predicted proteins | sample 7450121 | NCBI WGS metagenome assembly JACCEC01 (sample SAMN15323455, study PRJNA562643) | freshwater metagenome | isolation source: river surface water | place: USA:Blue River Watershed | collected 2017-08-18 | reverse complement strand
CAAATATATCAAAAAATTATTTTACATATGGAGAATTTATAAGAATTCAAGAAGAAAAGTTTCGTTTACAACACTTTAATGAGCCACCTGCCCCTGAAGTACCTGTATCACCGTGGTTATCAACAAAAATTGAATCTGATGTAAAACGTTCTAATATTGAATTTTAATTATATATTTTAAATGATATATTTCTACTATATATTTTTTATAAAAATATATAGTAGAAATAAAAAAATGTCAACTAAAAGCGCAAAATCGCAATTAGAAGGAAAAACAGTTCTTCAATTAAAGAAGTTAGCTTCCAAAAAAGATATTCAAGGAAGAAGTACTATGAAAAAATCACAATTAGTTAAAGCTTTAATGAAAGGTGGAATGAAAGGTGGTAACAGACGTTTAAATGGAACTGACCTTACATTAGAAGAATTACAAGTTATTATAAGAGCGAAATATGCTGAATTATCACGTAAAGAAGCAGCAGGTGAAGAAATAACCCATAATGATTATATGTATTATGTACATCCTACATATAACAGTAATACACATAATATTACAACAACAACATCAGTGCTTTCTCATGTAGGTAGATTTGCAGGAGGAAAAGATTTTGAAATAATTTATTATTCCACACCACATAAGGATACTTATAGAAAGGTTGCTAGAGTAAATGAATTAATACTAAGTACTGATGGAAGTACAATAATACATATTTATAATGAGGAAAGAGATATGATAGATTTTGATACTATTATTCATAGTACTGAAAATGAAACAACTAAAAGTAAACGTGAAGAAAAAGCAGTTAGAGAAATGAAATCAATTGATAAATATTTAACAAATAGACGAAACGAATATATTAAAACAGGAGATCCTAAATATTTACCAGGTGCAGAAATAGAAGCTTTTTTTGAAAGATTAGGAAAAAGCAAAAAATCTAAATCTAAAGCTAAAGCTAAAACATATGAAAAACCAAGAAAAGGTAATAGTACACATAATTTTAGAAGAAACTTTAATAATCATGAACCTGTATATGAAAATAATTATGGAAATGAATATGAAAATCATAATTATTTAGATATTGGACCAAATAATTGGTGGTATCCTTCCAATGAAAATAATGAAGAAGAAAATTATGAAGAAAATTATGAAGATTATTTTGCTGGAAATGGTGCTGGAAATGGTGCTAGTGGTAGTACTGGTACTAGACCAAGAAATGTCAATATAAATGAATTATATAATAATGAAGATTTTCAAACATTCTTAAGAACAAACCCACAAAATAAGAAAAAATATCGTCAATCATACCTTGGGTTATCTCTTAAATATCATCCAAATAGACCAATAACAAATGGTGCTGCTGCTTCAAAAGAAACAATGAATGCTTTAAAAGCAAAAAGAACAAAACAATTTCAAGAAATTGGTAGAGTTAAAGCTGAAAAAGAAAGTAAAAAGTAATGTAAAAAGTAATAGATAGATAAATAAAATATAAAACTATTTTTAATATAATATATTTTAATGTAAATATATTATAGAAAATATAAATGCCAAAAGAAACGAATTATAAACTTGGAAATATTAAAGAATTAAAATTAAATATTTTTGATTTAAATAAAAAAATAAATAAACTTAGTAACAATATAAAAAAAATATCATCTAATGTTTCTACTTTATCAAATAGTATATCTAATCCACCTACACCAATGAGTAGTAGTGAACATTTTTTTAATCGAGAAATAATATCAATTCATAAAAAAATAAAAAATTTAATATTAAATAATAAAAGTATACATATTCGGTTATTATTTAATAATGAAACATATTATACTGTAAAAATAATCTGTTTAACTAATACTTTTTTAGTAGTACAAACGAACGAATTATATAATACAAATGATAATTTATATCATTTAATTGTAATTATACCTATATCATTTTCTAACAAACATAATTTTTTTGTAAATGAAAATTCATATAATTATATTGATCAAAAATTAAATAGTAATAGAAATAATATTAATATTTCTATAAAAACAAATCTTCAAGATATTAGTGCTTTAAAGAAAGATTATTTTTATCCTATTGGAATGTATTTAAATAAAAAATATTATATAAATGATGATGTTAAAATAAATTATCATTTACCAACTTTATTTAAAATTTTTAAAATAAATATTACATTGATTAAAGGATTCGCAAATACTGAAAATAGAAAAGAAAATAAATATATTCGAAATATAAATGACCATAAACACTTTATTAAATTAATTTCGAATATAAATACTTTAAATTAAGAATCAATTTTTAATATTTTATTTTTTATAAAAAATATTTATTTTTTATAATAAAAAATGTATTACATTATATTACACAATTTTATAAATACTTTAATTAATTAAAGCTCTTAAAAGAGCTTACCTTCCTTGACTTCAGCCATAATGGGTGAAGCCCACTTTTGAGGAGCTTGAGCTTGTAATACCATACCAAGTTGGCGAACAATAGCACCAAGAGTACCATTAATACCAGCAAGATCGAATACAGCAATGATTAAATAGATAAGGACACCAATAATAATTTGGAGAAGAACGAAACCGACGTAAAGTTCCCAAGTCTTTACATCACCAACTTTGCGATCAAGTACATTTAAGATATTGCCAGCCATTTTTATTTTGAATTATTATACTTTATAATTAGAAAAAAAATAAATTTACTTCTTTAATTTTATTAAATAAAATTATTTATTATAAACTATTTTTATATTATTTTTAATAATTTATCTTCTAATATTTTCTAATAATTGTGGATTTTTGTATATTATATATAAAATAGATGTTCCTAATCCATATATAAATCCACGATAAAATCCATAAATATATTTATAACTTAAACTTTGTTGATTCATTTTTTAATATATATATTATATTAAATAATTCTTTTATATTAAAAATAATAAAAGTAAAATAAATTATTTTTTATTTATTACGTTTTGAAATGAAATAAATAGATAATGGAATTAAACCAATTGTAAAACCGTGAATAAATCCTAATATATAATCATATGGTCTTTTTGGAAATCTTTGTTTTAAATCTAAATCATTATAAGTAATCATTTTATTTAAATATTTTTTAAATATATTTATTTTCTTATATATTTTTTCCTTTATATTCAAAATGATTATTTACAACCTTAAAGATTTAAAATCGCACAATCATTTTAAATAATCAGCAATGTAAAAATTTAGTTAAACTCATTGTAATAAACAAATGTGGAATAGACCGTGCTAAAAGTAAAGTAAATCCGCGTAATGGATTTTTAATAATATTTCCTTGATTATTTGCCATTTTAACAACTTTGTAATAATCAAATGGTTGAATTAAAAAACTTACACTTAATGTTGTTCCTAATGATGCTAACCAAAAATGCGGTGTTAACGATTGATAATAATCTAATAGTGGAAAAAGAGACGCATATAATACAATATTTTTAGCAATAGAACCAGTATATCCTTGATATAAACCATTTTGAATAAAAGTTCTCATATTATTACTATTTTTTTTAAGATGAGTTATATAAGATTCATTTCTTTGAGCGAAGTTTTTCCATAAATCAAATGGATGTGTTACTACGCTTCCCATTAATCCACCTAAAATTCCATTGATTGAATTATTGAATAATATTATCTCTTTAGAATCTTGATTCAGATTTTTATTTCTTAAACTTTTAATATATTCATAAGCGCTATATTTGGAAGATGTAGAAACAATTTGAGAAATAATTGCTGGTGATGATGCTTGAAAAAAACCACGATATGAATGATGTATATTATAAATGTATTTATATGATTGAACAATAGTGTGTGTACTATTATTTTGATAAACTGTTTTAAGGGTACATATAGGTAATGTAATAATTTCAGCAACAAATGTTCCGAATGCTGAATTAATAATATTTTTGCTATTTTCTGTTACCATTGTTAATAATATTATTTTAATAATATTTTTATTCAATCATAATAAGTTATTATTTTTAAATAATTTTATTTCATTTTTTTTTTATATTTAAAAATAGTAGTTATATATAAAAAAATGAATCATTTATTAAGTAAAAAATATTATCAAAAAATTGGTAAACATAAAATAGATTGGGAAATTATTAAAAATGATAAAATAAAATATGATGGAATATTTACGATGTCATTTTATAGAAAAGAAGGATATGAAAGTAATTCTCCAGAATTTTTAGTATATAAAGATGGTTTAAAAAATATGATTATAAACATATATAATATTAATAAAAAATTAAAAAGTGGATTATGGAAAATACGTATATATTATGAAGAATCTGTACAAAATGATATAAATGAAATAATAAATGAAAATATTGAAAATATTGATTATTTTGAATTTTTTAAATATAGCTTTGAATTATTTTTAGATGAAACAAAAAAACATCATTATAAATCTTTTGGTATGTTTATGCGATTATTACCATTTTTAAATGATAAAAATAATAAAGATATATTAATATCATATGAAAATAATAAAAAATCAAATATAAAACATTATGAAAAACGAGTTTTAAATGTAGATATTGATCAAAATTTAAAATATGATACACTTCAATTTATAAAAGATTTATATAAAAATAAAATAGAATTTGGATATCGTACTTATGAAGGATATAATCTTTATAAACCAATCGAAGCTTATAAAGTAATAAATAAAGATAATTTATTAGATTTTTGGTCAATTATTAATAATTTTATATATCAATATAATATTTATTATCCATATGATTTATTTAGTAATTTTTTTGAAAAAGCAGTAAATGAATGGTTAACAAATGCGAGAAATGAAAAATATAAAAATTATAATATGTCTATATTTGGATATGGATATGATGAATTTTTTACAAACAATTATATGTTAAATGAATATTTAAAAAAGAAAGTAAATATTAAAATATTATTAAAACCGCATTATTTTACAATATTTTATGGATTAATATCATTTATATGTGAACATGATAAATTATTTAATGATAAAATAATAAAAGATTATGTTAAAAGTATATTAGAATTATTTTATTTTAATAAAAATATAAAAAATAAGATTAAAAATATTGTAAATAATAAAAATGATTTAAATATAAAATTATTATTAAATCAAATTGGTAGTTTAAAAGGTACTGAAAAATTTCAATATACATTACATAAATTATTATCAAAAGCATATTTAATAAACAAAAATAATGTAAATATAAAAAATATTAAAGAAATAATAAAAAATAATAGTAAAATGAGTAATAAAAATAATATGATAAATAGTAAAAAAGAAATAAAAAAAGGAATATTTTTTAAAAAAATATTTAATTATATAAAAAAAATATTTTATAAAAAAGATAAAATAAATAAAAATATAAACATAATAATTCATAATGTAAAAGAAATTGAAAATATTAAAAATAACTTTGCTAATCATAATATGGTAAATTTCCCACATACACAATTTTTAAATATAATTGATAATATACAAGTATATATGAATTATAAATATAATATTGATTATGCGTATAATTTATTAAAATCAATAAAAATGATGAAATTATTAGTACCGCTTGGTATTAAAAGTAATAATTTAGGTAATTTACTTGATAAATCTTATATTATATCTGATGGAAATAAGAATATTAAATTAATAAAAGTTATGAAAAATAATGAAAAAAAAATAATTCCATTAACATTTTAATTTTTAATTAAAAAATTTATCTTGAACAAATGCTGATGGGAAAATAGAAGTAAATCCAACAGATGGCGAATTAGATTCTTCCTTAACATTTGTGACTTTTGTAAAATGTTTTTCTAAATTAGCTATTTTATTTTCTAATGCTTTTAATTTTTCATCATACGCATTTATTGAAATATGTTTTGAATTTAAGTTAATATGTTCAGCATTTAAATTTATTTTTTGAATATTATAAATATTATCATTATTTGATCCAACAATAAACTGATTAGATGCTACATTTTGAGCATTATAAGCAAATGCGTTTTCACCACTTGTGCTACCAAATAAAGCAACACTATTTTTAGATAATGTTTGACTTTTTTGTCCAAGTGCTAAAGAATGTTCTTGGAAAGTAGTAGCACCACCAATAGCTATTGAATTAGGTCGAATACAATGAGAATTTTCTCCAATAGAAAGTGATTTTAATATAATTAATGTATTGTCATTATTTGAATCTAAACGCATAACATGAGATTTATCAAAATTTAAATCGTGTACTACTTTAGTAACATGTGACACATTTGTTATTTCTTTTTCTTTTCCAACAACATTTTGTTGATGTTGTTGATTTATAGGTGTAATATACGATTGTACTGGAATATTTATTTTGTTTATTGATTTTAATTCATAACTTTTATGTTCATCTTGAACAATTACAGAAATATATCCATCTTTTGTAACATCAATATTTTTAAATATTGGTACTAGTCCTTGAGGACCACGCTCACCTTGAGGTCCACGTTCACCTTGAAGTCCACGTTCACCTTTAGGACCTTGAATAAGTGGTAATGTTATAGAAGAAATAACTTCTTCATTATTCATTAATTTAATAGTATTTAAATTTTTATCATAATGAAGTATGTAAGGAGTATTTTTAATTAAATATTCGTATTCTTCAATCTTTTTATTCATAAATTCTTTAATTTCTTCATTACTTAAATGTGTTGAATTTTTAAGTGAAGTTTCTAAATTTTTATTTAATATATGGGTTAATTTATCAATTTTTGAATAAATTTCATTTTTAATTTGATTTTCTAATTCATACATAATTTTATCACGAATTTCATCACGAATTTTATTATAATTTGATTCTAAATAAGATGTTGATGACTCTTTACAATTTTTTTCTAATTCAATTGAATACTTTTCAATTTCTTGATAAATTTTTTGAGAAACATAAGTTAAATAAGAAGAGCTTTCATCTTTATGAATATTAAATTGATTTTGAATATGTGATTTTAAAGTAGCTTCACTATTATTTATATAGTTTGTTAAATTTTTATTTGTATTTTCTAATATGTTTTTATTTTCTTCATTTAATAATTCAAATTTTGTTTTAAAAAAATGATTTAATTCTTCGTGTAATAAAATCATTTTATCATCAATATGATTTGTTATTTTATGAGTAACTTTATTTATTTGATCATTAAAATAACTTTTTTTATTATTTTCTTTGTTTTCATTATTTTCATTTTTTATTTGATCATGATTATTTAATTTATTTTTATTTTCGATTTGATTTATTTCTGATTTCTGAATAATATTTAATTCATTCATCTTTTCATTATTATTTAATAATTTACGAGCATAAGATAAAGATGAAATATCAATTTCTTTAATTAAAAATTCTTTTTTATTTTCATCAATACAAATATGTTCAATCATAAAGTTTGTGGTTAATTTATCTAAATAAGGTATTAAAGTAAATAATATTTTTTCTTTTTTTTCGTCTATATTTAAATTTTTTAAATCATTATTTATATTAAAAGTTTCGTGTAATTTAAGTATAAATTCTTTAATATTATTTAATACATCTTTTTTTGTATCTTTATCTAAATGAATGTATAACATAGAACATTTATTTAATAAATATATAAAATCTTTTTTAGTGTCAATATCCATATTATAAATAATAAAAATATATGTTTAAATATATAATATTCTTCTATATAATAAAAATATTAAAAAAATATAAATTTAATTTAATTATTTTTTTTCTATAAATCTTTTAGTATAATATTATATAATAATATATATTATAATTATTAAATGAGTGAAGAAAAAAATAAAAGTAAAAGTAAAAGTAAAAAATATTTAGGACGTACTGTTTGGGGACCAAAAGCATGGCATATGTTACATTCTTTTAGTATTGGAATGAATAAATCTATAAAAGATAGTGAAAGAAAATGTTATTATTTATTTTATAAAACATTTGCTGAATTAATACCGTGTACTGTATGTAAATCACATTATGTTGATTATTTTTATCATATTTATACAATTGAAGAAAAAGAAATAAATCGCGAAAGTTTGAAAAAATATATATATGAGCTTCATAATATTGTTAATGAAGATTTAAATAAACCAACCATATCATATAAAAAAGCAATTGAATTACATAAGAAAACACGTCATAATGATATATTTTTTTTTATGAATCATGCAATTAGTCAATATTTAAAATTAGATTTATCATTGGAACAATATGATAGATTTTATACATTTTTTGTATGTTTTTGTAAATTATATCCAGATAAATTTTTAAGAAATTCATTAGTAAAATTAATAAATTCTGTAAATTTTAAAAATTTAAAAACACCTCAACAATTTTTAAATTACTATAATAAAGTTTTTATAAAAAAATAAAAAAATAAAAAATATTACATATTCATATTTACATATTTAAATATTTACATATTCATATTTATATAATAAGTAATATTATCTTTAGTTAAATCATTATTATAATTTTCAAGTATTAAATTTTTATTTAATACTTTCATTGTAGGATATTTTGAAACATACGCATAAGATGTAAGTAAATCATTTTTATTTTTTAAATCTTCAATATTAACAACAGCAATAGGAAAAATATTCATATAATTAATTGATAATTCAACAATATCATCATACATAGTAATACAATGAGGACACCATGGGGCATAAAATATAATAATTCCTTTTTTTAAATCTTTGAAAATAGGATGAATACATTTAAGAGAATTATTTTTTTTATTATAAATAAAATCCTTATATTTTAATTCAATAATACCTGTATTTTCATCATACATATCTTGATACATATTTTTAGTTTTATTTTTAATATTATTTTTATTTAAACATGTTTTATTTAATAATTTATTAATTTGATTTGATTTTTTTGACATTAAAAATAATATATTCTATATTTTATTTTTATTTTTTATTTTTTAATATTTTTTATTTTTTATACTTAATAATTATAGAATATATTATTTAATATTAGTGAATAAAATTATAAAAATAAAATGATTTCATCATATATTTTATACTTAGTATCTATTTTAATTTCATTACTTTTATCTTATATACTTGTTAATAAAGCATCAAAATATTCTAAGAAAATTGCTAAATATAAATATGTAGCTTATGTAACATCATTTGTATTTATTTATTTAGGAACTCTTAAAATATTTTCTATTTTTAATCCTTCATTAATGGAAAATTATGAAGATTTATTAGAACATATTTCAGTTCCAAAAAAATTTAAAGATAAACCAAAAACATCCATAGATACTTCCATATTTGAACAAAAACAAATAACCCCTTCTACAACAACTGTAATTAAAGGTCCTGTTGATGCTGTTCGTGATATTCCAGTAGCTTATGTTGACCCAACTCCTCCTCCACCTCCACCAACAGCATATGTAGCCCCTACCGGATCATCTGAATCATCTCGATTTACAGGATTTACAGGATTTACAGGATTTACAGGATATACAGGATATAGTGATTTTATAATCTTTACTTCAGGTCCTACAGGATATAGCGATGCTAAAGTAGATTATACAGGATATACAGGATATACAGGAACAAGTAATGTAGAATATACTGGTTATACAGGATACACTGCTCCAATAAATATGCCAATAGAAAGTACAAAAGAAGAAGAAAAGAAGGAAGAAAAGCGAGAAGAAAAAGAGTTAGGAAATATTGATATGAATCAATTAATGCCATTTATGATGGGATTAGCTTCATCATTAATAGCTAAACAACCTCAAGTAAATGTAAATGTATTTAATGATGGTGAATCAGGTAGTCCAAACATTAATAAATATAATATGGATAATTGTTTAAATGACAACAAAAATAAAAATAAAAATAGAAGAAGAGATTTATATAATTATCCAGCAGGAAAAGTAAGAGCATATGATGAATGGAAAAGTACAATAGATAAAGATAATGATTATATATATGTAGATCAAAATAAATTAAATAGAAATCCTAGAAATTCATCTTGTCCAGTATGCCCATTAGATATTAATTATCCTTTTTCGAATTACCGTTCAGGAAGATAATTAAATAATAAAAATAATAAGAATTATGATTAAAAATAATATAATAAATGATATAAATCAAGAGTAAATATTTTAATAAAAAAAATAAAATTAAAATTATATAATAATATATTATTATATAAATAGAGTATATTACTACAATATATATTATAACTATATACGTCATATTAAAATGTTTAAAAATAAAGAAATAATATATTATATATTTTTAATCATAATTCTTATTATAATTTTTTATATAAGTTATCGTTTATTAGTTAAAGATAGTAATAATTTTTATGATATTTTAAATCATAAAACTTTTAAAGAAGATTTTGAACCTATGGATTATAGTAATTATAAAAATATTATTCAAAATGGAGATTTTGTAAATGGTAAAGATGCTTCAGGATATATTGACCAATCCGGTAGTAATGAAATTATTGAATTAACCAATCCTTCAAATAGTAAATATGTACTTAAACAAAAAGATACAAATGATTTAACTTATTATGAAATATTACAACCTGTATTACCAAATAGTGCTTATTTATTTAGTATGTGGGTAACTGTTGATGACCCAATTGTTGAGCCAATTAATTTTTCAAAATTATTACGTATTCGAATTTTAAAGAAAAATGGTTCAAATGAAATTCCAGTAATAAATGTTACAAAAAATCGTGAAACAACCATAAATGATAAAAAGTGGTATTTAGTAAATTATTTATTTAATACATCAAATGATGTAAAAGAGCATATGAATATTTATTTATCATATGATACACAATTAATTGGAAGTTCCGTTTATTACGCAAATTTAACTTTAGTAAAAATATTAAGAGATATTAATGATTTTGTTTTTACAAATGGATTAATGTTATTTATTTCTGGATTATATACAGATTCAGGTGTTTTATCATTGCGTGATTTAGGTTCAGTTGGTAATAATATGGTATTAAAAAATAGAGCAACAATTGATTCAAAAGAAGGATTTATAAATATGTATAATAATGTTGCTACTAAAGAAGAAGCAAATACTATTTTTAATAGCTCTCCAATTTTTATGATAAATTTATTAACATCTATAAATAATAAAAAAGAAAATCAACAAAATAGTGAAGATATTGAAGATGAAGAATACAATAATAAAACAATTGTTTCAATAAAAGATAATCAAGATAAAGAATTAATTTCATTAAAAGTAACAAATGATAATAAAGTTATATTAAAATGTGGAACTATTATAAAAACAACAATTCAACCATTAATTTTAAGTAATAAAACTTTATTATCCATTGCTTTTAATAATGATTTACATAAATTAATATTTTATCAAGATACTGTTCCAATATTAACTATAGATAATTGTCCAATATTATATTTTGATAAATGTGTATTTATAATAAATTCAGAACAATATTTAGAAATGAATATGTATGATTGTTTAGTACATAATTATATATTATTAGAAAATGAACACAAAGAATTAAGAACATATTTAATGAATAATCAAAATAGAATTCCAAATAATAAACCATCTATATTTGATTATATTTTCCCCAAAAATGAAAATAATACTCAAGATTTAAATAATGATAATTCAAATGATAATATAAAAGACCAATTTTATAGATTATTCCAAAGTACAGAACAAGTATATAGTAATGTTAAAAAAGAAAGTTGTGGTACACCTGAAATAAAATCATCAGATTGTCCAACAGCTTATAAAAAAGGTTCTGATTATTATATATTTATTCCTGAACATTCTTATTATCATAATAAATTAGGTTATTTTGGTGAAAAGTTATATGGAAATGAAAAAGCGAAAGTTAAATATATTTATCAAATGAATTTCCCTGATTGTGAATTACCAACAGTATTAACTGATAATGAAGGTGGAAAATATTCTCAAACATGTCCTTTTATTATTGACCAAAATAATCCATGTGTAGCTGTAGGATGTGGTGGTGTTGATTGGAATAAAGAATATGTTGAAGATTTGGGATTAAATGATAAATGTAAAAATGCTGTTTCTTATTATTGTCGTATTAATTACGATTTAGACCCAAAATGTGTTGCTTGGAAACCTGAAAATAAATTTGACCCAAAGAGTATAAATGTAAGAAATTATTTTGAAAAACCTGATGAATATTGTGATATAAGAAATTATAGTATTGAAAGTCATCCTGACTTTAAAAACTATATACGAAAAGATAAGATTCCTTGCTGGGGATGTAAAGTAGAATAATAAATTTTAATAACGTAGAATTTTATAATGATTATATAAATTAAATATGTATGTTACTTCATATTCTCGAGTTGGAAGTGTACTATTTGGATTTCTAATAGGTCCACCTAGATGTAATAATAAATCTAAAACATATTCATAGTTTAAGATAATCATTTTAAAAAAAGATTCGTGTACTTGTCCATTTGATGGTAAACGACTATCATGAGGAATTATGGTTTTATTAATTTGAATATAAAATATTTTTTGAAGTAATTGATTATATATTTCTTCATTTCCAATTGTACCAATATGAAAATATCTTTTTATAAAATTATATAATTCAATATTACTTTTAATTTTATCAATATTTAAAATATATTGAACTCTATTACCAAATCCAGTACCACCTATTCTGTCAATACAATTATATTTGTGAAATAAAGCACCACATATATTTAATAATAAATATATAATATCATATGACTTCCAATAATTTCGGTCTTGAGTTCCTTTAACTAATGAATTGGTATTATAATATGAAATATTTCCAAAGAAATGATATTCATTTATTTTTATATAAGATTCGCCAAAATCGATTAAATGAAATTGTGTAATGTTATAGGTTTCATCAACATTTAATAAAATATTTGCTAAATTCATATCAAAATGAATAAAAGAAAATTTATCTTGTAATATTCGTAAATATTGAATATAATTTATTATTAAATTATTTAAATTTAAAAATAAATTATCAATAGGTAATGTTATTGGATATTCTAATATATAATCACTTAATGATTTATGATTTGGAATATAATTCATTTCCATCATAATATTTGTATTTTTTTTAGTATATTGATATATTTTTGGAATGTTCATTTTTAATGTACTATTTATAGTATGATTTACTTCTTCAATTTCTAATGATAATAATTTTTGAATAATAAATTCATTGAAAGTATTTATAAATGGTATTTTGTTATGACCATTTGTTTTTATTTTTTTTATAATTTTAGTATTATTATTTTCTTTTAAAAATAATGAACCAAAAGCACCAGTACCACTATGAGTTGGTAATAGTGGTTGTCTATAAATTTGTGAAATTTCTTCAATTTTATTTGATATAGTTTCTTTTAATGGATCTATTTTCTTATTAAAATTACGTTTTATTCTATCAATTTTTTCAGATAAAGTAATCGGATTTCTACGTAATTTATTAGTTTCGCATTTAATTTCGTCTAATATATTTCTATTATCAATATATCTATGTAATATAGATTGATAATTTCTCATTAATAATTGTAATTCAGGATTATTACATAATTCTAAAAATAAACCACATATTAAACTTAAACGATAATTTGTTTCATTAGCAAATGTACCAGCACCAGAACCATTAGCACCAGAACCATTAGCACCAGAACCATCAGCACCAGAACCATTAGCACCAGAACCACCAGCACCAGAACCACCAGCACCAGAACCACCAGCACCAGAACCACCAGCACCACTAGCACCAGAACCACTAGCATTTGAACTATTTACATGTTGAGTAAATTCCATTGTTAAACAAATTGAATATTATAAATAATTTCTAATAATTATTTATATAAAAATATTATATAAAAAAAATATAAAATAAAAAATATATTTTAAATATAGTAAATATTATATTTAAAAAATATAAATTATATAAAATGAAATCATCTTATGATATTATTATTTGGATATTTATTTTTCTTTTAATTGCTTTAATTATTGGTTTATACATTTCTGAAAAGAAACGCATTCCACCATCTTTATATATGCGCACTGGTGGTTCAGCAACTCCTTATATTGAACATTTTGAACAAAAAAATACTAATATAGATGGATATAAAAATTCATCTTCATTTGATGTTACTGGAGGAGCTTCATCTAAATATGGATGGGGTATAAACGATGATTATGAACGAAATCATTTAGAAAATAATGTAAAAGAAGAACAACATGTGAAAAAATGTATTCAAAAGAAAGATGATCCAATGTGTACAAAAGATTATATTCCAGAAAAAAATAAAGAAAGTTGTAATAAATGTGATATACTTCAACATCCTGATATAGATAAATATGTATTAAAAAGTTCAGTACCAGCGTGTCCAAATATTGATTTAAATAATTATATAAAAAAAAGTGAAATACCAGGATGTCCACCTAAAGTAGATTTAAGTGAATATATTAAAAAGAGTGAAGTACCAGCAATACCAAATATAGAAAAGTGTCCTAAATGCCCTGAAATACCAGAAAGTTTAAAGAGTAAAAAAGAATTACAAAATACATATCAATTTAATATATTAGATATCAAGAATTTAAAAAATGAAGATATTAAAATGTTATTAAAAGATGAAAGAATTAAAAATTATCTTGATTCTGAATATGAAAAAAAAAATAATATACCACAGCCAAATAATATTGATTCATCATCTAATTCAGTGTCATCTAATTCAGTATCATCTAATTCATCATCATCTAATTCATCATCCTCTAATTCATCATCATCGAATTCATCATCATCAATAAAATCAGAAGAAGCACTTCAATCCAAATCAAATTATAATACATCATCATCATTATGGGATGAAATTACTTCTTTATTTGGAATTAAAAAATCAAGTAATGAATCTAAATCATCAATATTAGAAGAAGAAAAATTAAAAAATAAAAATATTTTACAAGAAGAAGAATTAAAAAATAAAAAAAATATTTTATATGAAGAAGATAATTATTTAATAAATAATAGCATTATATCTAATGTTTCTTCTATAAAATCATTAACAAAATCAAATAAAAAATATGAAGAAGAAGAAGAAAATAAAATGATTTATAATAAAGAATGTGTGAATCAAAATTTCTTTAAACAAGATGAATCAAACGCAATGGGATTATATGCCGGTGATAGTTTATATGCTTCAGTTTAATTGATTAATAATATTTTCTAAAGCATTATTAACTAAAATCATATTTTGAATATTATTATCTTGTATATCCATATTTTTATCCATATATTTTGGATAAATATAAGTTAATTCATCTTCTTCGAAATTATTTTTATCTTCTTTTTCTTGAATAATATCTTCATTATTTAAATCACAAGAAACATTATAAGTTAAATTATTTTTAAGTATATTTGTTTTTGATTCGTTCTTTTGATTTTCTTGTAACTCACTTATATTATTACATTTTTTATAATCAAAATGTTTTAAATCATCTTCAATTAATAAATTTACATTATTTAAAGTTTCTTGGTCATAATATGCTGAAAAATGTAAATGTTTATGTGAATTAACAATTTGATATGGATTATGTATTCTATAAAATATTTTTAAATGATTTAATACTTTATCTAAATCTTCTTCTAATGTTTCAAAATGCCCTATAAAATTTGTAACAATTTGTCCGCGTTCATTCATAATATGTTTAGCTTGATTCATAAAAACATGAATATATTCCATATCAGATACAAAATTTTTCATTTTAACATATTCTTTAAATGGAATTTGTTTATTCATATGATTCCAACCTGAAATTATCCGATCATATGGATTTCTTATAAAAGCAAATTTATAATAACTTTCCCATTTTTGTGGTGTCATATTCATTTTAGCATTTAAATGCGGTGATGTTTTATAATAAACATAAACACCGT
>JACCEC012193928.1_pt1 | contig 16013 bp, 15 predicted proteins | sample 7450121 | NCBI WGS metagenome assembly JACCEC01 (sample SAMN15323455, study PRJNA562643) | freshwater metagenome | isolation source: river surface water | place: USA:Blue River Watershed | collected 2017-08-18 | reverse complement strand
TAGGTACTCTTTGGTGTGGTCAAATAAATCATTAGCGTTCCTTATTTGTGTAAGACTTGCATTGCCCGTTTGGTTAGCTAACATCGCTTTTGCATCAAATCTGTTTAACTTTACTGCTTCTGCTATGAGCGCAGGGCGTTCTGCTTCAGGGGCAGTAAAGATACGGTTCATCATATCATTCGTATCAACAGCTTGCTGCTCAGTTGTTAAACCAAGTGTATTACGCTTCAGTGCAACAGCATCCCCTGCTCTTTTAGTCAATACATCACCGCGAGTGTCTTTATACTCATTCACCTTAACAGCGTCATACTCATTAGCTAAAGTAGCCTGTAAGTTCTTGAAGCCAGTATTGAAAGCTTCAGACTGCAATTCTTCAGGAGTCTTAGCACTGTTGATATAGTCCTGTAAAATAGCATGACTCCTATTACGAACTACCGTTTGGTAGTCCTTAGCAGTATCTTTCAAACCAAGACCAGCATCTTTTAGGCTTTGTATAGCTTGAGCAAATAGACTGTTACTCTCACCCAAATTAGGTGCAGCAACATTGTTCCATGTAATTTGAGCCATGTTACTTCACTCCAAACTTAGCCATGTGTTCAGAGACACTGAGATGGTTGTTGAGACCATTTTGTGCGTCATACCGTACTCGTCTAGCCTGTCTGTCTTCCATCTCAGCATTGGTAGTACCTTTCATTGCCTCATAGTTCTTGTTAAAAGAATCCCTCTGAAAGGCTAAGTTTTCTTTACCTAACTTAAGTGCTTTGTATGCACTGATTGCACCTAATGCTGAATTGAATAAACCAACACCTGTATTGATTTTATCAGTCATAGCTATTGGCTTAATACCACCTGCACCTGTACCAAGATTCAAACCAGTAGGATTCCCCACTATCCCACTAGTGTCAGAGTTCATCCAATCTAGGTTCAACCCAGAAGTACTACCCCCAACTGTAGGAGCCAAAGGCATACCTGAACCTATCGCTAACTGTTGTGGGGATAAACTAGACAGACTAGGCATACCACTAAACGGAATATTCTGTGGGGCTTTTACAAGTGTCTGTAAGTAGTCGCTCACGGCAGGTATGGACATACCTGTATAGGCGTTAGGTGTTGTAGCGTTAGTGCTACCAAAGTTATATTTCAATTCGCCCATCACTGTCACCTCTCTGAGATTGGTTTAAAAGTTGCTGTAAGCTTGGTGGTTGCATCATTATCTCAACGTAGTTGGAGACAAATCCCTGTAATGTTTCAATGACATTCATTGAGCCTTTTGCCATGAAATCATCAGGAGATTCCCCAAGTGTTATGAACACTTTACTGCGGCTATTTGATACTAGCAACTCTAATTCCAACGGTATTGGAGGGTCGCCTAGCAGCTCTTTCGCTTTGGCTAAAGCTGCTTGTTTTTCCTGTACTTCAAGTGAGAATGAGCTGGCTTCTTTCTGTATCTGTTGATACTCATACGTGTAAGCTTTAGCTGTAATGTCGAATGCAAATGAAGTGAAGGTCAATAACTGCATAGCAGTTAAATTAAGTAGGTTGACATTCGCCACCCCTTTAAGCGCACTAAGTACAAAAGCTACTACCGCTAAAGCTGATGCAAGTTTTCCTGTAATAATTCCCTTTTTAATCAGGTAAGTGATAATCACGCTCACCGCTACACTTACGGTTACTGCGACCACAAATGCCAGTATCTTAACGGAAAGGGGGGCTTGCCCAAAAAAGGCAAGAACAATGGCAACTACCACTAACACTACTTTAAAAGCACTTCTGGCAAACCATGCTGTTTTAATGACTTTCGTTAAATTAATAACCAGATAAAAGCATTTCCCGAAAAGTATTTCTTTCTCATTACTGGATAAATAAACAACTACTGTTTTATCTATCGGGATTACTAAATTATCGTCAGTACCTGCTGAACTTGTGAAGAACCCTTCAAAGGAATGGGTACTGACTGCACCGAACACTTTAACTTCCTTGTATGTTGTTAGAGTGTCCTGATAACGATAAACATGGTAAGCAGGTAGTAAGGTAAGAAGCCCTGCTGACAATGCACCTCTTCCAGTATTTGCTGCATAATTGGCATCAGTGTAAGCACGTTTCGCATTGACGTACTCAGAGTTGTAAGTACCTACTGTGCCAATAGTGCCTGTGACTGTCGTAACATTGACTGCATTGAAACCAACATAATTAGAGTACTTAGCATCTTTAATCTCCAGTACTTTACCTATTCTTGCACCTGTGCCTGCCAGTGCACCTGTGGTGACGGACGTAGTTAAATCGTCGTACATCTTCTGCCAGTAGCGGTATTGGTACTCAATGATAACGGGGTCAGTAGTATTCATAGGTGCAGCAATAGTTAAGAACATCTGTCTTACATCACCTATCGGAGTACTCTCTGCAACAGATGAGTGCAATGTAGCACTCCATTCAGCCCAATCAATACCCATTAACTTAGCTAATTTCTTACTGGACTTATACTCACTGGAGCTGGTGCTAAGAGTGGTAGGTAAGCTTTGGCTATTCAAGCGAGAATAGAGTCTAGGATAGAATTTCCCTGTAGCTACACTCATCTCAAATAAGTCATCAAGAGCTGAAATAGTTCCAGAACCGTGCTCATAAGTTAAGTAGGCAATGTGTGTTACTGCGCCTACAACATAGGTGTAGCAAGCATGAATGTAGTCATACTCCTGTACAAACGCATCACTCCCAACAATGGTTATAGGAGGCTCATCAGGTGCAGAGGGTAATGTTGCAACAGCACTAGGAATGTAATCCAAGAAGTCAAAACTAAAGGATTCAGTATGCACAATCTCAGTAATGGTTTTATCTGTACCCACTGTAGCAGGTGAGCCATTGGTGTAAGGAACAGTCTTATCTACGCCAGCAGATGTATTCGCTGCTGCATCCACCACAATGGTTTTAACCACATCACCTGCGGTAAGTGCAGTACCAAAGGTATAAGTGAAGTACCCATTAGCATCTGCGGTTACTGTTGTAGTAGGCACAGTGTTTACAAGTATCTGTACTGAACTGTCTTTCTCAGCATACCCATCAATACTTGTCGTGCTGAGAGTATTGACTACTGCATCAGGAGGGTCTGTTACATCAGGGATAACTTCAATGTACTGGTAAGAGAACTCAGCATAAGCATCAGTTACATCGGTATCTACATCAGGAGAGACAGATGCAGCACCTAAGTTTTGGCTTCGGGCAGTACACTCCCCACTCTCTGTAGAGTACCCATACTGCTCCATTACAGAACCTGACTCAGTACTTTGAACAGTGGCAGAGCCAAAGACTAATTTACCTGTCTGAAGGTAACAGGGAAAACCCTCTGTAATGCTTAAGGCTTCTAATTCATTGGTTGTTGGATTGTACCCATAATCATCTTCTAACTTCTTCCACATGAAGTGTTGATAATTAGCATCACCGATAAACGCGTACACCATAGTCACTGTATGGCCTGATGTTGCATCAAGGTAGGCTTTGACTGCTGTAGATAGGTTTACCCCTTGTACTGTGGCTTCCCCTGCCGTTGGCAAACCATAGGCGTAGTGACCGCTATTGGCATAGTTGTATGCCTGCTCACAACGACGAGGTAAGGCTCTCTGTGAGTATTCAATAAGGTAATTGGGTAAGGACTTATCTGATATTGATGTGGAAGTTTTGCCTGCACCCTCTAAGATGTAGTGCATTACTGCAATCTGAGATGACAAGATAATGCTGTCATCATCAGACATTCGTTGAATAGCTGTAAACGCTTTAGTTTCACGTTTGGTACTAAAGATACCCCCCATTACGCTGACAGACCTGAGAGCATTGCACCAACTGCTATACCAATATCCTGCTCCCGTAATCTGTTGGATTCAAGCGTGTCTGCCGTATCGGGGTCTTGGTTACGTCTCACGTTCCATGTATCAATCATAATCTTAGCTGCTTTCTGCTCTGCATCTCGTTCGTAGTTCTCAGTCTGTTTTACCATTAGCGCATTCTGTACACCCATGACTGAACCTGCTGCTGGAGCACCTGCTGTTTGAACTGTTTCAGTTATCCTCTTCTGAATGTACAAGTCTGTCTGTGCATCCACACTCGCAGTCTGAGCCACTGTATTACTTAACTGGGCAGGCAATACATTTGCAGTTGTATAGGTTACTTGAGCAGTCTGTGCTGTTGTTCCTGCTACTTGTGCTGTCAATTGAGCCAACTGTTCAGGCAATAAGTTAGCTGTGGTGTAAGTAACCTGTGCAGTCTGAGCAGTCACCTGTGCTTGGTTTAATTCTAGCAATGCCACTTCTTCAGGTAACTTCAGAGTAACCTCAGCATTTACTTTATTAGTCTCTGCCTTAACTTGACATGTTTGGGCATCAGTTAAGTGACCTTGTTTAATGGCAATAACAGTGTCAGTAGTTACCTTATTGGTTTGTGCAATTAACTGGTCTTGTTGGTTCTTAATGACCTTCACATTCTCAGGAAGAACATAAGTTGTTTCATAAAGCACTTTATCAGTCTCAGCGTCAACTTGACTTTGTTGGCTCTCAACAAGGCTTGTCTCTGCGGTTAACTTGGCTTGTTGTAATTGTAGGATGGTGACTTGTTCAGCTAACTGTTGAAGCTCTAAAGCTAGTTTAGCCTTACTTAAACAATAGGCAGTTGCTTGCTGTAAAAAACTGGTAAGGGCTTGAGAGTACACAGTGGCATAAGCTGTACCAGTGATACGTCCACTGGTGAACTCACGGTCAAGATGTAACCGTAAGGTTTGGAGTAGTACATCAAATACACCAGTCCCTGTTAGAGAACCTGTAGTAAGTTCCGCAATGTTTAACGTGGTATCAACTGCGGTATTCTCAATAGTGACGGTCATGTACTACTCCAAGTTAATTACTCAATGCTGCTACGGGCTTGCTGTGCTTTGGCTAAGTTCTTCAGTTCTTGTTCAGTTAACTGTGGCAACTCTTGGATTGCATACGCAGTAACTAAACGAGATTCAGCACCAGATTCACGGGTAGCTGGAATGGTCATACGGAACTTCCGATTACGAATTTCATCAAGTAATACGGCTTCAATGTGGGTAGGTACACCGTAAGGAATAAACCGTTTTACTTTCAGTACGCGGTTACTAATCTCAAAGAACTCACCACGATAATCACGCTTCAAAACATCCATTGGGGTAATCGTTACACGCAGTAAACGTGTCGCTTGCTTACGCATTTCAGCAACAGGGTTGACTGGTTTAACAGGTACTTCTACTACTTCATCATCAACTGCTAGTGCTTGATTGATACGTTCTTGTAGTGTCGTTGCAGAGATATTGCCGTTGTACTTCAAGCCCATCTCATCTGCTTGTGCTTTCAATTCTTCTAAACTTTTCATGCTAAATATCCTAGAGTAAGGAGGCACTCCACTTACCTACGCAAGTAAGTAAGTGGAGGACAAGTAGATAATTACATCTTACCTACGGTTTTGATTAACGCTAAACGCTCACCACGTAACAACAAGAAACCATACCACCACTCGATAGACATAAAGCCTTTCTTACCAAATGGGTTATCCAAGCTGTAAAGCTCATCAGGTTTCATGTTCTTGGTTTTGAACTTGTTGGATTTACCATCAGTGTTGAAACCAATAGTAGTGAAGGACTCTTCACCAACAACCAAGATTGGGAACACATCCAACATGCCGTTCGTATCGTAGAACAAACCAGAAGTGCTGTAACCACCTTGACCAGAGAAGCGAACCATATCAGGCACAATGATGAAACGGAAGTCACCAATACGACCACGCTCACCTGTCAACACAGTAGTACCAGCAGCGTAGGCTTCTACAGGGATGAATGCAGGATTACCATGTAAGTCTTCCATCGCTTCCAATGTAGGAATCAACTCAGAGCCAATGTACGCTACACGGCAAGCAGGGATAACTTTAGTATCGACTAAGCGCGTACCTGTAATAACAGTTGTCTGTTTAGGGCAACGGTTGTTATCCAAGTCAATGCTCAACTGCATGAGGTCACGATAGGTCAACTCATCGTTCTCATTCAATGTGTAGTTGTTAGTAGCGTTACCTGTGTAACGCACAACACCAGCATTGTTGATTAAGTCAATCTGCAAAGCATCTTCGGTAATCTTCATCGCTGCATTCATTAATTCACGGTTAGTGTGCATTAACAAATCAGCATCAGTATCGAAGTTTAACGAATCAGCAGTATAACTAGCATGGAAACCAAAGTTTTCCATAGTGCCTGTTAAGTCGATACGGGTCATACCCACACCGTTTACTTTACCTGCGTTCTCATGGATTAAAGGAATCTTGTTGGGAATCAAACCAATATCTTTACTGGAACCGTACAAGTTACCAGAGCGTTGAATCTTAACAGAACCACCAACAATCTTAGCTGCTGCTGTCGCTGCGGCTTCCGTTGTGTAGTGAATGTTCAACGAGTCACAGGTAATCACGTCTTCAAGAACAGTGAATGTGCCACCAACAATGTTCGTGTTAAGCACAGTTGCCATCTGAGCATTGGTTTTAGAAGTACCTGCGGTAGCATCACCACCAACTGCAACTGCACCGACTTGTAACTTCCAACGAGAAGTGTTGGCTACACCGTTAGCACAGTAAACGTAATCACCAGCAGCATAAGCACGTTTAGTAGTCACAGCACCAGCAGCTTCTTGGTCTTTTGGATTACCAATTAAACTAGGAATAGCGAGTGTGTACTCAGTAGTAGCGATAACTGCACCAGCAGCATCAATACCCTGATCGTTGATGTTGGAGTCATCAAGGATAGGTAAGTAGTGGAAACGCTTAATTTCTTTACCCATGTTCTTAGGCATAGAGGTAACGTCAGCTAACTGACCGAAGAACATCTCACGACGAGCTTCAATAAGGGCTTTACGCTCATAGGCATGAGTCGTGATTTGTACACCAACTGAAGAAGGAGAACTGTCAGTAGGAGCATTATATTGCTGTGTCATAACTTAGACCTCGTTAGAGACCTGCTTGGGCGAGGTGTTTCATAAACTCCTCATCACTCATAGCAGGTAAATTAGTTGTAGGCTTCGATTCAACTTTGGTTTGACGAGGAGGAGCTGCCTGTCTACGTTGCTCTGCCAACTTCTGTTGTTGCACATTAGGTTGGGGCGTAGTGACAGGGGGAATAACAACAGGAGCCTGTACAGTCGAAGGTGTCTGAGGTTGTGCAGCTTGTAATCTGCGTTCAATCTCAGCGTAAGCTTGAATATCTGTCATGCCATCTAAACGTCCCAAAGCTCGCTCGTACTGCATGACACTATCAATCTTAGCAAATGTACCATTTGCCACTTGAGCATCAAGAACACGAAGTAACTGTGGATGTTGGGCTACGGTTTCACGGCTACTGACATCCCATTGTTGGCCTACTACTGCAATGGTTTGACTGAATGATGCAGAGTTAGCTTGAAGGTCATCAAGGGTACTCTGTAGTGCATCGTCAACTTCATTAACAACAGGAGCCACAGGAGCGTAGTCTTTACCCTGCTCAACATCGAAACCATACAGGTCAACTTCACTGTCTTTCAACAGCTTGGCAATCGCTTCAGGTTTCTTGTTCTTCAGGTCAATCAAGTAAGCTAAGTCATCTTCACTTAACTTATTTTCTTCAAGTAACTTACCAATCCGACGTAGGGGTTTAATCTCCGTCATCTTTTTAACGTAATCAGTTCCCTTCTGCATAAGCGAGATAGCATCATTAGGGTCAAGTACTTGGAAGTCTTTACCATTGGCCTTAAACGGCTTAGTAATAGTCTTGAAGAACTCTTCGTAATCTACCTGAGCTTGCGTCTGCGTTTCAGGTTGAGTGTCTGCTGGAGCAGTTGCTTCAGCTTCGGGTACAGGTACTACTTCACTCGCAGGAGTTTCAGTGTTTGGTACAGGAGCAACTGTCTCTGCACTATTAACACTGTTTAAAAAATCCTCGTCAGACATTGCAGCATGGTCAATGCTGTTATCTTGTTCTGGGATTTCCACTGACATAATTAATCCTCATCGTTGTTAGATAAAAAGACATTAGCTTCTCTAATACTCTGAGCAGCTTCCGTACCCTTTACAGTTAGTTGCTGTAAATAGTTTTGGACATAACTAATCGCGTCTAACTCACGTACCACTTCATCATATTCAGGGCTTGGTTTGCTGAGTGTTGCTAACTTTAAAACCAATGAATGAACCTGTTGGGTAAACAGGTTAGTCTCAAACACCAGCTTAAAAGGTGCAGTTAGTTTCAACTGCACTATTGCATCACCTAGAGCCACTTCCTGACGGTGCTGTGCCAGTAAGTTATTTACGTCTATATCAGTCATGCTTATACACTTACTTATTTAAGTAAGTAAATTAAATAGTAATTTAACTAACCTGTCTAGTGCTTTGATTACCGCCAAGCTGTGCACCTGCCATCATCTTAAGCAATTCAGAATTATGTTGGGTCTTTTGTGCATCATTAGCTAAATCCCCTTTAACCTGTTCTCGCTCAATTGCACCTTGATTAGCTAAGGTCTGTTTATCCAATTCGCGTAGATGACTCTCCCCTGTTTGGTTCTGTACAAAGTTCTGAGACTTCAAATCAGCCTCGCCTTGTAAGTTCTCTGCGCGAGCTTGTTCAACACCCACCTTAGCACCTTGTACTTGAGACTTAGCTGCTGCCTCTTGTGCCTGTGCATTAAGCAATGCAATCTCAGCTTGTAACTTAGCCATCTCCAACTGTTGAATCTGTTCTTGCATTGGGTCAGGCGGAGCTTGGTAGTTCTCAATACGATTAGCCAAGTCAGGCATCTTACGTAACCGTGCAATCTCAGACAGGATAACTTGAGCCAAACCAAGTCCCATTGTATTACCCATCGTCTGTAGCATGAAGCTTAACTCTTTGGCTTTGCTGTCATCTGACTCTGCGGTAGAGATAGAGAGGTTTAAATCATAATCCCCTGCCAAGTCATCAGTACGTACTGGAACAAACTCACCATTGGTTAAACGAACTACTTCTTCCTCTGTTAGCCACGCTGCATTCATGGATAACATCTTACGGCCAATAGTTAACAAGCCATGTGCAATACGTCTAAGAATACTCATTTCACGCTTACTGACTGCATCCATTGCTGAACGTACACCAGTAGCATTTTCACCTAAACCAGCACCAGTAATACCTTGACCTGAAAATCCTTTGATACCTGATAAGGATTCAGCATCATTGTTCACATGATTGATTAACCACAACGCTGACTGAGGAATCTCAGGGAACTTGTGCATGAAAATAGCATTAGGATTACTTGAAGGGTTGTACTCGTAGTCCAAACCTTTACGGTATTTAATTAAGTTAGTGGCATCCAATAAACCTTTAGGAATACCTGTCTGCGAGTTAGCAGACTTACCTAATAAATCAATAACACCACGAGTTACGGCACCAAGAATCTTCTGGTTATCCTCTAATAACTCACCATCAGGAATACCGTAGATAGAGTTATGTTCGGGGATATATGGAATGGCAACAAAGGGAATCTTCTTATCAGGGAATGGACTTTCTTCCATACGCACCAACGTATTACCAATCCATGAAGCCAAGATAGGTGTGAGTTCATCCTTGCCTTCAACATCACGATAACCGTGATACTCATACACTGTCAGCTTCTTACGCGCTAAGTCAGAGAAGGTGAATGAACCCACATCACTGTAGTTATGGTTCGGAGACATTTGCTCCTGTAAACCTGAAGCCACTAGCTTGAGATTCTTATAACGACCATCTGCTTTCAAGTCTGCTAAACAGGATTCAAAACTATGAATAACAAACTTAGCTTTATCCATGTCCCCTTCACACGTAGGGTCAATCCTTACGTTACGGGTATTACAAACTTCTAAAGTAGGTTTGTTAATCAGTGGTTTGGTTTCTTCAATGGTCTGAGTACCTGATTGTACTGCCATTACCATTTGCCCATACTGCATTGAAGCCTTCACACTGGCTTTAATGTTTTCAGGGATAGTAGCTTCAAAGGTATCAGGCTCAGTCTGAAACAGTTGCATAGCTTGCTGCATCTGCTCTTGCATCTCAGGGGGCATTATCTGATAAGACCACACTGGGACTTCACGGGTTACAGTAGTTTCTTCATACTGCCAACCCACGCGCACAATCACTGTACCTTCGCGTACACAAGTACGAATAAGGCTATCAATGAATGGTACTTTGTTAATCTTGGTTTGGAACTGGTAATTAAGAATTAACTCATTCTGTTTGGCACGTTTAGTATCCTCGTGCGTAACAGGGTTAACCTTAAACAACTCAGGCGTAGAGAAGAATGGTTCACTCAATGAAGAGCATCTCCATTCATACTGCTTACGGATTAACTTAGGGTTAATACGTGATTGTGCTTTCTTCTCTTTGTTCTCAGCAATAGGCTGTACATCAAAGCTTTCTTCCCATCTATTAAGATTGGCAATCTGCTTTGCATGGAAACTTTCTGTCTGTTCAAAGTCCTTCTTTAAGTCCAAAAGAGTAGGGGCTTTAGTCCAGCCTGCTGGTTTAATATCTTCTACAATTTGTTGTTCCACGTTGCCCCCTACTTAAATAAAACCATGTTGTGTGAAATTGTCGGATTCAAGGTAATTACCTGTGTTAATCCCTTTGTTCTCTAAGAGTTGGCACTCTGTCTCATACCGTTGTAAGTAACTAACATCTAAGCTACTACGGTTAGAATCCAGTGCAATACCTACAGGGCTATAGAAGCGAGAGGCAACATAAGCTAATAAAGGAGGTAGGTAAGCATCAGGTAAGTCCACCTCAATATCCGTGTTATCGACGTACACTACTTTAGCTGGACGTGCTACATACTCAATTACGTAAGTATCATCGTCGGGTGCTTCTGCAAAACGAAAGGTTTTAGGGCTAAGTAACATCACCCCATTGAAACCATCAAAGCGGATATTATTCCCTGCTGTTGAGGTCATGGTAAGTAGTTGGATAATGTCATTAGTAAATGGGTCATCTACGTCTTGGATGTAACCACCTACGTTAACACTTACTGCATTAGCTGAAACCAAACTATAAACCAATTGAGTGCTAGTTACTTTGAGAGTAAGTAAGCGTCTCTTTAGTTGGAATCGTGTGTACAGTTTAACTAAACCAATGTTAATAGCAGTAACAATGGCAGGTATTTTGGCTTCAAGTACTGCACCATCTACCACACAATTTAGATTAGCTAACTCACTTCCAGCCAATGAATCCAATATCTCGGTTAATAACATATATCACCTAACAAAAATAACTAGCAGTAAAATCACTACCTGTTTCAATGGTAGTTCCCCATATTGCTGACTTGCCTTGTGTAAATTCTGTTGAGCTACTTGGCAACCATATTGGCATGAGTGGCAACATGGAGATGGTATCAAGTGCATCATCATGCTTAGACTTAAACCCACCTACTGTGGTTAAGCTCAACTCATCAAGCATCTCATCCAGTGCTACACCACCCTTCTCCTCGACAGGGAAGAACATCTCACCCATCTTGAAGTAAGGCACTGCTACGTTGAATCGTTGGAGCTTAGAGGTACTAGGACGTATGCCTGCTCTCCCTTCGTTACTGTCTGAAGCCAGTGAGAAGAATATGTTACGGGTAAGCATTTCTTTCTCAATCCAACTAACGAAACCAGCTTGTTGTCCTGAAACTTCGATACCAACTGATTGAGGGGAATACTTCTGGCAGAACTTAAACAACTCATCAATGTTCTTATCCATTGTCTGCCGTTTACATAAACCATCAACCCAATACTTAAACCCTTTGTTGTTAACTGCCCATACAGAGATAAAACTAAAGTCACTAAACTGTTTCTCACTGGTAGCAAAATCAGTAGTGATGTAGAAATTAAAGTTACCTTTGTTAGCCATCAATGCTTTACGTGAGTACCACTTCAAATCTGAGTCACTAATTAACCGCGTATCATCAGATAAAATCTGAAGCATTAACTCTTGATAGAATGAAGCCAGTGCTCCTTGTAATCGGAGCTTCTCATACATCTTCATTACATAGTCGTAATCGAATCTATCTTCCCATGAACCTCTGAACTCTTCGCGTGAACAAGGAAACTTCTCACAGATAGGGAATACGTTAACAATCCAAGCACCAGACTCAACAGCTACATACAATGGGTCTGCTGCACTGAATGGCGTACCATTCCAGATAATCTTTCTACGTTTAGGATGAAGTGCTGCTTCTAATGAACTGTTGATATTGGTTTTGATGTTCTCAATTTCAGTCGGACTACGCGCATCAGCATCAGTGATAATGTCATCAAGTAAAGCCAAGATAGGACGAGAACCATTCTCCCTCGTACCCCGAATGTTGGTCTTACCTCCATAGGCTGAAACCACTAATGAAGTGCCATCCTTACGAATGAACTCCCATCGAATGTCTGTGAACTTAACTTCTTGTAGGTACTGCTGTAAGAAATCAGAGTTATTAAACTTAAACTCCAATGCCTTACGCATCTTCTTCACACCACCATCAATGGTGTCACCTACATAAATCATGTGAGGTATCTTGCCCAAGCTAGGCAATTCACCATACAAGGCAATACGGAATATCAAGTACTCCATCAATGAGGTCTTAGCCATACCCCTGTGACAAAGATTGATAACGTCTTTACCCGACACATCAACATAACTATCTAGTATTTTTAAATGAACAGGGGGAGTAATGTTCTCAGTCATTCCCCCATCAATTAACTTAATAAGGTTAACCATCTCAAGAGAGAAGGTACTAGGAACGAAGTTATTATTGTCAGAGTAATTAACTTCTTCTAAGTACTCAGTAACCTTCTTAGGTAGGGCTGCTGTCATGCTCGACTACCCTCACTAAGCGTTGTTGGGTCACATCACTAATCTGTGTGATACCTGCTGCAATGTACTGCTGTTGCTTCAAAGCCAACTCAGTCAACACTTGCTTCAAGTCATCCATTACCCCATCTTTCTTAACCCCAATATCCAACTCAACCTTCTGTACTTCAGGTGGCTTCAAATGAGTCAGTAAACTATTGGCTGCATCACTACGTACCTTCTCACTATTGGCACTCATCATTAACTCAGCTTGTACGTTAATGGCTTTCTGATACAAGTCTTGGTTTAGAATCCAAGAAGGAATAAGGGATTGCTCTAAGATAAGGTTAACTAATTTATTCTTGTTGTATGCAGTGACATAAGAAGCAATGTCTTTAGATGAAGTACCATTAGCTAAGTAAGACTGGTATCTATCAGGGAATGTTTTAACAAAGGCATCAATGTTACTGGCTCCCATAATCTTATGAGAGCAGTACTTAACTGCTAAGATGTAATCACTCATCTTAAACTTACCATCACGCATAACGTGTGAGTAGCTTAGTAAGTTATCCCTGTAAGTTTCATATAAGTTAGGGTCAGCAAGTGTCGTGTTAATTTGGTCAATTAACTCTTGGTTTACTGATGCTTTGAACTGACTAGGCAGAGCTTGTTTGAATTGCTCTACAGTAAGAACCCCCATAACCTTCTCTTATTTAAGTAATCATGGGGGTATAGTAGATACTTATACTTACTTACTCAAGTACATAAATTATGAACCAATAGGAATAAAAGCAGATACGTTTACGTCTTGGCCTGTAATTTCAAACCACTGGGCACAAACACTCATGTAGTTTTCCTTAGCAGGTAGCACAGCTATAGGGTTAAATAAGTAGTGATTATTCTTATACCTTACCACTACGTTTAACTCTTCAAGTTCTTTACGGCCTCTCTTAATACGCCCTACTTCAGCATCCGTAAAGTCTTTAGGCTCTAGCCTTGCTACATTGGTTTTATAGTTACGATGTTTAATCAGTAGCCACATAAGCCAAGTTGCATTGGTATTGTGGGATAGGTTAAACAACACCTCCGTCATATCCATACTTCTTACCCCTGTATCATAATTAATGCCACCACGTCCAAGCGCATTGAATAGAGGTAAACTTGAACCCTCTTTCTTTGCAGTCAGACTTACGTTGTACTCCTTGCTTGAGTCTACCTGTAACGATATACTCGTCACGCTTCTGTTAGGTACTTTCATGTTGCACTTCCTGAGTTAAGATACAAGAAGAGTAACACTACAGTACCTTTTAGACAATAAGAAGGTACTACACAGTACCTTTTTTTGTTTGTAAGTCATTGATTAATAACAAGAAAAAACCGTAGATATATACATATACTTACGCAATTAAGTAAGTTTCTTTTGTTCTTCTTACTCACTCGCATCACACAACACACTCTCGCTTCGCTTCGCGTGTGTTGTGTTCGCGTTCCTGTGGGTTGGTTAAGTTAAACTAAGTTAAGTTAAGTTAAGTTAATTTTATAATTAAGGTAAGAGTGAGGACATATAAAGAATACGGTTAACCTATAGAAGTAGTCTCAACTTTTTCGCACTCGCTATAATTTAGTACAAGTGCAGTTATAGGTGTGGATAAGAAGATACCCGTTAAAACTTTTACCGAAAATCAAATATTTAGTACAAGTGTAGGTATAACGTACACGTCACGCATATAGATAGTAGGTGAAGCACTGAAAACTTTTTCATTTAATTTATAATTTAGTACAAGAGTAGGGTTCTCACATCCTTACCCTAAAAAGCAAATACCCTCCCCCATGTTGACTGCCAAATAAGGATTGTTATTCCCATCACTCCTCACTACGTTCGTCATGCTAATACGCCTATCGCTATTCCTTGAGTCATTGGTGTATTAGGGTAGCAATTGGACGTATTGTCCTTTCTTTTATTAAGGTGAATCCAATGTTAGTATCTAAATACCAGTCATACATGCTAGACCTTGAATACAACGTCATGGCTTACATAGGTAATCTACTTAGTACCTATAGCTTGCTACCTCGCTTACGTAGTGCCTTATGCGAATACCGCATTAGTCTATTGGGTAAGTCCATTGAACTAAGTAAAGCTCGCTGTGCACATTACATCGAAAACATCGAAGCAATGCGTAAGTATAACTAATCCCTTGACTCACTTAACCTTATGGTTGAGTGGGTCTTAGTTCTTTTGTTCATCGCTATTCCCTAAACCTCTGGTGTATTCGGGTAGCAATTGGACATATATCCGTGTCCTAACTGTTAAGGAGTTCATCGCCATGATGAAATTAATCAAGCAAGTGTTTGCTGCTATCTGCTCAATCATAATCGAACTCTGTAAAGGCACTGAAGCCTTTGCTAAATCGTACACCGAAGTCGCAGAGTCTACTCACGACTACGCTAAAACACTCAGAGTTACGCCTGAGCAATTAGCTGCTGACCTAGAGATTGCGAGAGTAGAGCACCAAATCGCATTGGTTGAAAGCCTTCAAAAGCTTAAACTACGGGCATCTAATGACCCTAAATTGAGTGCGTCTATTGATGCTCAACTCAAGGCCATTGAAGATACATTCAAGTAAACCAACAACTACCTAGCCGTAATGGTTAGGTAGTCTTCTCTTATTAAAGGTAATCATTATGAAAGCAATTAAAGTAATAGCATTAACATTCATCATCGTAGGTTATGCAGTAGCAGCGTATGCAGCTCACTTAGCAAGTCCTACTGCCTGTAACATCAAGGGCGAATGTATCACTCAAGTCCCTAAGACTTTGTGCATCTTAGATTCGTGTATCAGTGATGAATAGGAGTAGTGACACCTTCGGGTGTCAGTGCTCATTCACTACACAAGATAAGCAAAGCAATACCCTACACAATCTACACAAGGCTTAAGACAGTAAGGTACGCCATGCTCATTATAAACTTCTGACAGAATCCCTTAGCTTAGTATATCAACATCATTAGGTACTCTAATCCTCATTATCCTAGTATCACTAATACATAGTGTCAGGAAAACTATAGTGAGCTAAGTACTTGATTTAGATGATAAGTACTGTTAGTTAACTACTCTCTTATTTAATATACACTTGTCCCTACACTTGTATATACACATGTCCTTACCGATATACTCACCATAGGCTCTAT
>JACCEC010068839.1_pt1 | contig 16014 bp, 13 predicted proteins | sample 7450121 | NCBI WGS metagenome assembly JACCEC01 (sample SAMN15323455, study PRJNA562643) | freshwater metagenome | isolation source: river surface water | place: USA:Blue River Watershed | collected 2017-08-18 | reverse complement strand
GATCGGGTTGTAATTTCATAAATGCCTTGAGATCTGTGGTCAAATTATAGGTTTCACCCCGTAAAAGAGCCCTCGGAGGGACTTTGAAGAAGATCCAAAAATCCAACAAGCTGTCCAACGTCTGTTATGACATTCGCGGTCCCATCATGGACCGAGCGCGTCAAATGGAGGAGGAGGGCCACAAGATCATCAAATTGAACATTGGCAACTTGGCCGTGTTTGGGTTTGATGCGCCCGAAGAAATTCAACAGGACATGATCCGCAACTTGCCGACTTCGGCGGGTTACTCGGACAGCAAGGGTATTTTCGGCGCCCGCAAAGCGGTGATGCACGAAACTCAGAAGCAGGGTATCAAAGGCGTCACGTTGGACGACATCTACCTCGGCAACGGTGCGAGTGAACTGATTGTGATGGCCACCAACGGCCTGCTCAATAACGGCGATGAGTTGTTGTTGCCTGCACCTGACTATCCGTTGTGGACGGCAGCGGTCAGTTTGTCGGGGGGCACGCCTGTGCATTATTTGTGTGATGAGGCCAATGGTTGGATGCCCAACATCGATGACATCCGTTCCAAAATTACCAAGCACACCAAAGGCATTGTGGTCATCAACCCCAACAACCCCACAGGTGCTTTGTATTCGGATGAGTTGTTGTTGCAAATCGTCGAGCTTGCCCGCAAGCATGGCTTGATCATCTTTGCCGACGAGGTGTATGACAAGGTCTTGTACGAAGGTGTGAAGCACACGCCCATCGCGAGCTTGAGTGAAGACGTGTTGACACTCACGTTCAATTCCTTGTCCAAGAGCTATCGCTCATGCGGTTACCGTGCCGGTTGGATGGTGGTGTCGGGCGACAAAAAACCTGCGGCCGATTACATCGAGGGCCTGAACATGCTCTCGAACATGCGCTTGTGCGCCAACGTGCCAGGCCAGTGGGCGATTCAAACCGCCTTGGGTGGCTACCAAAGCATCAATGACTTGGTGGGTGAGGGCGGACGCTTGCGTAAGCAGCGCGACTTGGCGTATGAACTCATCACCGCCATTCCTGGCGTGACGTGTGTGAAGCCACAAGCCGCGCTTTATATGTTTCCGCGTCTCGATCCGAAGGTCTATCCGATCAAAGACGATCAGCAATTTTTCTTGGAGTTGCTGCAAGAAACCAAGGTCATGTTGGTACAAGGCACGGGCTTCAATTGGCCAAGCACAGACCACTTCCGCATCGTCTTTTTGCCCCACGAAGATGACTTGCGTGAGGCCATCTCACGCATCGCAAAATTTCTCGAAAACTACAGAAATAGAAAAGCATGAAACCGATACAAGTTGGCCTGTTAGGCATTGGCACTGTTGGCAGTGGCACCTTCGAGGTGCTTCAACGCAACCAAGAAGAAATCCAACGCCGCGCCGGTCGTGGCATTGAAGTCACGATGGTGGCTGACCTTGATGTGGCACGCGCCAAAACCATCGTCGGGTCCCAAGTGCAGGTGGTAGACGATGCACGTCAAGTCATTGCCAATCCTGACATTGACATCGTGGTCGAGTTGATTGGCGGCTACGGCATTGCCAAGCAATTGGTGCTTGAAGCGATTGCAGCTGGCAAACATGTGGTGACCGCCAACAAGGCATTGCTTGCTGTGCATGGCACAGAAATCTTTGCGGCAGCCCATCAAAAAGGTGTGATGGTGGCGTTTGAAGCCGCCGTCGCGGGGGGCATTCCGATCATCAAAGCCCTGCGCGAAGGCCTCACCGCCAACCGCATTCAGTGGCTCGCGGGCATCATCAACGGTACGACCAACTTCATCTTGTCTGAGATGCGCGACAAAGGCTTGACCTTCGGCGATGTGCTCAAGCAAGCGCAAGCCTTGGGCTACGCCGAAGCCGACCCGACCTTTGACATTGAAGGTGTGGACGCCGCACACAAAGCCACCATCATGTCGGCCATCGCATTTGGCGTGCCAGTGCAGTTTGACAAAGCGTATGTCGAGGGCATTACCAAGCTCGAATCGCAAGACATCAAGTACGCCGAACAACTCGGCTACCGCATCAAGCTGTTGGGTATTTCCAAGCGCACGGTTGCAGGCATTGAGTTGCGTGTTCATCCCTGTTTGGTGCCCGCGAAGCGTTTGATCGCCAACGTGGAAGGTGCCATGAATGCCGTGATGGTGCAGGCCGACGCGGTGGGCACCACGCTGTATTACGGCAAAGGCGCCGGCAGTGAGCCCACAGCCAGTGCCGTGATTGCCGATTTGGTGGACATCACCCGTTTGCACACGGCGGATCCTTTGAACCGTGTGCCGCATTTGGCGTTCCAACCCGACGCGATGAGTAACTTGGCAATTTTGCCGATGGCCCAAGTGGTCACCAGCTATTACTTGCGTTTGCGCGTCGCTGATCAAGCGGGGGTGCTGGCCAAAGTCACCGGCATTTTGGCTAACGCTGACATCAGCATTGATGCAGTGCTGCAGCGTGAAGCGGGTGAGGGCGAAAGTCACACCGATTTGATCATCTTGACCCACGATTGCGTGGAAGCCAAGATGAACGAAGCCATCGCAGAGATGCAACAACTCAGCACGGTGCTCGCCCCAATCACCCGCATCCGCAAAGAAGAGTTGAACTGATGCTGTACTTGTCCACGCGCGGCCACGCCGAGCGCAAGCGTTTTTGTGAAATCCTGCTCGAAGGCTTGGCTCCCGATGGCGGCCTGTATTTGCCCGAGCACTACCCCCAGGTGGACGATGCCGCGCTCACGCGTTTGCGCGCCACGTTCAATACACAAGGCTATGCTGCCTTGGCGTTTGAAGTGCTGTCGCTCTACATCGATGACATTCCTGCAGCTGATCTGAAGGCGCTGTGTGCTAAGACCTACACCCAAGAGGTCTATGGCACGGAGGCCATCGTCCCTGTGCGCAAGTTGGAAGACGGCTTGTTGATCGAGGCGTTGTCCAATGGCCCCACGCTTGCGTTCAAAGACATGGCCATGCAACTGCTGGGTAACTTGTTTGAATACGAGTTGGCACGCCGTGGCGAAGAGCTGAATATTTTTGGCGCCACCAGTGGTGACACCGGCAGCGCTGCCGAGTACGCCATGCGCGGCAAAAAAGGCGTGCGCGTGTTCATGACCAGTCCACATGGGCGCATGAGCCCCTTCCAACAAGCGCAAATGTTCAGCTTGATGGACGAGAACATCCACAACATTGCCATTGAAGGCGTGTTCGATGACTGCCAAGACTTGGTCAAAGCTGTGTCCAACGATTTGGACTTCAAGACCCAATACAAAATTGGCACAGTCAACTCCATCAACTGGGCACGTTTGTTGGCCCAGGTGGTGTATTACTTTGCGGGCTATTTCCAAGCCACCACGGCCAACAGCCAAAAAGTGAGCTTCACCGTACCGAGTGGTAACTTTGGCAATGTGTGTGCAGGCCATGTGGCGCGCATGATGGGCTTGCCTGTCGACACCTTGGTCGCGGCCACCAACGAAAACGATGTACTCGACGAGTTTTTCCGCACCGGTGTGTACCGTGTTCGCAGCAGTGCCGACACCCACGAAACCTCCAGCCCTTCGATGGATATTTCTAAGGCCAGCAACTTTGAACGCTTTGTGTTCGATTTGCTCGGTCGCGATGCGGCACTGACCAAAGACTTGTTTGGCGCGCAAATTTCAAAGCACGGCAAATTCGACCTCAGTGCCAATCCGCACTTTGCAGAAGCTGCCACTCGATATGGGTTTGCCAGCGGCAAGAGCACACACGCCAACCGCTTGGCCACCATCCAAGACGTGCACAAGCGCTTCGGCGAAATGATCGACACGCACACAGCAGACGGCGTGAAGGTGGCACGTGAACACGTCAAGGCAGGTGTGCCGATGATCGTGCTGGAAACTGCTTTGCCTATTAAATTTGCGGCCACCATTGTGGAGGCTTTGGGTCAAGAACCCAATCGTCCAGCCAAGTTTGAAGGCATCGAAGCTTTGCCTAAGCGCGTGCAGGTGATGAAGGCGGATGTCGCGCAAATCAAGGCCTATATCGCCACGCATTGCGACCACGCATGAAAGTCGTGGCCTTTGCCGGTTACTCCGGCTCAGGAAAAACCACTTTGGTGGAGCAGCTCATTGGCTGTCTGCGCATGAAAGGGTTGCGCGTGTCTGTGGTCAAACACGCGCACCACAATTTCGACATTGACAAGCCAGGCAAAGACAGCTGGCGTCACCGTGAAGCAGGCGCGTTTGAGGTGCTGGTGGCATCTAACCAGCGCTTGGTGTTGCAACGCCAGTTTGAGCAGCCTGCACAACTCTCGGTGCACCACCTATTGGCGGAGGTGTATGACGGCGTGGACTGGGTCTTGGTTGAGGGCTTTAAGAAAAGCGATTTGCTCAAGGTTGAAGTTTGGCGCAAAGCCTCAGGCCAGCCCGTGCGTTACCCAGATGATGACTTTGTCGTGGCCATCGCGACCGATTCACCACAAGAGCTGCCAGAGGCTACGCAGCGCCCTGTGCTCGACTTGAATGATCCCTATGCCATCACCGAATGGTTGCTGGCCAACGAAGACCGTTTCGAATACAACCCACCTTTGTTATGACCCGTCCTGCTTTGCTCTCACTCGATGACGCTTTGCCGCAATTGCTGGCGCAAGTCCATGCATTGACGGCTGTGCAATCGGTTTCTACCTTTGACGCCGATGGCCGTGTGTTGGCGCAAGACGTGACGGCTGCCTTGCAGGTGCCCCCGCAAGACAACAGTTCGATGGATGGTTATGCCGTTCGAGTAGCCGACTGTGCGCAAGCTGGTGCGGTGTTGCGCGTGACGCAACGCATTCCCGCTGGCACACACGGCACGCAGCTCCATGCTGGGGAAGCCGCACGTATCTTCACTGGCGCACCTATCCCACCCGGCGCGGATGCCGTGGTGATGCAAGAGGACTGTGAAGCCTTTGATGGCGATCAAGTCAAAGTGAACAAGTCTGTACCCGCAGGGCAGTGGATTCGCCGTTCAGGCGAAGACGTCACTCGCGGTGCCAAGGTGCTGAGCAAAGGCACACGTTTAACACCTGCTGAGCTGGGTTTGGCCGCGAGCATTGGCTTGGCACAGTTGCAAGTGTCTGCACGTCCGCGCGTGGCATTGTTTTCAACAGGTGATGAATTGGTCATGCCCGGTGATGTAGCCCCTGAAGCCATGCCCGCCGGTGCGATTTACAACTCCAATCGCTTTTTCTTGCGTGCCATGTTGCAGCGCTTGGGTTGCGAGGTGACTGATCTGGGTATCGTGCCCGACAAGCGCGAGGCCACCATCGCTGCTTTGCGCGATGCAGCCCAACACCACGATTTGATTCTCACCAGTGGCGGCGTGTCGGTGGGTGAAGAAGATCACATCAAACCTGCTGTAGAAAGCCTTGGTGAATTGAACCTCTGGCAAATGGCCATCAAGCCCGGCAAGCCTTTTGCGTATGGCAAGGTGAACCGAGACACCCAAGGTGACGCTTGTCATTTCATGGGCTTGCCTGGTAACCCCGTGTCTAGCTTTGTCACTTTCCTGTTGTTGGTACGTCCTTTTGTGTTGGCCTTGCAAGGTGTGACAAAGACCGACATCGCACGCACAGAGATGGCGGCACATTTTGATTGGCCACGCGCTGACAAACGTCGCGAGTTTTTGCGTGTCAAACGCAATGCCCAAGGTGGTCTTGATTTGTTCCCTAACCAAAGCTCAGGTGTGCTCACCTCTACCGTGTGGGGTGACGGTGTGGTGGATAACCCGGCTGGGCAAACCATTGCCAAAGGCGATACCGTGCGCTTTATTTCTTTTGCGGAGTGGTTGGCATGAATGTGACCTTGAAATACTTTGCTTCAGTTCGCGAAGCCATTGGCCAGAGCAGTGAAAGCTTCACCACCCAAGCTGCCACACTGGCAGCGCTGCGTGACGAACTGATCGCGCGTGGCGGGCCTTATGCGCAAGCGCTGGCCCATGGTCGCGCGGTGCGCATGGCACTGAACCAAGCGCTGTGCGATTCCTCCGCGGCATTGCATGACGGCTGTGAAGTGGCCTTTTTCCCGCCCGTCACTGGCGGTTGATTCGCGAGTTTCCTCATGTCCTTCAGCGTCAGCATTCAGACCCAAGACTTCGACGTGAGCCACGAACTCGCTGCGTTGCGCGAGGGCGATGCACGGGTTGGGGCGGTGTGTTCTTTCCTAGGCACGGTGCGTGAGCGCAACGACGGCAGTGCCGTGGCCAGCATGGAACTCGAGCACTACTCAGGCATGACCGAGAAAGCCATTTCGGCCATGATGGCCGAAGCGCAAACGCGATTTGACATTTACGCCGCCCGGGTGATTCACCGTGTCGGCTTGTTGCACCCCGAAGATCAAATTGTGTTCGTGGCTGTGACTTCTGCCCATCGGGGCGAGAGCTTCAAAGCCTGTGAGTTTTTGATGGACTACCTCAAGACTCAGGCCCCCTTTTGGAAAAAAGAAGTCACCCCCGAAGGCGCGCGTTGGGTCGATGCGCGTGTCAGTGATGATCAAGCGCTCGCGCGCTGGGGCATTGCATCGACCAACATCGATCCGCGTTAAACGTGTGCGCTGGCGCACAGACATTCAGTGGCGCACATGTGGGAATCTGACTTGTTTTGATCTGCCTCAAGGCCATGGGCTGTTGTGCCTCTTGAAATAGCAGCTATCAGCCTCAGCTATTCGCTTATTAAACAGTTTTTCGGAGTTCTCATGCGGATTGACAAACTCACCACCAAGTTCCAAGAAGCGTTGGGCGATGCACAGTCGCTCGCGCTCGGCGGCGACCATGCTTACATTGAACCCTCTCACGTGTTGGTCGCGATGTTGCGCCAAGACGATGGCCCCAAGTCGCTGTTGCAGCGCGCCGGTGCCAATGTCTCGGGTTTGTTGTCCTCTGCGGAAGACGCGATGAACCGCTTACCCAAAGTGGAGGGGCAAGAGCAGGTTCAAGTCAGTCGCGACACGGTGTCACTGATTCAAGCCGCTGAAAAAGAAGCCATCAAACGCGGTGACCAATTTGTTGCCAGTGAGTTGTTTTTGCTGGCCATGTGTGACAACAAAGGCAACTGGGGCAAGCTCGCGACCCAAAATGGCTTGAGCCGCAAAGCCTTGGAAGCCGCTGTGACCGCCGTGCGAGGCGGCCAAAAGGTCGACAACGCGGACAGCGAAGGCCAGCGTGAATCGCTTAAAAAATATTGCCTGGATCTGACCGAGCGCGCACGTCTGGGCAAGCTCGATCCCGTCATTGGTCGTGACGACGAAATTCGTCGTGCCATTCAAGTGTTGCAGCGCCGCAGCAAAAACAATCCCGTGCTCATCGGCGAACCGGGTGTGGGTAAAACCGCCATTGTCGAGGGCTTGGCGCAACGCATTGTGGCGGGTGAGGTGCCCGACTCACTCAAAGGCAAACGTGTGTTGTCGCTGGACATGGCATCACTGTTGGCGGGTGCGAAATACCGTGGTGAGTTCGAAGAGCGTCTGAAAAGCGTGCTGAAGGAATTGGCCCAAGACGAAGGCCAAACCATTGTGTTCATCGATGAGTTGCACACCATGGTCGGTGCGGGCAAAGCCGAAGGCGCCATGGATGCGGGCAACATGCTCAAGCCGGCATTGGCTCGGGGTGAGTTGCACTGCGTGGGAGCGACCACCTTGGACGAGTACCGCAAGTACATCGAGAAAGATGCGGCCCTGGAACGTCGTTTCCAAAAAATTCTGGTCGGAGAGCCTTCTGTCGAGGCAACCATTGCAATTCTGCGTGGCTTGCAAGAAAAGTACGAGGTGCACCATGGTGTGGAGATCACCGACCCCGCCATCGTGGCTGCGGCTGAGTTGTCGCACCGTTACATCACCGATCGCTTTTTGCCTGACAAAGCGATTGATTTGATTGACGAAGCGGCAGCCAAGATCAAGATTGAGATTGATTCCAAGCCTGAAGTGATGGACAAGCTCGATCGTCGATTGATTCAACTCAAGATTGAGCGTGAAGCGGTTCGCAAAGAAAAAGACGAAGCCTCCAAAAAACGTATGGAGCTGCTCGAAGAAGAGATCACCAAGATCGGCAAGGAATACGCAGACTTAGAAGAAATCTGGAAAGCTGAGAAATCTTCGGCTCACGGTGGTGCGCAGCTCAAAGAGGAAATTGATCGCATGCGTCACCAGATCGAAGAGCTCACGCGCAAAGGCGACTTCAACAAAGTCGCCGAGTTGCAATACGGCAAGTTGCCTGAGTTGGAAAAGCGCATGAAAGAAGCCAACGCCCGCGAAAGTGGCAAAGCCAATGCTGCTGGCGGTAATCGCTTGTTGCGCACACAGGTGGGCGCTGAAGAAATTGCAGAAGTGGTGGCGCGTGCCACGGGCATTCCTGTGTCGAAGTTGATGCAGGGTGAGCGCGACAAGCTGTTGCAAATGGAAACCAAATTGCACGACCGTGTGGTTGGCCAAGACGAGGCCATCACGGCAGTGGCCAACGCCATTCGACGCTCACGGGCGGGCTTAGGCGATCCTAATCGCCCGACCGGCTCGTTCTTGTTCCTCGGCCCCACGGGCGTGGGCAAGACCGAGTTGTGCAAGGCCTTGGCAGGCTTTTTGTTCGACAGTGAAGACCACATGATTCGCATCGACATGAGCGAGTTCATGGAGAAACACTCGGTCAGCCGTTTGGTGGGTGCGCCCCCCGGCTATGTGGGTTACGACGAAGGCGGCTACCTCACCGAAGCCGTGCGTCGCAACCCCTACAGCGTGTTGTTGTTGGACGAGGTGGAAAAGGCCCATCCCGATGTGTTCAACATCTTGTTGCAGGTCTTGGACGATGGCCGTTTGACCGATGGCCAAGGCCGCACGGTGGACTTTAAAAATACCGTCATCGTGATGACCTCTAACATCGGTTCGCCCATCATCCAGAGCATGGTCGGTCAAGACGCGCAAGACATCAAAGATGCCGTGTGGGATGAACTCAAGACGCACTTCCGTCCCGAGTTCTTGAACCGCATTGACGAAACGGTGGTCTTCCATGCCTTGGACGCCGAGCACATCAAACGTATCGCTGACATTCAACTCAAGATTTTGTCTGCGCGCTTGGCGAAGATGGATTTGTCATTGCAAATTTCACCGGCAGCTTTGGCTGAATTGGCCAAGGTCGGCTTTGATCCTGTGTTTGGCGCGCGTCCATTGAAGCGTGCGATCCAACAGCGCATCGAAAACCCCTTGTCCAAGCTGTTGTTGGAGGGCAAGTTCATGCCCAAAGACACCATCGCGGTTCAGGTGGATCCTGTGCGTGCGCCCGGGGAGTTTGCATTCAGCACCGTCGCGGCCTGAGACATCAAGGGGGGGAGGGGGCTTGTCTCCCATTGGACGCCAGGTGTGAGACGCAGCAGGTAGGATGACAAACTTCTTATCTGCTGCGTTGTTTGACGTCCGACTATGACCACTCTGAACTTGGCTTCCAACCCTTGGCGGGACGACGCAACTGTCATTGGCTTGGTAGGCATTGCCCATGCCAGCTCTCACTTTTCACACCTGTTGCTGCCTTTGATGTTCCCCGTGTTCATGAGCACCTTTGGCTTGAGCTTTTCCGAGGTTGGCTTTTTGATGACGGTGTTTTTCGTGGTCTCGGGCATGGGCCAGGCCTCGGCAGGTTTTGTGGTGGATCGTTTTGGCGCACGACCAGTGCTTTTTGGCTCCTTGCTGATTCTGGCTTTGGGGTGTTTGGCGGTTTCGGTGGCCCAAAGCTACGCAGGTTTGATGCTCGGCGCGGCGCTGTTGGGCGTGGGCAATTGCGCGTTTCATCCCGTGGACTTCACCATCCTCAATCAAAAAGTCTCGGTGCCCCGTCTGGGTTATGCCTTCAGTGCCCATGGCTTGACAGGAAATTTGGGGTGGGCTTTGGCCCCTGTCTTCATGGTGGGTTTGAGCGCAGCCTTTGATTGGCGTGCGGCCTATGTGGGCGCCGCTGTGTTGTTTGGCGCGATCTTGTTGTTGCTGTTTTGGCAGCGCGAGTTTTTACATGCAGAGGTGGTGGATCACCAACCAAGCAATCAATCGGCGAGCACCTTGGCGTTTCTCAAAATTCCTGTGGTTTGGTGGTGTTTTGGCTTTTTCTTGCTCTCCACCATGACCTTGGCTGTGGTGCAAAGCTTTGCCGTGTCTATCTTGCAGGCCATGCATCAAGTGAGCTTTGAGTCGGCCACCTTCACCTTGACGGCCTACATGTTGTGTGCTGCTGCAGGGATGTTTGTGGGCGGTTTCGTCGCATCGCGTTGGCCGCGTCACAGTGACAAGGTGGTGGCCAGCTGCATGACGGTGGCTGCGCTGTTCATGGCTTTGTGTGGCAGTGGCATGTTTGGCGCCACCCTCACCATGACGATTTTGGCGGCGACGGGGCTGGCCATTGGTGTCGGTGGGCCCTCGCGCGACATGATGATCAAAAAAGCAACGCCCAAAGGGGCGACTGGGCGTGTGTACGGCATGGTCTATTCCGGCTTGGATGTCGGTTTTGCTATTTCACCCTTGATCTTTGGCGTGTTCATGGATCACGGTTGGTACGGAGCCACCTTGCTGGGGGCAGCCTTTGTGCTGTTGCTGAGCGTGGCGGTGGCCTTAGGGGTGGGGCGTCGGACCTCCCATGCTTGAGACGGTTGAGGAGCGCGGGATGACAAAACAGATTGCAGGCCATTTGTTGGTGGAGTGTTTGATCGAACAGGGCGTGACCGATGCATTCGGGGTCCCGGGCGAGAGTTATTTGGCCGTGTTGGATGGGTTTCATGTTTACCGCGATCGCATTCGTTTCATCACCAATCGACAAGAGGGCGGCGCCGCTTTCATGGCCGATGCGCAAGGCCGTTTGACCGGTCGTCCCGGTGTGTGTTTTGTGACTCGGGGGCCCGGGGCTACCAATGCCTCAATTGGCATTCACACAGCCTTTCAAGACAGCACACCGATGGTGTTGTTTGTCGGTGATGTGGGCAGCGATTTTCGCGATCGCGAATCGTTTCAAGAAGTCGACTTCAACAGTTTCTTTGGACCCAGTACCAAAGGCATGGCCAAGCGTGTGGAACGCATTGATGACCCCGCGCGCATTCCTGAATACGTGGCGCGCGCTTTCGCCACCGCCATGAATGGTCGTCCAGGACCGGTGGTGGTGGTGCTGCCTGAGGACATGCTGCTGCACGAGGTGACGGCGCGTCCCTTGCCGCGTGTGGAGCCTGTGCAAGCTTGGCCAGCCCCGGGGGTGTTGCGCCAGCTCCACGAGATGCTGTTGGCTGCTGAACGTCCTTTGGTGATCGCAGGGGGCAGTGGTTGGACGCCACAGTCTGCGCAAGCCTTGCAGCGTTTTGCTGAGAACTGGACGCTGCCGGTCGGCAACGCCTTCCGGTTTCAAGATGTCTTTGATAACCACCACCCACATTACGCGGGCGATGTGGGCATCGGCATCAACCCCAAATTGGCCCAACGCGTGCGCGACAGTGACCTCATCATTGCAATTGGCCCACGCCTGGGCGAGATGACAACCAGTGGCTATACCCTGCTACAGGTACCACGACCGCAACAAAAGCTTGTGCACATCCACGCCAGTGCCGAAGAGTTAAATCGGGTCTACCAAGCAGACTTGGCCATTTTTTCGACGATGAATGCTGCCGCGTGCTCACTCGAGGGGCTCGTTGCGCCACCTCATGTGCCCTGGAAAGCTTGGACGCAATCCGCGCATGCCGATTACATGGGAAATCTGCAGCCTCAATCTCTGCCGGGAGAGATCGACATGCCTGTGATCGTCGAGGTCATCAGTCGTCTGCTTCCGGAGGATGCGGTGGTGACCAATGGGGCTGGCAACTTTGCCAGTTGGATCCATCGTTTTCACAAGCATCCAGGCCTTGCACGTGGTCTGCGCGTGCAGCTTGCCCCGACCGCGGGGTCTATGGGTTATGGGGTGCCGGCAGGGATTGCGGCGAATCTGTTGACAGGGCGCACCGCGTTCACTATTGCGGGCGATGGTGATTTCTTAATGAATGGGCAAGAGCTGGCCACGGCCGTTCAGCATGGTGGCAAAAGCATCATCGTGCTCTTGAACAACGGCGTGTACGGCACCATTCGCATGCACCAAGAGCGCGAGTTTCCAACCCATCAAAGCGGTTCCAAGTTGGCCAACCCTGACTTTGTCGCTTTGGCGCGCGCCTATGGCTACGAAGGCGTTCGTGTGACCCATACATCGGCGTTTGAGTCCGCCTTTGTCGCTGCGTTGGCACGACACGAAGGCACTTTGATTGAAGTGATTCTGGATGAAGAAGTCATCACCACGCGGGGCACACTCAGTGCGATTCGAGAGACCGCTTTGTCAAAACAATCGAGTTCTTGATCTTTGTTGTATCCAAGAAAAAGGGCCGCTATCGCGGCCCTTTTTCTTGGATGTAAAACCTTGAATTACTTCAAGTGCTTGCCGATCAAGCCAGCCAATTCAAACATGGTGACTTGAGCTTTGCCGAACACTTGCTTGAGCTTGTCGTCAGCATTGATGTTGCGCTTGTTGACTTTGTCTTGCAGGCCGTGCTTTTTGATGTATGTCCACATCTTGCTGACCACTTCCGTGCGTGGCACTGCCGCGTTGCCAATCACAGCGGCCAAAGCGGCGCTGGGTGTCATGGCCTTCATGAACGCAGCATTGGGCGTGCGCTTTTTGGCAGGTGCTTTTTTCGCTGGCGCTTTTTTGGCAGCAACTTTTTTAGCTGCTACTTTTTTAGCGGGTGCTGCTTTCTTGGCTGCAGGCTTTTTAGCCGCTACTTTTTTAGCAGGGGCTGCTTTTTTCGCTGCTACTTTTTTAGCGGGAGCAGCTTTCTTTGCTGCTGGTTTTTTAGCCGGAGCTTTCTTTGCAGTTGCCATGATTGATTCCTTCTAGAAGTGTTTGTTTTCAAACTCTAGAGATATCGCTCTAGAGCATTGCGGATGCTAATGGAGAAACCGTGTGTTTCCAAGGGAAACAGCCACTTTTTCATTGGGAAATGTTGTTTTTTCCTGACCGCATGACGCATGCACTGCGGTGAGGTATTCATGCTGTTGATGTGAGATTGCTTGATTTGTTGAAGACGTATTGCAAAAAGTATTTTCGTAATACAAAAAATTAAATTGCTGCATCGCAATATTTTTTCTCAATATAAGATATTAAATATCGCAATGCAAAAATGTATCCATAAGTCATTGATTTTAATGGTATAAAAATAATTCTTCTATAAGACATAAGACATGCATTAAGTCTTGTAGAAGACTTATAGTCTCCCCATCGACAACCTTTTAACTTTCTGGAGTGAACCATGCCTCAATCACTGAATGAACAACTCAGCCGTGAACAACAAATTGCTGCCCTCGAAAAAGACTGGGCGACGAACCCACGTTGGAAAGGCGTGAAGCGTGGTTACTCCGCTGCCGATGTCGTGCGTTTGCGCGGCAGCATGCCCATCGAGCACACACTCGCCAAGCGCGGTGCTGAAAAGCTCTGGGAAAAAGTCAACGGCGGCGCCAAGAAAGGCTACGTCAACGCATTCGGCGCCATCAGCGCCGGTCAAGCCATGCAACAAGCCAAAGCAGGTTTGGAAGCGGTGTATTTGTCTGGCTGGCAAGTGGCGGCTGACGGCAACACGTCGGAGACCATGTACCCAGACCAATCGCTCTACGCGTATGACTCTGTGCCCACCATGGTTCGTCGTATCAACAACACCTTCAAGCGCGCAGACGAAATTCAATGGAGCCGTGGCATCAACCCAGGCGACAAAGAATTCATCGACTACTTCTTGCCCATCGTGGCGGACGCTGAAGCCGGTTTCGGTGGCGTGTTGAACGCGTTTGAATTGATGAAGAACATGATCGCTTCTGGCGCAGCTGGTGTTCATTTCGAAGACCAATTGGCTGCTGTGAAGAAATGCGGTCACATGGGCGGCAAAGTGTTGGTGCCCACACAAGAAGCCATTGAGAAGTTGATTTCTGCACGTTTCGCTGCTGACGTGATGGGTACATCTACCATCGTATTGGCCCGTACCGATGCCGAAGCCGCTAACTTGATCACTTCTGACCACGACGCCAACGACAAGCCATTCTTGACTGGTGAGCGCACACAAGAAGGTTTCTATCGCGTCAAAAACGGTTTGGAACAAGCTATCAGCCGCGGCGTGGCATACGCTCCCTACGCTGACTTGGTGTGGTGCGAAACAGGCGTGCCAGACATCGGCTTCGCACGTGAATTTGCCCAAGCGGTGCACGCTGCATGCCCAGGCAAGCTGTTGTCATACAACTGCTCGCCTTCTTTCAACTGGAAGAAGAACCTCAACGACAAGCAAATCGCTTCTTTCCAAGAAGACTTGTCAGCCTTGGGCTACAAGTACCAGTTCATCACCTTGGCTGGTATCCACATCAACTGGTACAACACATTCCAGTTCGCCAATGCATACGCCAACGGCGAAGGCATGAAGCACTACGTCAACATGGTGCAAGAGCCTGAATTCGCAGCACGCGACAAGGGCTACACCTTCGTGTCACACCAACAAGAAGTGGGCGCCGGTTACTTCGACGACGTGACCACTGTGATCCAAGGCGGTTCATCTTCTGTCAAAGCCCTCACAGGTTCTACTGAAGAAGAGCAGTTCCACTAAGCACTTCAAGTGAGAGATGACCTGAGAGGGTTGTCTCTTGGTTTGAATAGGGTTGAGAGCCACCTAGCGTGAAAGCGTTGGGTGGTTTTTTTATGAGCTTACCGTTTGCACTTGTAAACCGCAAACACCTGTTTGCCAAATTCCGGTGTCACGTCTTTCACCAGTGTGTCACCACCTATGTCGATGGCATTGTTTTGCCCAAGCTGTAATAAGTTGGCTTCTACGGCATCTGCATCGCGGTTGTAGATCCCCACTTTTGTAACGACGTTCACGCTGATTTTTCCGAGGGGCTGACATTGCGACACTTGCGTTGTTTTCATCACGAGGACCCGTTCAGAGCCCTCGGTTGGCTTGAGAAAGGCGTTGGCGCAGCCTCCCAAAAGAAGCAAGAGGCAGTAGGCGATGGTGATTTGTTGGCGCATGTTTGTGGGGAATGAGTAGAGTGTGATGATATCGATACGCACAAGTCGTACGGCTAGCAACGTAAAATCACCGTTTTGCCGCGATTTAAATTCAATACACATGGTTCAGATTACTCTTCCCGACGGTTCGCAACGTGAATTTCCAGGCCCCGTGACGGTGGCCGAAGTGGCTGCGTCGATTGGCGCTGGCTTGGCCAAGGCTGCTTTGGCTGGTAAGGTCGATGGCAAGGTGGTGGACACCAGTTACACGATGAGCAGCAATGCGAGCTTGGCCATCATCACAGCCAAAGACGCTGAAGGCTTGGAGGTGATTCGTCACTCCACCGCCCATTTGTTGGCCTATGCGGTGAAAGAACTGTTCCCAGAGGCGCAAGTGACCATTGGCCCCGTCATTGACGACGGTTTCTTTTACGATTTTTCATTCACCCGTGGCTTCACGCCTGAAGACTTGGTCGCCATTGAAAAGCGCATGACCGAGTTGGCGAACAAAGACGAGGTCGTGGTGCGCCGCGTGTTGCCACGCGACGAAGCTGTGGCTTATTTCAAGGGTCTGGGCGAGCATTACAAAGCCGAAATCATTGCCAGCATTCCTAGCAACGAAGACGTGAGCTTGTACCGCGAAGGTCATTTTGAAGATTTGTGTCGCGGCCCACACGTGCCAAGCACAGGCAAGCTCAAGCATTTCAAGCTGATGAAAGTGGCCGGTGCCTACTGGCGCGGCGACAGCAAAAACGAAATGCTGCAACGCATCTACGGCACAGCTTGGGCCAGCAAAGACGATTTGCAGCTGTACCTGAAACGCTTGGAAGAAGCTGAAAAGCGCGACCACCGCAAACTGGGCCGCGAACTTGATTTGTTCCACATCGACGAACACGCCCCTGGCTTGGTGTTTTGGCACCCCAAGGGCTGGACCGTTTGGCAGACGGTCGAGGAGTACATGCGTCAGGTGTACCGCAGCAGTGGCT
>JACCEC011741132.1_pt1 | contig 16023 bp, 17 predicted proteins | sample 7450121 | NCBI WGS metagenome assembly JACCEC01 (sample SAMN15323455, study PRJNA562643) | freshwater metagenome | isolation source: river surface water | place: USA:Blue River Watershed | collected 2017-08-18 | reverse complement strand
TCGTTTTCATGGAGGTACTCGGCCAAGTCTTCGCCGACAAACCGCCAGTGCCACGGCTCAAAAATGTAGTAGGTGTTATTCTCAGGATACGAGAGCGTAAAGCCGTGCTTGTAGGCGTTCTTGAGGAGCCAGGCGTAGGCCTCGGTCGCTTTAAAGGCATTGTATGGGCCCGCAGTCACCGGGTCACTGAGGTCGAGGGTGGTACCGAGCTGGTGCTCTGAGTAACCTTGATCGGCTGAGAAAGCGTTGGCACCACTGCCGTAGGTTTGCGAGTAGGCACCCTTGAGGCCAGCTTGGGTGTCAAACGAGCGGTAGGCTGAAATTACTTTGAGTTCAATCCCGTCGCGCGCGGCGTCATTGAGCATGTTTTGCAGGAAGGGGAGGGCATCGGCATGAAATTGCTGCTCTTGGCGACCAGCCAACATATACTTCGCTGGTATGGTCTCCAAGCTCGACGGAACATAATTTTCATTGAGGAAGTAGACCTTCGAGTATTTCTGCAAGAGCTCCTCGTCTGTCTTTGCGAGTTTATCAAGTACGCCAACGGTTTTTCCAATATCGCGAATCTGGTCTTCAAATTCTTCATTGCGACCACGTTCTTCGTCGTACTCTTCCTGGAGCTTCTCGTACCGTTCGATGAGCTCATCACGTTCAAACGTGAGGCTGGCAATAGAAGTAGAAGCAACACCAAGTGCGTCATTGAGGCGACTGGTCTCGCTTGAGAGTGAGCCAGCGGTAGCGGAGGTGCTCGTAAGCTCGTTCGTCTTACGATTGAGCATAACTGCCAAAACACTGTTACCAATAAGCGAGATAAGGAGAAGGGCCGAGAGGGCAATATACCGACGTGACATGTCCTGTATTGTAGCACTTTTAGCCGTGTCCTGGCCGGGCACTGAGGATTGAAAGTGGGGTGAATATATGGTACGGTAGTGCCGTTATAAGCACCGTTTTAGGGTTTACGCCCTGAAACACACATAAAAATATATGACAGAAAACACAATGCCAGCAGCCGAGGCAACTCAGGGTGGTGATGACCTCATCAGCTACGAGTTCGCCTTCCACGTTCTTCCAACGGTTGCTGAAGGGGAAGTAAGTACTGTTGTCGCTGCTCTCAAGGCAGAAATTAGTAAGCTCGGAGGCACTATCTTCGACGAAGAGAGTCCAGAGCGCGTTGAGCTCGCCTACGAAGTGGTAAAGCACCTCGAAGGACGAAATCGCAAGTTTAAGAGTGCATACTTTGGTTGGGTTCGCTTCAAGGCTGAGCCAGCACAGGTAGCAACACTTCTTGAAGAGGTTGAGGTTATGCCGGAATTGCTCCGTCATTTGCTCATCAAGCTAAACCGTGAAGAAGAAGCGACACCGTTCCGCTTCCACGAAGCTATGGCAGCTGCCAACATGACCGTTACTACTTTTGATCTCGATGCCGATGTGGCTGAGGTGGAGGCAGAAGAAGTGGCTGATGACGCGGTTGTACTCGGTGACGAGGCAGAAGTCGTTGACGCAGTAGACAGCACGACTGAAGTCAAGTAACCTAGAGCCTATCTATTGGCAATAACGCAACACACCTATGTACCTTAACAAAGCAATGATTTACGGAAACTTGACGCGCGACCCAGAAATGAAAGCGTTGCCAAGTGGTATGAATGTTACCTCTTTTTCACTCGCAACCAATCGCACGTACAACGATCGCGATGGAAAGCGCCAGGAGCAAGTGGAGTATCACAACATCGTGGTCTTCGGTAAGCAGGCCGACACAGCCGCTAAGTACCTCAAAAAGGGAAGTGGCGCATATGTTGAGGGTCGCTTGCAGACTCGCTCATGGGAGAAAGATGGCCAGAAACTATACCGAACCGAAATCGTCGCTGACCGGGTACAGTTTGGTCCACGCAGTGATGGTGGCGGTGGTGGAAACTACGGCGGTGCTGCACAAGCAAGCCCTGCACAGAATCCACAAGATGCCCAAGCGTCGGTGTTGCCGGATTACCCAGAGGAGGATATCAACCCCGAAGACATCCCGTTCTAAGCATCAGATGTACCTCACCTACGTCGTTGCACTGCAGTAAATTTTTGGTTCACCATACCAACGTATGGCTCACAAAAATTTCTTTGCGCGCCTCGTATCTGAAGTATTCTGACGCCTTAGAACCACTGAACCAATATTTGGAAACTTTGAAACCTATTATTCGAACCTAAGAAATACAACATGACCGAAGAAACTAAAGTACAGAGTCCGAGCAATCACATCGACTACAAAGATGTCTTGCGCTTGCGCGCTCACTTGAACCCACACGCTCGTATGCACGGCCGACGCCGCACGCACATGAGCCTCAAGGATCAGCGTGATTTCGCTCGATCAGTGAAGCGAGCTCGCTTCATGGCCTTGATTCCATTTGTGAGTCACTAGGCAAACGAGGAAAAAGGGCCGGAAAGCAAAGCTTTCCGGCCCTTTTTCTAGGTGGTAATTTTTGACTTTTTGCAAAAATATGCTACTATATAGGTTAGTAGCAAAAAAGGAGGCCTTTATGGCACTCGGATATGTGGTGTTTGTACACCTGTGCCTGGTCGTTCTACTTGTGTTGGATTTCCTGTTTGGAACGCTAACCTTCGGCCGAGTGTTCATGTGGTATCTGGTGTCGATGGCTATCACGTTTGGCATTGGGCTTATCAATGGTCTTATGCCAGAGAACGGTTGGCGCCTGCGACACCGGGTTAACTACGTTCGTCGACGTATACAGCGGCGCTGGTGTGAAAAAAGTAGGGGAGGCGATCTTTGATCGCCTCCTTTTTAGTCCGTATAGGCGAGCCACGAAACAAAAATGGCGACAGATATACTGTCGCCATTTTCTATATTGCCTAGGCCTTTTCAACTCGTTCTGCGTACAACCCGGTTTCGGTGTTGATGGCAATCACGTCGCCTTGGTTGATGAACTGCGGTACAAAGACTGTTGCTCCCGTCTCAACCGTTACTTCCTTGAGAGCGTTACCGCTGGTGTTCCCCTTAACCGCTTCTGAGGCCTCGGTGACGGTAAGCTCTACTTTGATTGGAATCTTCACTCCGATAATCTTTTCGTCGTAGATGAGTGCTTCAAGCTCGCTTTTCTCTTTAATAAACTTAGCTTGGTCACCGATGAGGTCTTCCGTGAGGGCGAAGCGCTCTCCAGGCTTACCAACCTTATGGAACATGTACTCACCCTTGTTCTTAAAGATGTACACAATCATTTCCTTATCGAGGTCAGCTTCGTCAGCGGTCTCGTTAACGTGGAAGGTATTTTCAACCACGCGTCCAGAAATGAGGCTCTTCAATTTCGTCACGTTAACCGGCTTGCGCTGCTGCTTGCGGAATACGTGGTGCGAGAGTACGAGAAATGGCTCATCATCAAAGATGATAACTTTCTTTGCCAAAATTTCACTATATGAGAGTACAGCCACAATATTTTAAATTAGTAGACTAAATAAGCGTAAGCACATACCCATCAGTCGAAAATGACTGTTGTGAGAGTGCGTAAACACGCCCACCGTTATACCAAAATTACACGCTAAAAGCAAAGTCTGTATAGCAACCACGGGCTCCTTTTAGTGGTATTATGAGTGAACCTATGTTTGGATTTAGCTCGACTGAGGACGCTCGCTCGCTTACTGACGAAGAAGTATTACTGCGTAGCCAGGCAGAACCATGGGTGTTTACGGTCCTCGTTGAGCGCTACCAAGAAGCCTTTCTCCGCAAGGCCAACACTATTCTCCGCAATCAGCTCGATGCTGAAGAGGTAGTACAAGACGCCTTTACCAAAATCTACCTCAATGCCCACCGCTTTAGTCCGCAAGAGGGGGCGAAGTTCACTTCCTGGGCGTACCGCATCGTAATGAATACTGCGTTTACTCGGTACCAAAAGAAAGTAAAAGAAGGGCAGCGGTTTCAAAATATTGACCCCGAGTTTGAAGAGTTCGTTGCCGATCAATCAATGCGCACCGACGCCGCCGAACGAACCGACGCCATCGAGCGAGTGTTGGCACGGCTCCCGGGCCACTTTGTGGCCGTGCTACGCCTCCATTACCTCGAACGCTGGTCGCACCAAGACATTGCCGATGAGACCGGTGAGAACGTCGGTACCGTAAAGGCGCGTATTCATCGCGCCAAGGCCGCTTTCCGCCAAGAAGCCAAAGACGGGGAAGTGGAGCTCCTCTTGCAGGATAGGTAAGTCGTACGGTGTAACCTTTCTGTCGTAGTGACAGTAATAGAAAGTGCTCTATGTTGTATATATGAAAACCAATCAATTACAAAAAAATATCATGCGTCGCGTGTACTATGCGTTTGTGCTTCGTCTTGCTACCCATCCACTCCTGGTATCCACCGTTGTGTTTGGCGGAGCACTCGTAGCCTTTGCGCGTAATGTGCACGTTGAACGCGTCGTTGACGCCTTACTTTCGATTCCAGTTGGCAGTGTGCCGCAGTTTGTCTTTAGTACCCTGGCGCACGGGGAGTTGGTAACCCTACTTTCCTTGGCTGCGATGGGCTGGGCAACCTACCACGTGCTCCGCTACCTACGCACCCTTTCGGTTGCCTTCCCGCACAGTCACTACGCCACAAACTAACGAAGAACAGAACACTAATCTGCCCCAGGAAAGGCCTGGGGCAAAAAAGGAATAGGGAATAGGGAACAAAATAAAACAGCTGGCGCCCATAGGGCGCCAGCTGTTTTTTTGTGTCTACTTGGCCCTATCGAGCCAGACTATTCTGCGTCAGGAGCATCACTACCTTCGTCATCGCTACTACTGCCCTTACTTGAAACTGTCGCCGTAGCACCTTCTTCTTTCAGTGCCTTGCGGATATGCTTCATGATTTCGGCTGAGAGCTTCTTATCGCCGCGCAAGAAGGTGCGTGAGGCATCGTACCCACGACCTAGCTTCACTTCGGCTGAGTCGTCACCACCAGGAGGGAGGTAGGAGTATGAAGAGCCTGACTTCTTGATGAATTTAAACTTCTCACCAAGTGCGAGCATTTCACCTTCCGTACTAATACCTTCACCGTAGATCAAGTCAAACTCAGTTGAGCGGAAAGGAGCAGCTACCTTGTTCTTCACTACCTTCACGCGGTGCCGACCACCAACTACTTCTTCGCCCTTCTTAATCTGCGCAATGCGGCGAATATCGAGGCGCACTGAGGTGTAGAACTTCAATGCCTTACCGCCCGGGGTAGTCTCTGGGTTACCAAACATCACACCCACCTGCATACGAATCTGGTTGATGAAGATAACTACCGTCTTACTCTTGGCAACGATACCGGTGAGCTTGCGGAGCGCCTGACTCATGAGGCGAGCCTGCTTACCGACGTGGTGCGCACCCATTTCTCCTTCGATTTCATCTTTCGGGGTGAGGGCAGCTACTGAGTCAATCACAATCACATCAATCTTGCCTGAGCGAACGAGTGATTCCACGATTTCGAGCGCCTGTTCACCGGTGTCTGGCTGTGAGATGAGGAGCTCATCGAGCTTTACACCGAGGTTGCGCGCGTACTCAGGGTCCATTGCGTGCTCTGCATCGATAAAGGCGCAGATACCGTGCTCTTTTTGTGCTTCAGCAATCGCATGGAGCGAGAGCGTCGTCTTACCAGAAGATTCAGGACCAAAGATTTCAATAATGCGGCCGCGGGGAAGACCACCGATACCGAGTGCGTCATCGAGACCAATCGAGCCAGTTGAAATTGAATCAATGTCTACTTTCTTGCTATCTGAAAGCATCATAATTGCCTCATCACCAAACTTGGTTTTAAGGCTGCGCAGGGTTTCAGCAATATCAGCCATTCCGTGCTTTTCTGACGTGTTGCGTGCCTCTACTTTATCTTTCGGTGCTTTCTTTGCTTTTTTTACAACCATACAAATTATTACAATTACTTATTCACGCGCGAGGGCGGGGGTGTAGACGAAGGTTTTGGTAACCTCCTCGGACCTCCCGTATCGATCGTGGGCTTCTAAGGTAGCTATAGTATACCCGTTCTCGAGGACGAGCGCTTCTTTAAAGTTTCCTTCCGTGTCGGTATAAATCTCCCGGCCGTTGAGGGTTAGGCGGACAATGTTCGCTGTGCTGCCTTCAAGGACCACTACACGCTCTTGCTGGACACTTGCCATCGAGTTACTGAAGTCTATCTGCGGCCCAGCCAAAATAAAGCGGGCCTGGAAGATAGAGTAGGCGAGCAGCAGTAAGCCTACGAGCACTAAAAAGGCGTAGTAGAGGCTCGTGCGGAAATCAAATCGGGTAAAGAGGGGTGCCATAGGGAATTAACTGAGGTTTTCTTCGTCGTCTTCGCCATCGTCATTTGCACCAGCTTTGCCACCAACCAAAATAGCGCGCGGCTTAGCGCCATCGGCTGGGCCAATCACCCCTTGGTCTTCAAGCAGGTCAATGAGGCGGGCAGCGCGGGAGTAGCCGATACGGAGCCGTCGCTGGAGGAATGAAGTAGACGCTTTGCCGTTATCAATCACCATTTGCTTAGCTTCTGCGTAGAGTTCGTCGCCTTCATCCGAGTCATCGAGGTCGCTGCCGTAGATAGAGCCTTCACTACCACCCTCAGCCTTTCCTTCAAAGTCGACAGAATCCAGTGCGTACGACTGCTTTTTAAGGAATTCCACCACCCGCTTTAGTTCATCTTCTGAGATATAGGCTGAGAGGAGGCGAATTGGCTTAGAGAGCTCGCCTGAAAGGAAGAGCATGTCTCCTTGCCCGAGCAGTTTTTCGGCACCAACTTGGTCCAAAATGGTCCGTGAGTCGATTTGTGAGGCCACCTGCATCGCCAATCGAGTCGGGATATTGGCCTTGATAGTACCGGTGATTACGTTCACTGAAGGTCGTTGGGTGGCGAGAAGGAGGTGAATCCCCACGGCGCGACTCATCTGTGCCAAGCGCACAATTGCTGCTTCAAGCTCGCGTGGGTAGGCATGCATAAGGTCGGCCAGCTCGTCCATGACAATTACAATGTACGGAAGGGCTTCCGGGAGCTTGGTTGCTTCGTCGTCTTCGGCTGCGTCCTCATCGTCTTCCTTGGTACTATCGATTATCTTGAGCTCCTTTTCATAGGTATCCTTGGCAGGCTTGTAGATGTTCTTGTGGTACGAGGCAATGTTCTGCACTTTTTTTGACTGAAGAATGTCGTACCGACGTTCCATTTCCTTCACCGCCCACTTCAGTGCCAGGAGGGCTTTTTTGGCATCAGTAATTACCGGACTCATGAGGTGTGGGATACCGTCGTAGAGGGTGAGTTCCACTCGCTTCGGGTCCACCATGATAAAGCGGAGCTGTTCAGGAGAGTTGCGGTAGAGGAGTGACACAATCAAGTTGTGGATCATGACCGACTTACCTGAGCCGGTCGTACCGGCAATCAGTCCGTGTGGCATACGCGCCACGTTCGCAAAGTGCGCCTTGCCGGTGATGTCTTTTCCGAGCGCGACCATGAGCGGGTTCGGTGAGTCGGTAAATTCAGGGCTGGACATAAGCGACGCCAAGCCGATGACCGCCTTCTCGATGTTTGGTACCTCAATACCGACGAGTGACTTGCCCGGGATAGGTGCCTCAATTCGAATCGTACCCGCGGCGAGGCCGAGCTCGAGCTCACGCTGCAAACCAACGATGCGCGCGATTTTCACTCCCTGGGCGGGTTTCAAAGCATAGCGGGTGATAGCCGGACCGACTTCCACCTGATCCATTTCTACCTCAATCCCGAAGTTGCGCAGGGTCTGCTTAATTGTGTTCGCACGCGATTTCACATCTCCGGTATTGGCCTTACCCTTGCCCTTACTCAAGAGTGAGAGTGGGGGAGGAGCGTACGGACCTTCAAAGCTTGAGACGGCAAAGTCAGTCACTGGCTTGGCGAGGCCGAGTCGCTCAGTCACCTTGAGACCTTTCTTTTTTGGCACCTCTTCCACCTCTTCTTCTGTCGCTTCCTGAGGCTCCTCATCGAGCTCCTCCTCTTCTTCCTCTTCAGCCTTAGCTGCTGCGGCACCAATCTTCTCGATGTCATCCCCAGCTGGTACTGGCTCTTTCTTCTTAAAGAGGTGTGCGAGTGAGAGGTGCGTATTGAAGGTGAGGAACACGCCAATGATAGCGACCATAGAGAGCACGATAGCGGTCGCGAGTGTACCCATCAGGTATGAAACAGGGAAGGCGAGGGCGGCCCCAGCTATCCCACCAAAGCCCTTTTCGTAGAGACTCATGAAGCCAAGGAGTGCAAAGAAAAAGAGGGCGATACCGATTATCTTTGAGGTACTGACCTCCTCGTTGTCTTTTGGGTTCAAGAAGGCGTACACGTAGAGAAGGCAGGCGAGTGGGGCAAGGTACGCGCCACCACCGAAAAGAAACTCGAGCGCGATGTACACCCAGTCGCCCACCATTCCAGCCGCACCAAAGAGTGAGAGTGAAAGCAAGATAGCCACAAACAGCAAAAAGACCGCTCCAATCGCCTGCTTGGTCTGGGGACTCAAGTCGTCGAAAAGGGGCTTTCGTTCTGGTTTAGCAGCAGGCTTCTTACTCTTCTTCATAGGCAATACAGGGTCAGTAATCGTGGCAAATAATGCCCGTATTCTAACACGAGAAATAACAATTTCGTGGCCAAGCTAAGCCTTCATTCTGTATAAGCGACAGTTGCAAAAGTCCCATAAGGGTATATAGTACATAGAGGTTTGTCCGAGACGATTAATGACTTTTATAAGAGACACAGCATATGCCGCCAAAGGACACGTTTATAAACGACAACAACTTCCAGAAGTTTCTCCATAACGATAGCTACTATCAGCATATTTTTAAAAAGACAGAGAAAATCATCTCGGTAGTCTTTTATATCCTTAACAACATTGAGGTCGAAAAGCGGTCAGAGACACACACGAGCAACCTCGCCTCAAAGGCACACTTCGCGCACGAGAACGCTTTGCGCACGCTCGAGGTAAAGCCAGCCAACTCGCGTGAAGTGCTCGAGCAGTTTGCGCAGTCACTCATCGGGCTTGAAAGTACCCTTCGCGTCGTCGCTGCAGCTGGTGTCATTACCGACGAGGTGCTGCGGGTGGTGACCGGAGAGATAGGAAACGTCCTCCGCGGACTCGCCGAATACATCAATCCCAACACAGCCTTTCCGAGTAATTTCTTTGGGGGCAGTAGTGAGGCGAGTACAGCTCGTCGGAGTAGTGGTAGTGGTGAGACCAAGCGCAGTCTCGGTAGTCAAAAGCCGGCGACCGAAGCTGGAGTGCCAGCCTCAGTGACTCCCGTCGGTAACGACCGTCGTGTCCGGATCACGACAATCCTTGGCGCTAAAGGTGAAGCGACTATCAAAGACATTTCAGAAATCATAAACGACGTTAGTGAAAAGACAATCCAGCGTGAGCTCAACGCCATGATTGATGAAAATGTCGTAAAGCGACAAGGGGAACGTCGGTGGTCAAAATACTCCCTTACCTAAAACCTTTTGCGTCGAGCAAGCTGCATGTAGTGTCGCATAGACTGCACCACTATAAAGACAGGTACTAGAGACATCTGCCCATGTCTCCGAAGTGCGTCTTATAAGGCGCAGCGGCCACTTATTTGCGGTAGTACGGGTGCCTACTACCGTGCCGCACACCGGTGTTGCAGCTCGCTTCACTTCGTGTCCTAATGCGTTTTTGCTCAGATTCGCTGCGTAAGAATGAATGAGGTTATACGTCATATTAGGGAGAGCACCAGCCACTGTTTTCATTGACTATTGTCGTGAAAACCGTATGCTTGTTGCTATTCTCACTTGGTACTGTCTCTCTGCTATCCACAAAACTGGAGCGCAGCGAGTGATAAACACGGTATACTAGTGGGGTGTCCAAGGCACGCTTTTTTTGAAGCGAGCCACGAGGACTCTGTTTTTTGACATTAGTGAAGTGAATTGGTTCTTGCCTCATACATGAGCAAGTACGTTTTGTCGTTACGCCTTGTAACTATTAAACAATGCAACTGTGCAACCATTAAACTTCCACATATCAAAACAACCGCGCTGACACAGCGCGTTATAAAACGTGCATACCTATATATAGCTTCCTTGTTCTCCCACGGTTGCTAGCGTCCTCCTATATATAGATTGATCCCGCAGCTACCCTTCTGCGCTAACGCGTGGAAGGTTAGTGATGTTCGGTAAAGGGTAGGAATACTCTTTGCGAATATGAATTAATTCATATTTATAAGATTCATTAATTAAGTAATTGCTTTAAAAGTAATTTACCGATATGACTATTGCACAAAATTCTGTTGCAAAGCTCTCAGTAGCTTTTGTAACTGTGGCAATGCTCTTCTCACTCGTTGCTCCTGCACAGGCGCAGACAGTTGAAGAGTTGCAGGCTCAGATCGCAGCCCTCATGGCTCAGATCAACGCAGCTTCAACCACAACAACCACAACAACAACTGGTAGTTGCACAACTCCAGCTGCTCCGTTGACCATGGGGTCACAGGGTGCTGAAGTAACAGCTCTCCAGAACATGCTTATTTCAATGGGACAGTCAATCCCAGCTGGCGCAACCGGATACTTCGGTGCACAGACACAGTCTGCTCTTGCTGCATGGCAAGCTGCTAACGGTGTATCACCAGCTGCAGGTTACTACGGTCCAATCACTAAGGCTGCTATGGACGCAAAGTGCGTACCTGCAACTACAGGTGGTGACGAGGACGATGAAGATGAAGATGATACTGAGGCTGCAGAGCTCTCAGGTGAAGCTTCACTCGACAACGTAGAAGTAGATGACGCTAACGATACTGACGTTGAGGAAGGAAACACTGACGCTGAAGTTGCTGTAATGACTGTCGAATTTGCTGACGGTGATGCAGAAATTTCACGCATCGACCTTACTCTCCAGGACGGTGAAGGAACCGACAGTGACCCTTGGGACGCTTTCGAGACTATCTCACTCTGGGTAGACGGCGATATGGTAGCTGAATTTGCTGCTGATGACGAAGATGATTACCTCAGTGAGAACACTGGAGAGATCCGTTTCTCAGGTCTTGACATCGTAGCGATGGAAGACGAGGAAGTTGAAATCGTTGTTGCTGCAACAATCATGAACAACCTTGACGCTGAGTCACTCGGTGAATGGGATGTTGAAGCTACTGCTATCCGTTACTTTGATGCAGACGGTGTTGCTACAACTGAAACAGGTACAGTTGTAACTGGCGCTGGTACAGCTGTATTTGACATCGATGTAGAAGGAGCAGGTGAAGAACTCACTTTCTCACTCTCAGCTGATAGTCCAGATTCAACTGACATCATCGTAGACGTTGATGATTCAACTGATGGTGTAACAATCATGCAGTACGACATCGAAGGTGAAGAGGGAGACATTGAGCTCGACCTCCTCGTAGTTCGTGTTGAAACTGGTACAGCAGATGTTACTGACATCGTTGAAGACGCTTACCTCGTAATTGATGGTCAGACTTTCAAGGCTGAAGCTATCGGTGGTACTACAGGTGATGATTCAACTGTAGACAGCGAGACATCAGTACTTGATAACGCTGACGGTCAGGGCGTATGGTACGCATTCAACATTGACGGCGATGTAACTATCGACGCTGATGATGAAATTGCTGTAGAAGTTGTGGTTGACCTTGCGTCAACTGACGACGGAGCAGTATACGCTGCTGGTGAAACTATCCAGGCATTCGTAGGAACTGCAGAACGTGATCTTACAGACGCAGAAGGCGCTGACACTATCACTACACTTTCTGGTACTGTAACTGGAGATCAGCACATCCTCGTTGACGAAGGTGTGTACACTTCAGCTGACAGTGTAGAAACTACTGCAGATGCTTCAGGTGATAACGACACAACTGGTGAATTCTCAATTGAATTCGATGTTACTGCTGTTGAAGGTGACTTCTACATCAATGACCTCGCTTCACAGAACGGAAGTACTACCCTTGGTGGTGTTGAGTTCGAAATTGAATCATCAGGTGCTGGCGTTGCAACTGCAATCTCAGGCAGTCTTTCATCAACAGGTGATGAAGGAGCTGGTGGTGCATTCCTCGTACGTGAGGGTGACACAGAGACTTTCACACTTAACGTAACTTTCACCGCTTCAACTGGTGGACAGTTCCGTGTAGTGCTTGAAGAAGTATGGTACGCAACAGCTACAAACGGTACTTCTGCTGTACTCTACGCTCCAACCCCAGCTTCAGATTACCGAACAGACTACAAGCAAGTTAACAGCTAGTTTAACTAGTGGTTGACCTGAATGTAAAAGTTCTAGTCTAGCTAGACAAAACCCCGCTTCGGCGGGGTTTTGTCGTTTCGGGAATACTCAGTAGTTTGCCAAAGCTTCGCCTTTGTAAAAATTTATGAGTTCTCAGGTGCTGCTAACCTTACTTCAGGTTCTTAATTGAGCTAGAGGTCGGTTACCAACCAACCAAACAAAAAACTCCCTTCGGGGAGTTTTTTGTTGTCCCAGCAACCACCGAACCAATACCCCCCGAGTGGATAAAGTCCGACTATACTACTTGTGCACAAGTAGTATAGTCGGACTTTATCCCCGTGCTACATTGCCTGTATGGTACGTCTTACCTCGTTTAATGTCGGCGATTTAGTTCATTGCATCAAGCGTGGAGCCTTTTAAACTTTCCCTAGGACTCTCCTAGGGAAATCCCCTAGGAGAGTCCTAGGGTAGAAATCGCAAAACTGCTAAACTATTTTTATGGGAATAAGAAACGTTACGTTTGCTCCTGGTGAGTTTTATCATATTTACAATCGCGGTACTGATAAACGACCAATTTTTTCAGATGCAAGTGATTGTCACCGTTTTCAAGAGCTACTCTATCTTTCAAACAGTCAAAAAAGTGTTAACGTTCGTGATGTAAAGCAATCAACTGACTCGGTATACGAATATGAACGCGGAGATCCCAGGGTAGCAATAGGTGCCTATTGTTTAATGCCAAACCATTTTCATTTGCTTCTCGTACCGTTAGAAGATGACGGAGTCTCGCAATTCATGAAAAAGTTAGGTACATCATATTCAATGTACTTTAATAAAAAGTACGACCGCACGGGCACCTTATTTGAGGGTCCCTTCAAGGCAAAGCATGCTGATAGTGATGTGTATCTCAAGTATCTCTATGCGTATATTCACCTCAATCCGGTCAAACTATGGACTGAGCGGAAAGAAGAGGGGCAGAGTGCTACCGAGTTCTTAAAACATTTTAAATACAGTAGTTTAGGCGAGTATACAGGCCTTGAGCGTTCGGTGAAAAGTATTATTGATTCGAAACCATTTCCAGAATATTTCACAACTGCAGCAGAGCACATGGAGGAGCTTAAAGAGTGGTTGGGTTACCGTGATCTCTTACCGGCTGATGAATAGCCAAAGAAGTAGTTCCACCCCCAGGAGAGTCCTAGGGGGAAATTCCCCTAGGACTCTCCTGGGGTAAGGGGTTGTATCCTCATTTTTTCTACAGTTGCTTTTTTCATCTGTTATACTAATGGCACTATGAAGCTTTTTAATAAAACATTTTACAAGTTCGTGTTCAGCTTTGTGGCGGTAATCGCGACCACGCTGATGCTCGTGTTGGTAGTTGGGGTAATGAGTGCGTAATACTAGTAACCTATGATTCGTCTCACTGATCAATATTTTTGGAACATTGTTTTCGGAGTGTTCTTTTTCTGCCTTCTTGCCATGGGGGCAATTATCTTAGAAACCGAAAGTTACCGTGATGTAGCGTCGCTCACTCTGATTGACTTCGCGCTCGTAGCGCTCGCGAGTCATCGACTCATTCGTCTATTTGTGTACGACGCTATCACCAAGTTTTTCCGTGAGCAGTTTTATGACACGACGCAGAACAAGCGTGGGGAAGTGGTGCTCGTGAAGCCTTCACATGGTCCACGCCGCACGCTGGCAGACCTCCTCTCGTGCCCGTGGTGCTTCGGTATCTGGGCGGCTGCCACAGTGACCTTTTTCTACCTCCTGACGCCCTATGCCTACGTTCCGGTCGTTATTCTGGCGATTGCCTCGGTAGCCTCCACCTTGCAGCTTTTGACGAACCTCATTGGGCATAAGGCCGAGCAGCTCAAGCGCCAAAACGAGGAATTATAGTTTCTCTTTAAGTTAGTAAATCCGCCCAGGGAAAATATCCCGGTTAATCTGGTGTGACCGAGACTAGACAAATTGCATAAATTAGTGTCAAATGTCCACAGACAGCAATTGGAGGTAGATAATGACGGATGTTACTTCTCTCGAAAACCGACTGAAGGCCGAAAGCCTTGAAATAGTCGACTTTGCGCCAATCTTTGTGAGGTGGGTACAGCAGAAATTTCCCAACATTGATCATGTTTGGATGCTGAAATTTGCCCGCCCCTTCACGGCGCGGACTGTCTTCGGAGCTGTCGGTGTAGGTGTTCTCGCTACGACTGCACTTTTGCTTTTCATGGTGCTGGTACAAGAAGAACCCTATTCAGTGTCACGTCATGCGTTGCTCACTTCGTTTTCTGTTGGGGCTGTTTTGGCTCTTCATTGGGGAGGAAACTGGGCAGCACGGAAGATGGCGACAGCGCACGGTCGGGAGCTGATGATGCAGGTGCTGCCGAAAGGTCGATACGTAGATCCAGAAATGCGTACGCGTATCAAGCGAGTGTCACATTGGTTTGAACCGGTGGGGCAGTTTGTCTCAGACGTACCGAGCATGTCTGGGATTTTGATTGGGGTGCTTTCTCCAGTTGAACCAAAGCTTTTCTTCGTCAGAGAGATTCAGAGACAGGCGGAGGGGAATGAATGAGATAGTGTTGACTGGCACCAGCGGTGCCAGTCTTTTCTTTTTTGATACTTCTGGTATAGTACCCCTCGTCAGGCTTAAGACAGCGGGTTGAAACGAGTCACGTTTCAGTAATGCGCTACAGCGTAGCGCGCCAGCCGAGGTCCACTTTCACTATTTGAATGTTGGGGTCGAACTGCCTCCGTCACACCCGTGACGTGTGGCCTGATACTTATTTACAGCGTAATCCCATCTATTGTGGCAATTACAAAAGCAAAGAAGGAGGTTATCCTCGCTAAGCTCAATGAGGTTAAGGCATCAGCCGACTCAATTGTGTTCGTTAATTTCAAGGGCATGACGGTGGCAAACACCACTGCAATGCGCCGGAAGATGCGTGAAGAAGGAGTCGGTTACTTCGTAGCCAAGAAGACTCTTTTGGAACGAGTTTTTGGTTCTGCCTTTGAAGGTACGATGCCAGAGCTCCCAGGTGAAATTGCGATCGCGTACAGTACCGATCCAATGGCGCCAGCTCAAAACGTTAAAGAGTTTGCTACAAAGCACAAGGAAAGTATTGCCATTGCTGGCGGTATCTTCCAGGGAGTATACAAGGACAAAGCTGAGATGATCGAAATTGCATCTATCCCAGCCCTCCCAGTACTCCGCGGCATGTTTGCACAGCTCATTAACTCACCACGTCAGCGATTCGCTGTCGTTCTCAGTAAGGTGGCTGAAAAGCAATAAAAATTGCTTTTCAGGAGGTTGTCGATATTTTGAGGTGACGAAAAATATCATACAACCTGAACAGTGCCTGTAAGGCAGAGACTAAGTAGTTTCGAAAAAATTATTGAAATTTATTGTCGCGCAGCAGTTCTAGAGTAGGTACGTCCAAAAAATCATTAAGAATAGATTTTTTGTACGGCCTAATTTTTCTAGAAATGCTTCGCATTTAAGAAAAATTGGCATGACTAACGATCAAATCATCGAAGCCGTAGAAAAGATGACTGTTCTCGAGCTCAATACGCTCGTAAAGACGATTGAAGAGAAGTGGGGCGTTTCTGCAGCTGCAGTAGCAGTAGCAGCCGGTCCAGCAGCAGACGCTGGTGACGTACAGAGTGAATTCACTGTAGTACTCGCAGACGGCGGTGCAGCTAAGATTGCTGTTATCAAGGTTGTTAAGGAAGTTCTCGGCCTTGGTCTCAAGGAAGCAAAGGACCTCGTTGATAACTCACCTTCAGAAGTGAAGGCAGGTATGAAGAAGGAAGACGCTGAAGCTCTCAAGGCAAAGCTTGAGGAGGCTGGTGC
>JACCEC013054948.1_pt1 | contig 16032 bp, 16 predicted proteins | sample 7450121 | NCBI WGS metagenome assembly JACCEC01 (sample SAMN15323455, study PRJNA562643) | freshwater metagenome | isolation source: river surface water | place: USA:Blue River Watershed | collected 2017-08-18 | reverse complement strand
TAATTACTACCTACTTGGAAGCCATCATTGCCTTTCAAGCAAGTTCCTTAACCAACAATATCGTAGGCGATTACTACTACCAGACGAACCAAAAGCTTGAAGCAAGTATCCTCTATGAAAATAGCTGGGATCGCTATCGCTACAATCCCAAAGCAAAAAATCTCACCGCGCAACTTTTATTTGAACTAAACCAACCAAGTTTGGCTAAAGAGCACTTGGAGGAAAGCTATGATCTAGCCCCGCAGGTGGATAATATCCTATTGCTTTCGGAGCGACTTCAGCGCGAAAATAAGCCCCTGGAGGCCGTATTTTATTTAGAAAACGGATTGAAATTCTTTCCAAAGAATCCCTATTTGACCCAAAACCTAGCCTTACTATATACGCTGTTAAAAAAAGAGAACGAGGCCTTGGAGCTATTGTCAGAATTACCCAAAGATAGTCCAATAGCAGCAGCCAATTGGCTTGCTTTGCAGGTGAAGCTGGGTAAAAAGGTGGAGCCACCCAGCAATCAAGAAGACCTTATTGTCAGCATCAACTGGGTGGCGGCAGCTCGCAAAAATGGACTAGAAGTAGAAGCTGAAACCTTCTCTCATATAAAGATGAAACTAGAACAAGAAAGGTCACCCCTTGTGGTTCAGGCTGGTTACCGAAATTTGTTAGCTACACCCAATCTGGGAGATCCAACTTCCGATCTCGTTTTATTGGATTCGCTTGCAAAGCGAGAAGACTTTCTTGAATACACGATGGAGGTTCAAGAAACAGCTATTTTAAGGAGTTTGGGAGCAGGAAGAATCAATGATGCTGTGAAAAATTTGAATGGCCTCGCTTTTCGAAATCCTGGAGATGCAGCCTACTACCTCAATTTGTCCGGGCTTATTCTCGCGCAGCAACTCGATTTTGAAAAAGCTGCTAAGGATTTTGCTATTTCGGCCGAAAAAGGTTTTCAAGCGACAACAACAATTCATGAGGTAATTCGAACAGGGCAAGCGACAGCAATTGGTGAGGGAGGGAAAAGCAATTCTAATTTAACTGAGCTCGCATTCTTGGGAACATTCAATCAGTCTCATTCTCAAAAGCTCTTTGCCAGTTGGAAAACCATCTCTTCGGCAAAATTCAAGATCGATATTGCCCTGATGCTGGTAAGCCATAAGGCACACGGTCTGTCCACTCAGCAACTTCAAGAATTGGGTGATTTTTTAAATGGAAAAGTAGATCGCGAGGAGGAATTAGTAGCCTTTCTAGCTCAGCCCAATTGGACAAATTCAACTTCTCTTAAAGCCTTTGCCCGATTCATTGGGTCCCCGGAGGAACTTACTGCCAATCCTTACTTTAGTCCTTTGATCTGGAGCGCAGCATTAAAAACTAAGGATAATTTACAAGTATACGAACTCCTTCAATCTGCTAGTGAATTCAATAAGGATCCGCTAATTTGGGCTAAAAAAGTAAAGGTAGCTCAAACCCTTGGCTTGGATCGTTATGCCTTCGAAGCATTGGAAGAAATGAAAACCTGGATGAGTGAAGAAGAAATTGAAGGAGTTTTGGGAGAGATGAATTGAGAGATTTCATGTATTTTTAGTACAAATGAGTACCTTTCCGTATTGCTAAACCAACAAGTAACCAATTTACACCATGAGCAAAGTCATTGAAACACACGAAATCAATAAAACCTACAAAATGGGTTCTGAAATTATTCAGGCATTGAAATCGGTTAGCATTAGCGTAAACAAAGGAGAATACGTCGCTTTCATGGGTCCTTCAGGATCTGGAAAGTCTACCTTGATGAACATCATCGGTTGCTTGGATTCCCCTACTTCTGGCAGTTACGTTCTTGCTGGAAAGGATGTCAGCGACATGAGTGAAAACGAGTTAGCCGACATTCGAAACAAAGAAATTGGCTTCGTATTACAAACATTCAACCTTTTGCCTCGTGCGACCTGCCTAGACAATGTAGCCTTACCGCTGGTTTACGCCGGCTACTCCAAAGCAGAGCGAGAAGAGATTGCTTTTAAGGCATTGGACAACGTAGGATTGGGAGATCGAACTACCCACCGTCCCAACGAACTTTCAGGTGGTCAGCGTCAGCGTGTCGCCATCGCCAGAGCATTGGTAAATAGCCCAAGCATTATTTTGGCGGATGAGCCCACAGGTAACCTAGATTCCAAAACCTCCTACGGAATCATGGAACTCTTTCATGAGCTGCATGCCAAAGGGAATACAATCATCATGGTAACTCACGAAGACGACATTGCCCATTACGCACACCGCATCGTACGCCTTCGAGATGGTTTGGTGGAATCCGACAAGGTAAATCCAAATCCAACGAGAGGGTTAGTAACTGCCTAATTCCTTTAAAAAGGGTCGTTTTTTGTTTACTGCAAACAGATTCACCGTTGATATGAAAATCTATACCAAAACTGGGGATCAAGGAATCACCTCCTTGTTAGGCGGAGTACGGGTACCGAAGTCAGATCTACGCATTGATGCCTATGGTACCTTGGACGAACTGAATTCCTATTTGGGATTGCTTCGTGATCAGGAGGTAAATAAAAAAAGAGCAGAGCTACTCAAAACCATCCAAGATCGGCTATTCACCATCGGTGCGGACCTGGCCACTGTGCCAGGAAAAGACAAGGTCAAAAAACCTGACCTCCTCCGGGAAGATGTGGAGCTATTGGAAAGGGAAATGGATGCCATGGATGCTGCACTTCCCTTGCTCACGGCATTCATTCTGCCTGGAGGACATACGGCCGTATCTTTTTGTCATCTAGCACGAACTGTCTGTCGACGCTCCGAAAGGATCGTCGTGGAACTTGCATCCCTCGAACCAGTGTCTGAACTTGTCATTCAATACCTCAACCGACTTTCTGACTTCCTCTTCGTACTGGGTCGAAAAATGGCTCAGGAACTAGAAGTAGAAGAAGTTACTTGGAAACCACGTTGGTAAATCAACGACCAACCCAAGGATAAATATCCATAGCATCAGTAAACGCACCCACCCATATGAGCAGCATTTCGATCCCAGTTACCAAAACCACCCATTCCAAACTTTCAGAAACTGACTTTTCTTCCTTGGTTTTTGGAAAATCTGTTTCTGACCACATGTTTGTGGCGGACTATCAAAATGGCGCTTGGGGAGATTTTAGGATTGTTCCTTATGGTCCTATGGAGATTTACCCTGGCAATGCGACGCTACATTACGGACAAGCCATTTTTGAGGGCATGAAGGCCTACAAAAATGAAATAGGAGAAGTTTTGGTCTTTCGTGCAAAAGCAAATGCCAATCGCTTAAATGAATCCGCCACACGAATGTGCATGCCTACATTGCCTGAGAGTATTTTTCTGGAGGCACTCAAGCAGCTTCTCAGCCTAGATCGGGATTGGGTACCACAAGGCAAAGGTTCTAGCCTCTACATTCGCCCATTTATGTTTGCAATGGACAATTACCTAGGTGTCAAACCATCCGAAACGTACCGATTCATGATCTTTACTAGCCCAGTTGGGGCCTATTATTCAAAGCCGGTATCTGTAAAAGTAGAAACAAAGTTTACCCGTGCATGTGAAGGCGGTACTGGAGAAGCTAAAGCTGCTGGAAACTATGCCGCATCACTATTTCCAGCTCTTTTGGCTCAAAAGGAAGGTTACGATCAGTTACTCTGGACAGATGGCAAAACCCACAGCCAAATCGAAGAAAGTGGAACCATGAACGTCATGTTCAAAATCAAGGGTACCCTCATCACAGCACCTACCCATGGAGGTACCATCCTCAAAGGAATCACAAGAGATTCCGTAATCCAATTGGCAAAAGATTGGGGTCAAAAATTAGAAGAGCGATTCCTAACGGTAACTGAACTTCAAGAGGCCTTGGAAAACGGAACCTTGGAGGAGGCTTTTGGAGTAGGAACTGCTGCAACAATTGCATTTATCAATAAAATCCATGTTAACGGGAAAGATTATCTCATTTCAGAGCTAAATGCGGATGCCTTTTCAACCCGGGTGCTCAGCACCTTGGATGGCATCAAGTATGGAGAAATCCAGGATTCACATCAATGGATGATCACGATTTGATAAACAAACGAATGAACAAGGCAGCCTCAATCTCTAAACAACTAGCAGCGGTAATTCTTACCCTCCTACTTTTTGGTTTGATGGCAACTTCTTTGCTTGCTCAGGATCAATCCAAGAAATTTTTGCTACTCAAACGAGGAACCAATCAAAAGAGTCAAATTCGATTTTACCCTGGGGAAGACATCACCTACAAAAGCAAGAAGATCGGCTACTTCGTCACCGACAGAATTATCAACTTGGATACCGAATACCTTTACCTTACTGAAAATATCCTTAGTCCTTCAGACATCCTCGAAATCGACATCCGAAGGAAAGATCCTCGAAATCGTACGCTAAATAACTTAACCAGCCTTTCCTTGGGTGCAGGAACCATGGCAATCGCTTTAGAAGGAATCAATAGCCTTTATCAACAGCGTAAACTGCAATTCAGTCCTGGATTGATCAAGACTTCAGCCATACTCCTGGGTACGGGGTTCGGATTGCTTCCCCTGCGCTACAAAACCTTCACGCTCTCGGACAGAAATAAACTTCAACTGGTCCTCCTTGAAATTGAATAAGGAGATCTACTGGTAAAAACCAGATTTTTTTCCGATTTTTGAGTCAGATTTTTAACTTAGACAGATGACTTCAGACCAACTGAAAGACTTGAAAGCCCGCACATCGGCTTTGAGGAGGTATCTTTGACTACGATCGTAAGAAAGTAGAAATCCAAGACCTAGAGGCCGTATCGGCCCAAGCTGATTTCTGGAACAACCCAGAGGAAGCTGAAAAAACAATGAAACAAATCCAAGCCAGAAAAGGCTGGACCACGGCTTTTGAAAGCCTGGACACGAAAATTCAGGATTTGGAAGTGCTGTATGAATTTTTCACTGCAGGAGAAGTTACCGAAGACGAACTCAAGAAAGACTACCTACTCACCAAAGAGGCAGTAGAAGAGTTGGAACTCAAGAAAATGCTCTCCGCAGAGGAAGATCAACTCAATGCAGTTCTTGAAATCAATCCAGGTGCTGGCGGCACAGAAAGTAACGATTGGGCATCGATCCTCATGCGTATGTACATCATGTGGGGTGAAAAAAATGGCTACAAAGTACGCGAAGTGGATATGCAGCCTGGAGAAGTAGCAGGAATCAAATCCGCCACCCTCCTATTTGAAGGACCATTGGCATACGGATTTCTAAAATCAGAAACAGGTGTACACCGACTGGTTCGAATCTCTCCATTTGACTCTGGGGGACGAAGACATACCTCATTCGCCTCAGTTTATGCCTATCCAGAAGTAGACGATTCGATAGAAATCGACATCAATCCAAGTGACATTGAATTGCATACCTCAAGATCTGGTGGTGCGGGTGGACAGAACGTAAACAAGGTAGAAACCAAGGTGCAACTTACACACAAGCCAACCGGCATCGTAGTTGTTTGTCAGGTGGAGCGCTCCCAGCTTGCCAACCGAGAAATGGCAATGCAAATGCTAAAATCCAGGTTATACCAATTGGAATTGGAAAAGAGAAATGCAGAAATCGCTAAAATTGAATCTTCCAAACTGCGGGTAGATTTTGGATCGCAAATCCGAAACTATGTACTGCATCCATACAAATTGGTGAAGGACAACCGCACCAGTCATGAAACCTCCGATGCACAGGGTGTGCTCGATGGAGGACTAAATGAATTTATGAAGGCATTCCTTCTCGCTCAAAGTGAGGAAAGTGCAAATAAAGATTAAGTATTTAGGCCGAGGAATTCTTCTTCGGCTTTTTTAGTACAATTTCATTCCATGAGGCTACTTCCCTCCTTCTTTACGCTCAATTTTTTCCTGCTCTGCCTGAGTAGTTTTCTATTTTTTTCGAGCTTTAACATGATCATCCCCGAACTCCCATCCTACCTTACCTCCTTGGGAGGGGAATCTTACAAAGGGTGGATTATCGCACTTTTTACACTATCGGCTGGATTGTCTAGACCCTTTAGTGGAAAGTTGGCAGACAAGATCGGCCGAATACCTGTCATGATTTTTGGTGCAGCTGTCTGCTTTGTCGTGGGGTTAAGTTATCCCTTGCTCCAATTTGTGGGCGGCTTTTTATTTCTCCGATTTGCCCATGGATTCTCAGCAGGATTTACCCCTACAGGTACTTCAGCCTATGTGGCCGATACGGTTCCTTTTGATCAGCGAGGAGAAGCACTGGGGATTCAATCCCTTTTTGGTTCCTTGGGAATGGCCGCAGGGCCTGCCTTGGGTGGATGGATAGCAAGTGTTTGGCCCATTGATGTATTGTTCTATTCAGCAGCGTTCACTGCGATATTCTCCATCTTGATTTTGATTCGCTTGAAGGAAACGCTCCAAGTAAAAGAACCCCTTCGATGGAAGCTATTCAAATTGGATAAAAACGAAATCCTGGAAAAAAGGGTACTCCTTCCCTCTGCCATTCTTTTTTTATCTGTCTTTTCTTTTGGAGTGGTGCTGACCTTGGTTCCGGACCTTTCCAGTCACTTGGGTATCCAAAATAAGGGGTTATTCTTTGCGATATTTACTCTTTCCTCCTTGGGAATCCGACTTATCGCAGGCAGAACTTCTGACCGTATCGGACGCGTGCGCGTGATGCGCGTGGCATCTGCAGTGATGGTGGTGGCGATGATTTCCGTAGCCTTTGCTTCTAGTAAAGTAATACTGCTCGGTGGAGCGGTGCTCTTTGGTGCTGCGGTTGGCATGTATAGTCCGACTACTACCGCCTGGGTAGTAGATCGGTCCTTGGACCAATTTAGAGGAAGGGCCTTGGCAACCATGTACATTTTCCTAGAATTGGGAATTGGTCTAGGCGCACTCGTATCAGGATGGCTGTACGACAACCAATCGGAAAATTTTCAAACGGCCTTTCTTTTTTCTGCTGGAGTAGCGGGTCTAGGTTTCGTCATTTTGCTTTTCACAAAAAGTGACGGAAAGCCAAATCCAGGATCAGTAGCCTAGATAGTCGCTTTTTCGAGGAATGGCGAGAATGGATTTTTGACGACCGTTGTAGTAGGTCACTTTTTGCCCGTCAAAATAAGCACCTTCCTCAAGCATGACACGAACATCCTTGTTCCACTCCTTGACAAAAACGACTGCATTCAGCTCTATCGCATAGCCCGTGTGGGCATGCATCGGGAAGTCGCCTGCTCCAGGGGTATCGCCTTGGTTGTCCCACATGCCGATAGTCGGTCCAGCCGAGTGTCCATAGAAGCCCAGCGGATGGGTATAAATACTTCCTTTGATTCCCTCTTTTTCCATCTGCACTCGAGCAGCTTTCAAAATTTGATTGCCTGTTTTGCCAGTTGTAAAGTTAGTGGTCAAAATATCCTGTAAACGATTCCCCACCTTCAAGGCATCTTGCAAGTAGGCTGGAACTTCGGTTTCTCCAGCCTTGAGCACATAAGCCAACTCCTGGGTATCTGTATTGAGACGCAAATAAGTAATCCCAAAGTCAATGTGAAGCAAGTCCCCTGGAAGAATCACCTGCTCTGTAGGGCGTATGGCAAAGGAACGAGATGCCTCTTGAGAACTTGGATCTGGCCTTTGAATGTCCACGGTGGGATGGAACCAGGTATCTAACTTCATCTCCTTGATTTTTTCTCGATAAAACCACACCACATCTTCTGTTGTAGTTACTCCTGGGGTGATCACCCGATCAGACAGTCCTTCGGCAATAATGTAATGTGCCAATTCCTGAATGTGTTTGTATGCTGCCATTTCAGCAGCAGTACGAGTTTCCAGCCAACGCACTGCAAGCGTTTGGGCGGATACCACTTTTGTCCTCTCTTGAGCCGGAAGAATGCGCATCAATTCCTCGTAATCGAAGTGCGTCAGTCCATCCGCATGACCATAATCCTTGGAGAAGTTCAAACCGATTTTTTTGGGCTTTTTGGCTTCAATGATTGCCAACAAGGCTTTCCATTGATCCGGTTGCGCTTCAGGATCCCAGGCTTTTTTGAAAGATTTACCCACATCGTAGCGCGCCACTGCGTAGGTTTCTACGGGAGCATTTGGACCTGGCTGGTACATGACTAGAATGGTACGTCTACGCGCAGCATGCCAAGTAGCAGGCAAAAGTGTGCGGATCACAGGATCCTCGTTGTATTCACGGGAAACGACTATCCAAAAATCAATGCCCGTCTCCGTCATTATTGTAGGCAATACCTGCTGTATACGGTCTTCTAACCACCCGTCCACTACAGCTGCCTGCTCACGAACAGAGAGTACAGCTGGCCCTTGGGCAAAAACAGGATAAAGAAAAAGGGAAAAGGCAATAGAGAGCAGTAGTCGATTCATACATTCAGAATTTGGAATCGTCAAGATACTTCTTCCCTCCTAAAAATCACAGCCGCAACTAGAAAATTAGGTTGTAGCAGGTAGATCTGCATTGGACTTTGTCTTCCTTTTGCTTAGCTGATCAAACCGATACAGGAGCATGCCTGCGGTTATGGTCAGTCCAACCAACAAGCCAATCCAAATTCCTTTTTCCGCAAAACCCATTGGGAATGCAAGGAAATATCCCAGCGGAAGTCCAAGTCCCCAATACGCCAAAAAGGTGACAATTGTGGGTACTTTAACATCTTCTAGGCCACGAAGAACCCCCAAGCCTACCACTTGAATCCCATCCGAAAGTTGGAATAATCCTGCCAAAATCAATAGGGAAGCGGCCAAGGAAATAACCTGGGGATCATCAATGTAGAGCGTAGGCAGAAAAAACCGGAGCACAAAAAATAAAAGCGCACAAGCAAACATAAAGGTAGCCACCATCCCGAAAGCAACCATTCCAGCCTCCCGCATCCCTTTGTAATCTTCTTTGCCAATGTAATGGCTGACGCGAATCATCCCAGCTGTAGCCAATCCTGTGGCCATCATGTAACTGATGGAAGCCAGGTTTAAGGCGATTTGATGTCCAGCAAGCGCATTGACACCAATCCAACCCATCATGATAGCGGCTGCACTGAAAGCAGATACCTCAAAAATAAATTGAAAGCCCGTAGGAACACCTATTTTCAAAATTCGCTTACAAAGTGTCCAATTGGGTTTGAATCGAAGAATTTGAAGGCCAAAATCTACGTAGCGTTTGGAAGAAATCACGTAAGCACCCATCAGCACCATCATCAAAACACGTGAAATCAACGTTGCCCAAGCAGCACCCAAAAATCCAAGCTCGGGAAATCCCCAATGGCCCCAGATCAGTAGCCAATTCAGGAATACATTGACCAAATTGGCAGCAATGGTGATGAACATGGCCTGCTTGGTCTGTGAAAGACCTTCTACAAACTGCTTGAAGGTTTGAAATACCATCAATGGGATCAATGAGGTCGTGATGATCAATAAAAAGGGCAAAGCCAATACTTCAACCTCTTCAGGCTGATTTAAAAAATTGAGGTTTCCTGAGAAGGAAAGTACCAATCCAAGCATCAACAGGCTTGTAAAGAAATTAATCAATAGGCTATTGCTAAAGAGTCTCGAGATTTGATGAGTCTTCCCCTTGCCAAAGGCCTTAGATACCAAGGGTGTCAATCCCATCGAAATCCCGATTCCAAACATGAGTAGCACAAAAAAAATACTGTTGGCAAGGGAGGAAGCTGCCAGTTCCAGCGCCCCTAGGCGCCCTACCATCATGGAGTCAGCTACGCCCACAGCTACTTGTCCTAGCTGACTAAGCATCACTGGATAAGCCAATAGGAAGGTAGTTTTTACTTGTTCACGTACAGCCATAATTTAATATCCTAACGCTCTTGCCACTCGAAAAATAGCAATAACCGACAAAGAATCGGTGATTTTTCCCTGCATCACCCAGTCCAAGGCTTCTACAAATGGAAGTTTTTTGATGCTAATGTCTTCGGTATCTTCAAATTCAGGTTCTCCTTCAGTCAGACCCTGAGCAAGGAAAATAAATCCTACCTCATCAGTTACCGAGTTGGAGGTGTGGATCAGCTGCAATTCAGTCCATTGGCTGGCAGTAAGCCCGGTTTCCTCTTTCAATTCCCGCTTTGCAGAATCAAGCGTATCCATTTCCAAGGGGCCTCCACCCATCGGGACTTCCCAGGAATAGGCATCCAGCGCATAGCGATATTGACCTACCAACCAGGTGTTCCCTTCTTCATCAATCGGAAGAATGGCAATGGCTTTGTTTTTGAAATGGGTTTTCCCATAAATCCCATCCTTTCCAGCAGGGGTGATCACCTCGTGATGCTCAACACGAATCCAAGGATTCTCGTATACCGTTGCTATGGATTTAGTTTTCCAAGGGTTTTCTGTCATGGCATTCAAAAAAAAAGGGTGGCAATGCCACCCTAAATATTCTATTTGACTTATTAAGCTGGAATTGGAAGTACTTTGGAATCCTTAAAAGTAGAAAGAATCACCATGGATTGCATGGAATCTACTTCTTTGATTTCTGAAACCTTTTCCAACATCAATTTTTGGTAGGCCATGATGTCTTTGGCAATTATTTTCAAAATGAAATCGCCTGTACCTGTAATATGGTGACATTCAATCACTTCAGGAATTAGGTTGATTTCCTTCATGAAGGCATCGATATTTCCTTTGTTGTGACCAATCAAGCTTACCAATACAAAGGTGCTCACACCCAATCCAATTTTCTCCGGATCCAACTTTGCGTGGTAACTCTTGATGATTCCAGATTGCTCCAATTTCTTCACACGCTCCAAGGTGGGAGCAGGAGATAGCCCGATATCTTTTGAAAGTTGAGCATTGGTGATTTTGGCATTGCTCTGAAGTATTTCTAAAATACTTCGATCGATTTTATCAAACTTAATTCGAATGTTGCTATCCATTTTTTTGTGCTTTACAAAATTTTATGTGGTGCAAATTTACAATAAATGATGAAAGTTCTACAAGTAAGCAAATGTTTTTTAAGCTGAAATCCGAATTTTGTTAAACATAAGAAACAATAAAACGAATAATCCACTTATTTAGGCTCCATTATTACACGAATTCAAATTATCTATGGCAAACGGAAAAAAAAGCGTTAGGTGCCTTACAGTTTATTCTTTTTGATAAAATCTCTCGCTTCCTGATGCGCCGGATGCTTTCGTTTGGCATACCTTTTCACTTGGTTGAAATAGGTTCTTGCCAAAGCTTTATTTTTTTCGGCTGTAGCAATCTTTCCTAAAGAAATCAAGGAAAATAAATAATAGCCACTCTCTTGCGATTCAGATTCTTCCCCAAGCGTTGCGGTCTTGGAATAATAGCGCTTTGCCTCTATGGTATTTCCTATCCGGTAATAATATTCTCCCAAATAAAATGCCGCATAGCGCCCACTAGTGGCTTCGTATCCAAATTGCTTCTTTTCCAACCGATCAATAATCTCCAAGGATTCCTGCATGGCCTGCGTCCACTTTCCAGTGGTGTAGAGGTAGCGTGCATAAGAACGATGGAAATAGGGATTGTTAGGGAATTTTTCGTGAAGGTATCCCACAATTCTCAAGGCATCTTCTGGCCTTTTCTCCTCTGAACCGTACAACCTAAACAAGAAGTATTGGGCTTCAACTCGAGTGTAGAAAGCATTAGACGCTACCTTTTCAAGTTGAGTTAGGCCCAGCTTTTTATTTCCCTTCGGAAACAGTGCTAGAACGGGCTTGAGTAAGGGATAATTCTCTGGAATCCAAACCGAAAAATAATTGAACAGCGCATCGCCTAGCAGAAGTTCGGGATTAAACTCCTCTTCCCCCCTACTCATTTCCATGTACTTTAATGCGTTTTTTCCTGCAAATGTGGCTTTAGTCCAGCTTTTGCGCTCACTATACAAACGCCCTTGAAACCCATGCCCAGCAGCTAAAAAAAATGCTGCCTCTTTATTTTTGGGATTTTGATTCAACATTTTTTCTGCTTTGGCATTGGCACGGTCCAAGTATTGAATGAAAACATTATCGTACCGCTTGTTGTCGACATTAACTTCAATTCGCCACCAATAGGCAATGGCCATCAGAAAGTCTGGCAAGGGATGCTCAGGGTATTGGTACATGATCACAGCAAAATCTCGTTCCGCCGTGGCGAAATCAAAATTGTACATGCTATTAATCGACTTCGTAATTCGATATTGCAGTCCCTTATCCAAAAGTAAATAGGGACCAGTAGCTGTTCCTGGCGCTTGTGCCTGTACCATTTGAAGCGGGACAATCACAAAAAATAGAAGAAAAGCAAACAGATAAAAGACCTGGCGCATAGCTCTTAGTTGGTTTACAATGCAAATCTACGTCGAATTCCAAACAAACGTTTAGATTTACGGGGATAAGACGAGAAAATGGCAACAGCACCTTCCCCTTTAGCTCAAAAAATTTCAGAGGCCCTAGACTTTGATAAGCGGCTTTTCTTCGGTGTACTTGTACTTACCTTTCTTGTAATCAGGTACTTGACCAATACCCTCGTATTGGAAGCCATTCCTGATTCGGAACGATTGGAGGCTCAGGGAGACCTGCTATTTTTTCATATTTTTAACACGCTAAACTACCTTTGGACACCCTTTGCGCTACTTTGGAAGTTTACAGTGATCGCCTTTCTTTTCTGGTCAATTGGTTTGACTATCGGATACAAAGTAAAATTCAAAGCACTCTGGCAGTTTGCCTTGGTAGCCGAACTCATCTTCATTTTTCCAGAACTTCTCCGCTTACTTTGGTACCTAAATCCAACAGGAACGTTAAGTTACCTCGAAATTCAAAATTTTGAACCACTATCAGCCCTCTGGCTCGTCGGTCCAGAAAATGTGCAAGAAAAATACCATTACCCCCTTTCCCTTCTGAACCTTTTTGAACTTGGATACGGATTCGTTTGGGTTTTTGGATTTCACACCATCAGTCGCAGAAGCATCCCAGAGAGCATCCCCGTAGTCCTGCTGTGCTATTTTCTTCCCTTACTACTTTGGCTTGCATTCTATGCAGCCTCCTACCGCTAGACTGACTTTATCTTTTTAGCATCTCCCCGACAGCGATCGGAGCAATATTTTACTTCCTCCCAGTTTTTTTCCCATTTTTTCCGCCAAGTAAATGGACGGTTGCAGACCACACAGATTTTGGTGGGTAAGTGTTGCTTTTTCATGTTAGGACCAGCGTTTAGAAAGGGTATGTTTGGCCAAGACGCGTACCGCATCGGCAACCACTTCGGGAGCCTTTTGAGCCGCCCAGATTCGGTCTCTAGCCTCAGCTGCTGCCTTTTCCACATCGACTATGGGATAGGGGTATGTTTCACCATAGGCAAAGTCGAGCCCCTGCAACTCAATGGGAGTCAGTTCCCATGGAGTATGTAAATATGCAAGGGGAATAGGCGCAAGCTCAGGCACCCATTTGCGAATAAAGACACCATCTGGGTCTTGTTCTTGAGATTGCTTGATGGGATTGTAAATTCGCACGGTGTTGATGCCCGTGACACCAGCCTGCATTTGGAGCTGAGGATAGTGGATACCGGGCTCAAAATCTAAAAACAGCCGCGCCAGATGATCGGAACCGGACTTCCAGGGCTGACCTAGGTGGTGGGTAAGAAAAGACACCAGCATGGCCCGCATGCGGAAATTAATGTAACCTGTCTCGCGCAAGCAGCGCATACAGGCATCCACAAGGGGAAAGCCTGTTTTGCCCTCTTCCCAAGCCTTGACCCAAGCTGGTTGTGGGGTGTATGGAAAGGATAAAAATCCACGGTTGATGGGCTCTTTTTCCATACGGGATTCCATCTCAAATTTTTGGATAAAGTGACAATGCCACCTCAAGCGTGACTGGAAATTAGCTAGGTTACGGGCTTGAAATCCAGTGGCTGACTTTTCCATAGAAGCTTGAAATACTTCCCGAAGCGAAAGACATCCCCAAGCCAAATAAGGCGATAGCCGGCTACAGCCTGTTCGACTTCCTTCGGGTTTACTTATCTGTTTGCTGTAGTTTTTAACACGCTCCTCAAGAAAACTTTTTAAGTACTTACGCCCGTTTCGTTCTCCACCAGGTTGCATGATATCCTGTGAAGTAGTCCAAATTTCAGGCAAAGTGGTGAGGACCTGCTTGAGTTGCTGCGCTTCAGGAATGGGAACGAAGGTAGCCCGATTATAGGCCGGCTGTGCTAGTGGAGCATTCATGAACTCGTACCAAAAAGACTCCCATCCCTTTCTGTTTTTACGTTTGCGCTGCACACCCTGCTGCAGGTATTCATTCCATGGAATGCCCTGGGTGCTGAAATAAGCAGCCATCTCCCGGTCTCGGGCATAAGTGATCGCGATACCCGTTTCCTGATGAGAATAGACAGAATGAATGGAATAATCTTGTTGGAGTTGGGTAAAAACCGTTTTTACTTCATCTCTGACGACCATCAGATTGGCCTGCAGTGGGATTAATCGCTGCTCCATGTCTTTGAGGCTTTCACATACAAAGCGCCAATGCCGATCGCTACTTTGCGGAGCAGCCAGCAGAGAAGGTTCGAAACAGTACAGCAGGAGTATTGGGAATCCTGCGGCAATGGCTTCAGCCAAGGGTTGGTGGTCATTCAACCTCAAATCACGCTTCAACCAAACCACAGAAATTTTCATATTTCTAAAACCTTGGGAGCCGCTCAAGGTTTTAAGAATATGAAAAAATTAAAAGAGCTTTCGCTCTCAGATATTGATCGAATTATCGAAATGGCCTGGGAGGACCGCACCCCTTTTGATGCGATATTGAGTCAGTTTGGAATTAATGAGGGAGAGACCATTAAACTGATGCGCCTCCATATGAAGAAAAGTTCATTCAAAATGTGGCGCGCTCGCGTGCAAGGCCGTAGTACCAAACACGGCAAAAAATCCCCTGAAGACCTACTTACCTTCAAATCCAGGATGCAAAGAGGTATTGCTTTGAATAAAATGCCCAAACGGTAACAAAAAAGCCTCCCCCAAAAGAGGAAGGCTAATCAACCTAATCAAAATAAATCAAACAGTTTCAAATGGCCATCGCATGATGCCTCCGGCTAAATTTTTTACATTTTCAAACCCTTCTTCCGCCATAATATCACAGGCCTGACCACTGCGATTGCCGCTTCGGCAGTAGAGGAGATAGGTCTTGTCCTTAGGGAGATTTTTAATTTGAGATACAAAATTGGAGGACATGATATCGATATTGCGTGCTCCACGCAGTTTGCCTCCGGCAAATTCACCGGCTGTTCGCACATCAATAATCACCGCATTGGGTTGAATCATCAGGTCGTGAAAAGGTCCAGCTGGAAGATCTTCGTATTTTTTGGATTTGGAAGTAAAGAAATTAAACATGGTCATTGTTAGTTTAGCTTGACAAAGCTACGACCAGCAAAATCTAAATTTTGGTAATAAAAGTCACGCTAAGGTCTTAGATAGCTTTATTTTTTCTTCTTTTTTGGCCGGCAAGCACCCCCAAACGAATCAATAAAACCCAAGGTACACCATGCCAAAGTAGGTCCAACCAATCCATGGTGCCCATCCCAACTGCTCCACCTGCTACCCATCGAATTTTACCCCAGAGATGTGGCTCTGGAAAAAAAGGCGCCAGCCCCAGTAGCAAACAAAAAACCACGACTATTTTCAGGTCGTTGTAAAACTTGGGACGCTTTACTTCTTGCTGTTCCATGGATGAGTAAGTTGCTGGAAAAATGTCTTTGGAAAAATTTCTTGATCCTCAAAACCCAAGCGTTCGTTGGCGTTTTGATTAGGAATATAGGCCGTACCAAATAGGTAATCCCAAAGACTCAATGAAATGCCGTAATTGACACCATGACTCCCAGCAGGTACTTCCTTGGCATGGTGCCACAAGTGCATGACTGGATTATTGAGCACATACTTAAGGGGGCCATAGGTGATCTTCACATTGGCGTGATTGAGATGTCCAATCAAAATGGTAACGAGGTGCAGGATGAAAAAATCATCTAGCCCAAAGCCAATCATCGATAGTGGAATGTATTGGACTGATTTGTATACAATTGTCTCCATCCAATGGTAGCGCAGATGCGCAGCAAATCCC
>JACCEC010916459.1_pt1 | contig 16033 bp, 17 predicted proteins | sample 7450121 | NCBI WGS metagenome assembly JACCEC01 (sample SAMN15323455, study PRJNA562643) | freshwater metagenome | isolation source: river surface water | place: USA:Blue River Watershed | collected 2017-08-18 | reverse complement strand
CCTATCAGGTACAATACAATTGCCAGCACTAACATATAATAAGCTACTTCAAGTTCAGCCAAATGGGAAGGTTATTACATATACGGTACCATCTGCAAATTCAGTCATTTTTAGCGACGGAGATAAGCTGGTTGGAGATGCAACAAAACTATCTTGGAATGCATCTACAAGCATTTTAAATATAACAGGATACGCAAAAGCAAGCACAGGTATAAATACTGCATCTATAGGCGAGTACGCTAGTGGCGGAGGCGTAAATGCAATAAACACTTGGACATTTGCATCTAACGTAAATATACCTGCCGTGCCAACAAGCCCAACTCACGCAGCTTCAAAAGAGTATGTGGATAACACTGCGTTAACGGGATTAAAACTTGGGGCAGCTGTTAAAACAGTTTCTTTAACAGATATTGCTCTTGTTGGATTATCTGCTGTTAATGGATACACTCCATCTGCAGGCGACAGAATACTTGTAATTGGTCAATCAATTCAATCTCAAAATGGAGTGTATTTAGCTGACTCTTTAGCTTGGAATCGTGATACAGATTCTGATTCTGATGCAGAGCTTCGTGGCTATCAATATTTAGTAACTTCTGGTACAAATGCTAACTATAGATATGGGAATACTAACCAGTCTGCTATAACAGTTGGCACAACAAGTATTACTTATCAAACTATTTCAGCTGGCGAAACAGACCCAATATTTACAGCTTCTCCGTCATTTGGAATTACAAATACTAATATCACAAATTGGACAACTGCGTATAACAGGTCTCCTGTATCATTAGCTTTTTCAGGCACATCTACTAAAACGCTTACATTAACAAAGCAAGATGGCTCAACACTTACGGCTTCATTTGGATTAACAACATCCGATATAGCAGAAGGTTCAAATCTATACTATACAGATGCGAGAGCTAGAGGTTCAATTAGCTTGACAACATCAGGTACATCTGGAGCTGCAACATATAATAGCTCAACAGGTGTACTGAATATCCCGCAATATCAAGGCGGAGTTACCTCTATTACAGCTGGCGCAGGAATATCTGTTAATGCTTCAACAGGAGCAATAACAATTACTAATACTATCACAAATACAAATCAGCTAACAAATGGGGCTGGATTTTTAACTGCAGAATCAGATACATTGCAATCTGTAACAAGTAGAGGCGCATCAACTTCTGTAGCGATAACTTCTACAAGCACGATTTCAGCAGTAGGTGGATTTTTTGAGTCATCTGATATTAGATTTAAAAATGTTTTAGGTACCAATCCAGACATTGATGTATCTAAAATTGATACTATCAAATATATGCGCACTACATACGAAAAGGATAAAATCAGATATGGTTATTCAGCGCAAGATGTATATGAAATTTTGCCTGAATGCGTAAATAATGACGGTATATCTTTATCAATTAATTACACAGATATTCATACGTTAAAAATTTTACAACTAGAAAAACGCGTATTAGAGCTAGAGGCTAAATTAGGTATATGAGTGCTTGGTCAACAATGAATGTAGATAAGATTGTTACTTACGCAGATTTAGCGGCAGCTATTTCTTCGGGCGACTTATATCAAAAAGCTCCATTTACTTCTACGGCAAAAGGTATTAAAAAATCTGACATAGATGCGTATGTTTTTATAAATACATCAAATACGTTTTATGTATCTCATACGGCAAATCAATTGCTACCAAGAAAGGCAATTACAGGCGTATTCCCTACATATAACTTAAACTTAACAAGCTCCGCCTCCCCAACTACGGTTACTGCAGGCAACAATGTTACATATACTGTAAATGTAAGAAATGATGAGTCATACGCTACGTCTACTCCAGTTCAAATTGTATTTACATTTGCGGCTAATACATCATTCTCAAGTATATCTGTAACAGCAGGAGTAACATATACATATTCTGCTGGAACACTAACAATTACTAGTGCAATAGCAGCGGGAGCAACAGTTGTTATTACTATTGTATGCTCAACAACTAGACCAGCATCAGATGGCTCTGGCACGCAAGCTATTCCATTAAAAGCGGAGTACACGGCAACTAATTTCACAATTACTGAACCATACTTGCAATGGGCAATATTTGAGGTAGAGAAGATTGCAAGAGAAAATGACGGCACAACACAGATTACATCTGGCAACGTAGCTTATAATCAGACATTTATATACTTTTTAAGAGTAAGAAGTTTAACAGCTTCCCCTTTATATCCATCAGATGTAACACTTACAGATACGCTTCCATCTAATCTTACATTTGTTGAATTTTACAATACGTCAGGGTGGACAACAAGCTATAACTCTACAACAAGGGTTGCGACACTATATAAGGTGGGACCTTTACATGGGTCTATTTTTAATACTTTTATTTCGCTTGGCATAAGAGTTACAGCATCCGTACAAAGTGTTACCCTTAATAACTCATTTACGGCATCTGCTACAAACGCAAATAATAAGACAAGTGCAAACCTTGCTTTGAATGTAGGCTTTAATACATCGCCAATACTAACAGACCAAGGGTATTCAACTTGTTCTTCCTGTGTAACATATACTGTTTTTAGAGATACTAATGTTAACTCATCTACATATAATCAATATTATGTAAATGGTTCTAGCGTAGGAACTACTGCTCCAAGCAACGGTGCTTGCGACTACTCATCTCAGTACGAAAATACATATCAAATATTATGTGTTGGCTGTAACTCATACTTTGTTTATGCACACAATTACTCAGCAAAACCATGCTATGGCGGAGCTCCGTACCAAGCGAATGGCGTAGATTATTATTATAATCCAGCTACTGGAGCTTGCAACACTAGCGCTAATTATTCAAGCTATGTTGGTATTATGTGTATAGGCTGCGCAGAATATGCGGTCTATCAGAATACAAATAGCTGTTTTACTGGCAACCAGTATCAATCTAACGGAAATACATATTCTTATAATCCAGTAACTGGAGCTTGCTCGTCATCTGCAAACTATGCACTATATGTTGGACAAACTTGTATTGGATGTACAACTTACTCTGTTTATCAAAACGTAAACAGCTGCTTTACTGGTAATCAGTGGCAAGCTGGAGGAACAACTTACTCTAGTAATCCAACAACATCAGCTTGTAATACATCACAGAATATTGTAAGTCAAGGATATAATACTTGCTCAGGATGTACAACATATACTGTGTTTAGAGATACATCAGTATGTAGTTCTACTTATAATAATTATTTTGTTAATGGAGTAAATGTTGGAGCAACAGCACCTGTGTCGGGGGCATGCTATTACGGTCAAAATCTTGTATTTCAAGGATATAATACCTGTATAAGCTGTGTTCCGTATGGTGTATATAAGGATACAAGCTTGTGCTCGTCTACTTATAATCATTACTTTGCCAACGGAACAGACTTAGGAGAAGGCGCTCCTTCTGGCGCAGATTGTGCATGCTGTGAGGAAATATCTATCTCAAACAATAGTGGAAGTGAGGCATATATTGAATGGCTACCTTGTTCAGCAGGAAGCAATACAAGCTACTGGTTACAAGACGGGGAGACTATATATTTCTGTAGAAATACAAATGCTTCGTTCAATACAGGTGGACTTGGTTACTCTGCTGGAGGCGCTTGCTCATATAATGGATACACTATATATACAACATAATGATTTGTAACAAATTTTGCCTAAATTTGTTACAACCAAACAATACACGATGAGCAAATTCTTGACTATCATTCAAGCTTGGGGAACTGCTATGTTCCACACAAAAGAGCAAAAGCAGCTTGCTGAAAACAGAAGCAAAATATGCAACACATGCCCTTCATTACAGGAAGTGGACGTAAAATCACTTACAGGCTCACTAGTTAATAACTATTTTCAATGCGGAGCTTGCGGATGCCCTATTGCGGCAAAAGTATATACATCGCCTGATGTACCTAAAGAACAAAAATGCCCTCAAGGTAAATGGGAATTGTAACAAATAAGACAAATATATAATGAAAAAATTCGTAAAAATTACAACAAGAGAAGGCGAAGCTATTCTTAGAAGCTGGATTGATGTAGAAAAAATTGCTCAAATTTCGCAAAATTCAATTACTCAAGCAGGGCAGAACGAAGGAACTATAATATTTGCAGATGGCGTAACTATGCAAATTATTGCTTTTGATGAAACTATTGACTCTTTAAATAAATAAACCAAACACACAATGACACAAATTACATTAAAATTACACGAGATTCTTACTCTTGAAGCCGAGTTAAACGGATTCGTAAATCCACAGACAGGCGAAAGAGTATTAGAAGGTTTTTTGAAGGAGAAGCTTAACTTAGGCACCAAGTATCGTTTAACAAAATTATCGGAAGAGCTTAAAAAAGAAAAGGCTATTCTTGATGGATTGCGCGAAGGTTTAATTAAAGAGCTTGGGGAAGAAAAGGATGGTCAGGTTTCAATTCCTACTTTTGAGGATAAGAAGCAAACTAAGATTAACCCTAAGTTCATTGAGTTTCAATCTAAATACACAGAATTATTAGATACGGATAAGGATATTGAATATACTCCACTAAGTATCTCTGATTTAGACAAGGTTGAAAGTAACGAGAATTACACAGTGTTATTTAAACTAGTTCAAGAGTAATGACAGATAGCGAATTGATTTTGCTAGGAGTAGTTATAGGGGCGATAGAGTTAAGCTTTGTCGCCTTTTTAACGTATCTTATTTGGCAAAAACGAAAAGACCTTGATATTACCTATAAAAAGATTTTGCGTTAAATTCAATATGTTTTACCTTTGTTAGGTAATACATTGATAAATGAATGAGCATCATCCTTCCGTAGGAATATTGAATATTATTTTGGCGTTTGCTGGAGCAGCAGCATCTGTTGCATTAGCTAACATTCAGATTACGGTAAGCATAGTCGCAGGGATTATGGGTATTATATCGGCTGCATTTGCAATAAGATATTATTGGTATAAGACAGAAGAGGTCATTAAAACAAAAAAGGATGCTGACTGAATTTTTTAAGGACGGCAAAGGCAATTATTCTCATACACGACTCATTTCAATAATTGGGTCGTTTTGTGTTTTTGGGGTGTTTATATATATGCCTGAAAACGAAGGAGTTCAGAATTTAATGACTATTTTATTGTCTGGCTCGCTTATTAACGCTACAGCATCTAAATTTGCAGACCGAAATAAACAACAAGATTATGGTAACGAGTCAACAAGCGCTAAAAAAATACGGCGCACCTAGTGCAAGTAATCCAAATATGGTAGTATGGGATGTTCCAGCAGAACTGGAAATCGGAATAATACCTAAAAAGATTTACTGTAACAAAGATATGGTTGAGCCACTAAAGATGGCTTTCAAGAAACTTATTGACACTAAAGCAGTTGATGAGTTAAAGACATGGGACGGATGCTTTAACATTAGAAAGAAAAGAGGTTTAACTTCAATGAGCCTTCATTCTTGGGGTTTAGCTATTGATGTAAATGCATTTGAAAATGGATTAGGTCAAAAGCCTAAATTATCTTCATTGTTTGTATCGTGCTTCACTACATCAGGATTTGATTGGGGTGGCACTTGGACCCGTTTAGACGGAATGCATTTTCAGCTATCAAAGATATGAGACATTTAATATTCATTATTATACCAATATTTACACTGCTTTCTTGCAAGAGACCGCAGAGCACGTACTCTTCTAAAGAAACTGTACGTACAGATACATTCTTTAGATACAGAGAGGTAATTAAAACTTTACCTCAGAAAGATTCAATCGTTATTTTTAACCCTTGCGATAGCTTAGGTATTATTAACCGATTCTACGCACAAATATCAATTCCAGATGGCAAAGTTGAAATACAAGGCAAAGACAATAAGATTATGGCAACTGTTAGGAGTAATGGAGCTGTATCGGTTATGGATTCCGTACAAGTCCGTTCAGCTAAGAAAGACTCTTCTGTTGTGGAAAAAGTCGTTGTGAAGACCATTATACCTACTTGGATAATTGTCACGCTATTCATTGAAACTATGATTATTTTGCTATACCTTTATTACAGGTTAACATTCTATAAATAATGGCAAAAGCGATTCAATCATCAACATTTAAGCCTAAAGCTAAAAAGAGTAACAAAGGTGTTCACGCTAAGACAAAGATTAGCAAAGCTAAGGGCTCAAAGAACTATAAAAAGCCTTACGTTGGGCAAGGGAAATAATGGCACAATTCTATATCAATCCTGAGCATTACTCAGAAGAAGAGATACTTGAGATTAAGAATTTTTGCTTATCAGAGGCAAAAATAGATGTACTATTAAATACACTAGAGTCAATACAGGTACTAAACGAATCAAAATTTGACCTAGAAGACAAGATTGTAAATAAGCTAAATACGCTTATACATAACATATAGTTTTTTCATTTTGTTTAGGGTTAAGCAATCAATGCCTCAGTTTATTAGACTGGGGCATTATCGTATATGCGAAAAAAAATTCATATCTTTGGTTCAAATTAAATGTTTCCTACATGGCAACGATTCTAATGAAAGATGCACACGACTTTATTCGTATGCAGATAAAGAAAAATAAGATGGGCTTTGTTAGTCCAGAGGATATAGACCGAGCAATTAATCGCGGCGTATCTGACTGGATGAGCGCTGTCGTGTTCAAATATAAAAGAACAGGTAAGTACGAGTATGACCATTTACTTGTTAAAAGGGTTCCTATAACCGTAAATGTTGCAAGCGGAGGCATTATGGATGTTCCCGCTGATTACGCAGAAGCATTGACTATTTATGTTGACAATGGAGGGGTTCAGACAGAGGGTACTATATATTCTTGGGATGAGTTTTTAGAGTTTCAGAATAGCAAAATATTAGCTCCTAGTTTATCTTATCCTATTGCTACAATATTCATGAATGACCAAACTGTCCCAAAGGTTCAGTTTTCTCCGGTACCTACAACAGGAACTTATTCATATACTCTTGTTTACATGAGAAAGCCGACTAAAGGTACATTTGGATACACGGTTAATAGCTCAACAGGAACTATTGTTTATAATTCAGGTACCACAACAAACCTTGACTTAGACGATAGATACTTCTCAGACATTGTAACTAGAGCTCTTATGTATTTAGGAATCAGCTTAGGAGATACAAATACTGCATCAACAGAGCAATTGAAGGACATTAATCAAAAAAATGACGAGCGATAATGGCAACTACTAAGAATATATTATCGGAACAAATACAACGCATTTATGCGCGTTTTATTGACAAGAATAACGTGTCTGATGCAATTGATTTGCGTGAGATTAAATTGTTAGTAAATCAGTCAATTAATAAGGTATTAAAACTACAGGTCGCTGAGTCATTTAAGGCTGGTTTGGTTGATGTACCTAAATGTAATTTAATTGAATACACTTGCGCTGTAACGTCTGATTCAGGTAACAGCAGAGCTTATATTACATTGCCTGCTATTCCTATTACATTGCCTATGGATATGGGCATCTGGTCTATTGCGGCACCGACTGCTGCAATGAGCCCTTACATCCCAATTCCTGCACAAGATGTACTTGTATTTCAAGGTACAAATGTATCGGCTCTTGAACAGCAAATTGGATATTATGTACAAGGTAAATTAGTTTACTTTACCAAGGATATTACATTGTCAGCTAACGGCTCAATCACATCTGTTAAAGTAAACCTATTAGTATCAGACTTTAGCGTTATTAACGATAATGATTTGCTACCTATTTCTCCAGAGGTTGAAACAACTATCATGGAGGATGTTTTAAATACATTAGGAGCTGGTAAAATTTCTCAAGTTGAGTTACAAACGCAACAGTCAAAACAGTAGTAATAGATGAAGACTAAAGCATTAAATATCATTGTAAGGGAGGCTCTTTTAGACAGAGGTCTTCCTATGCACTATTATACAAGATACCTGCACAACGGATTGCGTATATTAGATGAACTTGCTAACGATTTTAATATGGGTAATATTAAGATGGTAGAGCTTGATGTTACTTCATATAACCGTGCAATATTGCCTGCCGACTATGTTGATTTTATTGATGTGTCAGCAAAGAATGGAGAGCGTGTATTGCCTATGGAAAGAGAGCGTACATTAAATAAGATGTATAATTATGACTCTGAGGGTAATAAGATTCCGTATCCATCTAATTTAAGCGTCAATTACGATGCTGAAATTAACTACAACTTGATTTCAGGTAGTAACAATATGAATACTCGCGGAGAACTAGTTGGTCGCTATTATGGAAGAAAGCGTTCCCCTAAGTTCACGTTTGATATTGACGAGACTAACCAAGAGATTGTATTTAGCAATGATATGCTATTATCAAAGGTTACATTGGTTTACATGACAACTGGTGTATCTCGTTCTTCTGCTAACGTAGTTACGCCTTATGCTACTGATGTCATTATTAAGTATATTGAAATGAAAGCATTGAAGGCTGAGGGAGCTGCAGTTGGTGCGCAACAGTTAGCTGAAATGGCTTACAATAATGCAAAACGAGTATTCCGCTCACGCATGAATGCAACAGACTATGCTACTATTTTAGGTCAGATTAGAAATGGTATTTACGGTAGCTTAAAGAACTAACAATTAACAAGGCTCATTTTAACAATTAACAAATGGCGAAGGTAACTCTCAGAGCATCAGGAGGTTTGAACGTAGACGTAAGCCCGAATAATTTACAAGAAGGGGATTACGTTGATGCTTCGAATATTATATTTGATACAGGTAAAGATGGTGGAGCTGGAGCTGTTCGTATGCTTGAGTCTATAAAGACAACAGGTATATCATTTACTGAGACTGTAGTTAGGAGCTTTCAAAATTATGATGGCAAGATATATGTATTAGTAAATGGCGGCACGACTGCTTCTATTTATGAGCTACCAAATCCTGTTTCATCTACTACTAAGACATTAGTCCTTACATATACACATGGAATCACAACTGATTTCGTGCCAGATATTAAAGTAATCGGCACTACAATAGTGTGGAACTATGCAGAGTCTGGAACTATCCTGTCTTACCCACTCACAAGAGGTTATGGTACAACACCTACATTAGACGACTTAAAGATTCAAAAGAAGACGCCTAATAATGTTGTATCAATAGTTAAAAGCACATCAGGAATTGTTAGTGGATTTTTAGAGGCAAATGACTTTCAGTTTGCATCTCGTTACCAATATGATTCAGGCGAATTTTCTGTACTATCTAACTACTCCCAAATGTATAAAGGAGAGAAAGGTACGACAGCATACACGTTTACATTTAATTGCACAGGAGCTCCAACTTATGTTTCTACGTTAGAAACTTATGTGCGAATTGGTAACAATGGTACATGGCGCAGAATGGATACTCGTGCCAAGAATGACACTACAACATTAAATTGGACTGGAGATATATACGAGAGCTTAGATTCACTATCATCAACAAAACCGTTTGATGCGGTACCATTAAATGCTGCGCATATTGAAATCGCACAAAACAGAATCTTCTTAGCTAATATCAAAGACGATTACGATATTGATAAGGTTAACACTGTAGATAAGATTACAATTTCAGTAGCAAGTGGCAATGGGTATGAATTAGGCTCAGGAGACTATACAAGTTATTTAGGAGCTTCAAAAGATTCTACTAGCTCAGAAACAGGTACATATTATAAGCCTTTTGCAAACAACTCTACATACGGCATTGGTATTGCATTCTATGATGATGCATTAAAAACCCGCGGAGTAGAAAAGTATCAGAAGTTCACTACTGGCAAGTTTGCTTATCCTATTTTACCTACAATCAATATTCAGTTAGCTTCTGGATGGGTAGCCCCATCTTGGGCAAAGTATGCACAACTAGTATATACTAAGAATATATCTAAATCTTATGTTTACGAAGGATTTGCAAGTAGCATATTCTTTGAGATGAACGATAAGACTATTGCTCAAAGCTTAACAAAGGACCAACTCAAAGATGTTAACTACTTAGTAGTTGACCTTATGGGTATGTTTAAGGCTGGTAAATTGTACACGTTTGTAGAAAACGACAAAATATCAATTAACACCCCTAACGGTGTATTAGATTTAAACGTATCTCAGCAATTCAACAACTTTGTGTACTGCAAGTATTCTGGAGGCGAGATGACTAATCCATTAGTTCCCAATCCAAGTTTATTGTATTTCGAGATTTACTCTCCTAAAGCAGAAACAGAGGAAGAATCTTTACTATTCTATGAATATGGTAGCTTAATGCCAATTGCAGGCTGGACCGCATCTTCTACTATTGCGGTATCTGGAGGGGGTACTATTAATACAAATAAGCTTATTGGAGATATGGTGTTTAGTAAGATAAGTGTACCAACTTATTCTACATCGCCATTTATTATTAGCCTTGTAAAGGATACAGCAGGAACAATCTTAGAAGATGTTGTAGTAGCAAACGATTGCGCAATGGCATCTGAAACACTTACTGCTTACTATAGTTCTTCGAGTAATACTAAGTTTAATCAAAAGTCAGAGTTATCCCCTACGTTTAGTAGCACATTTGCAACAAACGACGATTCAACAGGAGCTGTTGTTGACGGAAATTCTGCTATTAAATTCAGTGGTTCATTTGAGGCTGGTATGCAAGAGGTTGGAATTAATAAGATTACATTAATGTTTGACCTACAGGTTACTGAGAATATTACACTACTATCAGTACCTAATCCAAACGCAAGTGTTAATTATAGAGTTTACGCGCAAGTATATAAGGTTCCATTTGATTTTGCCGCTAATACATATTTAAAGGCAGCTAAATTTGGCTCAGAGTATTTATGTATTGATAAGTATGTTCGTTCTTTTGGAACTCCAGCAACAGTTACATACACTGTTGACCCGTATTACATTGAGTTATCATCTCAAGCTAATATCAATCCAAAGGATAAATTTTATATTGTACTGCGCTTAGAGACGGCTGTAACAGGAGATGTTCAGACATCTAACATTACAGTAGCTAAAAGAGCCGCCGGCAGTTACGGGGTTTCATTTAGGTTTGTTGGCGATAAGCTTCCTGTTAAAGAGAAGACTATCTACAATCCAGATACTAAGATGAATACTACCGATTCTAAGTTTATAATTCGGAGTATATCTAACGCCACTGCAAATCAGCAATGGAACACATCTGCCGGCAAAGCATCACTTAAATCAATAGATACTGTATCTGCTAGAAGAACAAACGCTATACGATATTCTGGTAGTTACATTGCTGGTACAAAGGTAAACTCAATAAACTCATTCTTTGCGCTAGACAGCAACGAAGTACCTATTGAGAACGGAGAGATTGTATCACTACAAAGAGCTTCAAGACTACAAGGAAACGGAGCAATGTTATTGGCTTTATGTAAGCGTGAAACGTCTTATGTATTCTTGGGAGAACAGCAATTGACTCAAGGTAATAACGCATCAATACGAGCTCTTACCGCTAACATGATTGGTACAATCCGTAATATGGGTTCAAATCTAGGATTACAAGATAAGATATCCGTAATGAATTACAAAGGCACAATCTGGTGGTGGGATGACTTTAATAAAAAGGTGTGCAAGTACACAGAAAACGGAATTGAGATTCCTAGCGATATGGGATTGCGTTCTTATTTTTTAGCAAAAGGAGGCGACGGCAATAGTGCTAGATTTGCGTATGACCCATTCTATAATATGTGCTTTATTGGATTTACATCAGATGGCACATCAGCTGGCTTCTCAGATAATCTTAAAAGATGGATATCGTTCTATTCTTTTAGAACAGGTTATTCTGAAAGCTACGGAGATAAGATGATTTTGTTTAAGGATAATGTAGTTTACAAGTCCCTACAAGGCAATAAAAATGACTACAATTCATTCTTTGGTACATCATACAACTCTACTATATCATTTGTAATGAATACCAGATACCCAGTAAATCCTCTTAATGTTGCTGTTTGGCACGAGATGAATGTTATCAACTGGGCAAAAGCGGCAGACCCTAGCGGGGAGAAGAATTATGTAAAGGATGGATTGCTTCAAATAAACATAACAAATGAAAACAATCAAGCTACACAGATATTAGAATCTAACTTCATTGTAGAGGACAATAGATTGTACGCTCACGTTATGAGAGATACAAATACTCCAAATGTAGATAATCCGCTAATTCAAGGAGATTACATTGTTGGGTATCTAAATAAATTTGTTGTAACTTTAAAGGACAAAACTCAAAGCATGCGAGTAAATTCAATTGATGTTGAGGTAGGTCCAGTTTCAGGACATTCTTAATAATTAATAAAATGACAGACTTTAGCTCTATATTTAATGCCCAAAATACACTAAAGGAAGCTAGCAAGGCAGCCGCCGCAGGCGCAACTGGCGGGGTTGGGAAAAACTTATTAAGCTTACTTGGCGGAGGAACAAATGTAGTCGGAATGGGATTACAAGTTATTGGAGGAGTAGGTAAAATGATTGGCGCTAATCAACAAAGAAAAGAAGCAATCGCTCAATTAGATAGAGCTAAGGCGTTTGGCGTATCTCAAAAAGACAAGCTGACTAAAGGCTATTCAGGTCTTCTTGATAAGGCAAACGCCCTAGAAACATACAAGGGAGATATTTCTCCATTCTTAAAAGCTGAGCAACAAGCTGAAATGAATAAGCGTAATGCCTTATCGGGCAGAAGCGCATCAGAAGCAATCGCTCAAGAACAAGCTGCTAAGACATCAGCTAACGCATTAGCCGCTGGACGGTTAGGCGCTAGGTCAGGAACTGATTTGATGACACTTGCTATGCTTACTCAAAGTGGAGAAAATGAGCAGATGCAGAATATCGCAGCAAATGCTGACCAACAGCGTATGCAAATGAGATTACAAGCTGAAAGCAACCTATTAAATACATTAGGGCAAACAGCTGCCGCTCAAACACAAATTGGTCAAGCAGAGTTTCAATCTCGTTTAGGTAAGCAAAATACTATCTTAGGATTAGGTCAAAGTCAATTAGGCGCCGAGATGGATTTAGCTCAAAATACATTTGCCCAAGAACAAGCCGCTTCGGCAGCTATTGCTAACGCATCGGCAGCTATGTGGGGTGGTGGCGCAGATGTACTTAGCTCAATAGGAACTGGATTAACAGGATATGCTTCACAAAACAAGCAAATGGAGAATTATTTAAGAATGAGGGGCGCTATGGCTTTGCCTGCATAATAACATAAGAACAATTACAATAACAATACAATGGCTCAGAATTCATTTGTTTACGACCCATCTGCTAGTATTAAGGAAGGCTTTAAAGATATTTCAACAAATATCGGTACAGCCTTTACAAATATTATTGCACAAAAGCAACAAGACTTAGCTTTAGCAGATAAGGTATTTCAAAACTTAGATGCTATCAAAGAGGAGACAGCGGCTATTGGTTCACAAAGAATCAATCAGGCTATTAAAGGATTAACAACTGCTGCGCCAAATGCTATGTTTAAAGATGGCAAAATTGACTACGAGGGAATGGGTAAGGTAATGAGCGGTGTTAGTCAGATTAAACAATTGAAAAATTGGTGGTCAAATGCTGCTGAGCTAAAGAAGCAATACCTTCAATTAGGGACAGCAAGTAGCAAAGATATGACTAGCTTCTCTTCTTATATATCTCAGATTGACCCATTAATTGCGGAGAACGAAGGAGGTAGTATTGAGGACTTAAAAAAGAAAATGTCTTCTTTATACGACAGTCATTTAGATTACACTAATATTGCTAGAGAAAAGGTTACTTCATTATTACCTATGGAGAAGATGTCTGGCGAGATGGATGACAAAGGAGCAAAAGTTGGGTATTCATTCCAAGCTCCTAGAGGTATGATATTTGACCCTAAGACTAAGCAAATTATAACACCTGCAGCCGAAATACTTAAAGACGATGCAGGTAATCCAATCATAGACCCGGTTACAAAGCAACCAAAAACTATTGATTATTTACAAAAAGTTAAGAATGCATTAGTACAAGGAGACCCTACATTCTTAGATAAATGGCGCAATCATCATGGATTATCAAAAGCTCTTGTTTCTGATACTGCTATCGCAAAACAAGTGCTAGACTCATTTGCGAAAGATTTGCAGTTTAAGGAAATCAAATCGGCTGAAGATATTCAGATGGAAAAAGATAAAGCTTTTACAGCTCATGTTGAGGCTCAAAATATTAAAAATATAACAGAGCTTAAAATTCGAGAGATGGAAGCTAGCATTAAAGCAACACTAGAAAGAGCTGGTTATTATAAATCTAAGAAAGAAGGAGCAGGGTCTGGTGGCAATATGCCAAAGGGGGCGGTTATTCCTCGTGTTACAGAGAAAGACAAAAACGGAAGCAGACACGTTAGCTTGACTTCCCCTGTAACCATTACAGCTACAGGCTCATACAAATACACTGCAAACTGGGATAAGAAGCCTGTTAATTTTGAGGTATCTAGAATTACAGTTGATGCCAAAGGTAGAATTTTTGCCAAAGGAAGTGTAAAGACTGGCGCAATGGGTTCAAAAGGAGAGGTTAAAAATATCATGCTATCTAAATCTGATTATGAGGACTTCTTATCAAAATTAGGTGGTATGCCTGATGCAGAAAGATACTCAAATGCATACACGCTTAAAAATGGACTTGGATTACCTAATATTCCTCCAACATACTTAAAATTACCACAGGATAGCACTCCTGATGATGACTGGGAAGTTCAATAAATTAGTATCTTTACAAAACACTATACATTATAAGTAATGGCTAAAAATCGGCTTGTAAAAAATAAAAAGACTGGTCAATTCGGAGTTTATAATCCGTTCAATGATACAGTAACACCAATTACATCTGATATGTCTCTAGTTAGAAATACTAGAGGTCAATATGGATTCAAGAAGGGTAATGAAATTTTTACTATAGATGAGATGCCTGAAAGCGTCAATCTAGAGGAAACTTTTAAAAAAAAAGTCGATACGGTATCATCTTCCGCGACAAGTTCTACGGATTCTACATCTGATTTCTTTAAGCCAGTAGGTGTAGAAGCGGTTGATACAAAAGAGCCTAAAAAGCGAATAGAAGCTAAGCAAGCTGCTAAACAAGAGGAAAGCCAAAGATACATTGATATATTTGGCTTAACTCGTTTAGACTATTCTGGTCTACAGAATTTTGGTTCATTAGGAGAAGTAGTTGCAGATGTATTAGACGTTCCTGCCAACCTTAGTAAGGCGTTTGTTCGTGGCGTATCTAATGGTAGAATCAATCAAGCCATCATGGATTATGCCAAGGATGGCGAAACTATGGACTCTGACTTAATTGCAAGATTAATTAAAGAGAACAAGACTAAGACAGGCTCTACATACCTAAAGACACTACAAGAGAAAGGTGTATTGCAAACAGAAGACTTGTCGGCTGCTGGCGGTATTGCAGAGACTATCATGGAATCTATGGGTAGCATGTTAGGTGCTGTAAAAGCTGGATTTCAAGGAGCTGTCGTAGGAGGTTCTACTGGTCTTGCAACTGGTGCAGCAGCTACCTCAATCGGGGGACCTGTAGGTGCAGCCTTAGGAGCTGTCGGCGGAGCAACAGGTGGAGCAGTTTCAGGTTTCGCAGGATTTACGTCATACGCTAACGAATACGGAAGTACAATCGTACAGGCACTTACAGAAAAAGGCTACGACTTAACTGATAAAAATTCAGTAGAAAAGGGTCTTAAAGATAAGTCTGTAATGGACGCCGCTAAAGAGAAAGCAAACACAAGAGGTTTGACTGTTGGAGCATTTGATGCAATCACAGCGGGTTTAGCAGGTAAAGGGGCTAAATTAGCTGTTAATATTGCTCGTGGCTCAGCTGCGAAAGTAGGTAAAGAATTAACTAAAGCAGGCGTTAAAAGAATTGCTGGAGCTACAGCTCTTGGTATCGAATCTACAATGGGTTCTGTCGGAGAGGCAATGGGTCAGCTAGCTACCGAAGGAAAGATTACTGACTACGACGCTGTTGCATTAGAAGGTATTG
>JACCEC013098008.1_pt1 | contig 16044 bp, 14 predicted proteins | sample 7450121 | NCBI WGS metagenome assembly JACCEC01 (sample SAMN15323455, study PRJNA562643) | freshwater metagenome | isolation source: river surface water | place: USA:Blue River Watershed | collected 2017-08-18 | reverse complement strand
TGTGCAGGCCGCCATCGACCAGAAGGTGCCCTTCGTCTGCTTCACCGCCACCGGCGGTGCGCGCATGCAGGAAGGCCTGCTGTCACTGATGCAGATGGCCAAGACCAATGCCGCCCTGACCCGCCTGGCGCAAAAGGGCCTGCCCTACGTCAGCGTGCTGACCGATCCCACCATGGGCGGGGTGAGCGCGGGCTTTGCCTTCGTAGGCGACATCGTCATCGCCGAGCCCAAGGCCCTGATCGGTTTTGCCGGCCCGCGCGTGATCGAGTCCACCGTGCGCGTGACCCTGCCCGAGGGCTTTCAGCGCGCGGAGTTCCTGCAGCAAAAAGGCGCGGTCGATTTCATCTGCGACCGACGCGAGCTGCGCAAGACCGTGGCCAGTGCCCTGGCGATGCTGCAGCGCCAGCCGGGCGACGCGGTCGCCTGATCAGCGCAATACGCTCGCCTGCACCGCGGCGAGCACGATGCCTGCGATCTGCAGCACGAGCAGCAGGGCCAAGGGTGACAGATCGATCCCGCCCACCATCGGCAACCAACGCCGGAAAGGCCGCAGCAGCGGCGCGGCCAGGCGGTCGAGGATGTCCGCTGTCAGAGAGCTGCGACCCTGGCTGCCCTGCACCCACGACAGCAGCGCCGACACAATCACCAGCACCGTGAGCGAGGAGATCGCCAGGCGCACCACGCCGAACACCGCGGCCAACGGCAGCAGGAGTGCGGCGCTTGCTGCCCCCGTCAGCAGCCACAGCAGCACGATCTGGAGCAACTCCAGCAGCCAGGCGCTGACCAGGCTGGCCGTGTCCCACCGGCCCAGGCCGGGCAGGACGCGCCGCAAGGGCAACACGATCCAGTCCGTGACCGCGAAGACAAAACGGCCCAGCGGGTTGCCAAAAGGCACACGCTGGTGTTGCATGTAAAGACGCAACAGGCAGGCGCCCCCGATCAGGCCGATGACGGCGTCCAGCAGCAGGGAAACGATCTGGTAGAGCATGTAAAGGGTGGGCAGACGGCTCGTGGGATGATAGCGACCTGATCTGGTGCCCGATGTGAACGCTGCCTTGACCCTGCAATCCCTCCCCCTGTTCCCGCTGGGCACGGTGCTGTTCCCTGGCGGCCTGTTGCCGCTGCGGATCTTCGAGGTGCGCTACCTGGACATGATCCGACGCTGCCAGAAAGCGGGGGCGCCCTTTGGCGTGGTGTGCCTGACGCAGGGCCATGAGGTCCGTCAGCCAGGTGCGCGCCAGGAGGGTTTTGCCGCGGTGGGCACGCTGGCCACGCTGGCCGAGGTGCAGGCGCCGCAGCCGGGGCTGCTGATGGTGCGCACACACGGCACGCAGCGCTTTCGCATCCAGTCCAGCGAACAGCTCAAGCACGGCCTGTGGGTGGCTGATGTGGAACAGATTCCCGACGACCTCGCGGTGACGGTGCCTGAGGACCTGCAGGCCACGGCCGACGCGCTCGAGCGGCTGCTGGAGACGCTGAAGGCCCAGGAAGACGCCCAAGCCGAGATGCCAGTTTGGGAACCCTGGCAGCTGCAGGACTGCGGCTGGGTGGCCAACCGCTGGTGCGAGATGCTGCCCCTGCCGACGGCGGTCAAGCAGCGGCTGATGGAGCTGGACAACCCGCTGCTGCGGCTGGAGCTGGTGAGCGACCTGCTGGCCCGCAACGGGATCACGGGCGACTGAGCGCATCGACCCCAGGACAGGGGTCCCGCACTGCGGCGACTTACCGGGGCGGCTGATACTCGGGCACGTAGCCCCGCAACCAGGCGCGCAGGGTTTCCTCGTCGGGCGCCGGGCCAGCTGCTTCGACCCAACCCACGACGGCGTCCACATCCATCTGCAACTGCCCTGAAGCCCGCGCCACCCGGAGTTTGGGGTGCGGCGTGGGTAGCGTGGTCTCGTCGTCGGCCAGGAGTTCTTCGTAGAGCTTCTCGCCGGGACGCAGACCGGTGTAGGTGATCGGGATGTCCTGTTCGGTGCGGCCCGACAGGCGGATCAGCAGGCGGGCCAGTTCGGCGATCTTGACCGGTTCGCCCATGTCCAGCACGAAGATCTGACCCGAGCGCCCCATGAGGCCCGCCTGCAGCACCAGCTGCGCCGCCTCGGGGATGGTCATGAAATAGCGCACGATGTCCGGGTGGGTGACGGTAACCGGCCCGCCGCGGGCGATCTGCGCGGTGAACAAGGGCACGACCGAGCCACTCGACCCCAGCACATTGCCAAAGCGCACCGACACGTACTCGGTACCGGGGTACGAAGCGGCCACGCCCTGCACCATGAGCTCGGCCAGGCGCTTGCTCGCGCCCATGATGTTGGTCGGGTTCACCGCCTTGTCCGTGGAGACCATCACAAAGCGGTGCACGCCCTGCGCGCCCGCCACGCGCGCGGCGTTGAGAGTGCCCAGCACGTTGGTGCGTACCGCCTCGACCTCATTGAGTTGCTCCATCAAGGGCACATGCTTGTAGGCCGCTGCATGGAACATGACCGAGGGCCGCTCCTTGGCGACGATGGCGCCCAGGCGGTCGGCCTCGCGCACGTTGGCGGTGTAGTAGACGCCGCGCATCTGGGGATGCGCTTCGCGCAGCTCCTGCTCCAGCTGGTAGATGGCGTATTCGGACACGTCCACGCAGACCAGGCGCGCCGCACCCAGGCGAGCGATCTGGCGACACAACTCGGAACCGATGGAGCCCCCGGCGCCGGTGACCAGCACCGTCTGGCCGGAGATCATGGCCGACAAGCCGGCCACGTCCAGTTGCACGGGTGCGCGCCCGAGTAGGTCTTCGAGCTCGATGCGGCGCGGCGCAGAGCCGTCGCCCTGGCCCTGGATCCACTGGTCGGGACGGGGCAGCGTGAGCAGGGTCAGGCGCGCCACGTTCACATTGAGCAGGGCCGCTCGGCGCGCGGGCGAGCCGGGCGCGCTGGCGACCAGCACGGTCTGCACGTCCTCGTCCTGGCAGATGTCGGCGATCTCCTCCAAGGTGCCCAGGACATGCAGGTCCTGCAAGGTGCGTCCGACCTCGGCGCTGTCCGGCGAGACGATGCCCACGGGCAGCCACTGCGCGGCGCCCTTGAGCACACGCAGGGCTTCGGCCGCCTCCTGCAGGGAGCCGACCACGAGAATGCGGCGCCCCCCCTGCGCGGCATGATGCCGCTCATGGAGGCTGCGCTGGAACGCGCGGGCTGCCGCCATCAGGGCCAGGGCGATCAGCGGGTGCAGCAGCAGCACCGAGCGCGGGAACTGGGGTACGCGCAGCATCAGGACCACGGCGGCCGTCAGCAGGCCGGCCACCGCCACGCCGCGCGCGAGCTGCCGCAATTCGTGCAGGCCGGTAAAGCGCCAGACCTGGCGCGGCACCCGCAGCAGGACCAGCGTGGCGCCAAACAGCACCAGCGGCAGGGCCAGCGTCACCCAGGCCATCTGCGTGAACTCGGGAGGCACGTCCAGGTTGAACCGCAGCCAGAAGGCGATCCACCAGGCGATGGCCGCCAGCAGCAGGTCGGCGGCGAGAACCGCCAGGGTGTGCTTACGAAACTGCATGCGCGGAAGCGGTCGAGGCCAGCAGACGCTTGAGGTGGCCAATGACGCGCTCGATCTCGGCGTCGGTCAGGTTGGAGCCCGAGGGCAGGCAGACGCCACGCTCGAAGAGGCGCGCGGACACATCATCACCCTCGGCATGCGGGAAGTACGGAGCGCCCTGGAACAGGGGCTGCAGGTGCATGGGTTTCCAGACGGGTCGCGCCTCGATGGCGTGGCGCTCCAGGGCACGCAGCAGGCGGTCACGCTGCGCGGCCCCGTTGGCGCCGTCCAGCGTGAAGCAGGTGAGCCAACGGGTGGCGTGATAGCCCTCGGGCTCGGGCATCCACTGCACCTCGGGCCGGTCGGCCAGGGCCTCGCGGTAGATCTCGAACACGCGACGCCGCTGCGCCACGCGCTGCGCCAGCACCTTGAGCTGCCCCCGGCCGATGCCGGCAAGCACGTTGCTCATACGGTAGTTGAAGCCGATCTCCACATGCTCGTAGTGCGGCGCCGGCTCGCGGGCCTGCGTGGCCAGTTTGCGCGCACGGGCCATGAGTGCCGGGTCATCGGACACCAGCATGCCGCCGCCGGAGGTGGTGATGATCTTGTTGCCGTTGAACGAGAAGATGCCCACGCGTCCGAAGGTGCCGCTGGGGCGCCCCTTGTAGAACGCCCCCAGGGACTCGGCGGCGTCCTCCAGCACGGGCACGCCGTAGCGCTCGCACACGGGCAGCAGGGCATCCATATCGGCGCTCTGGCCATACAGGTTCACGATCACCACCGCCTTGGGCAGACGGCCCTGGGCCTGCGCCCAGGCGAAGGCGCGCTCCAGTGCGGCAGGCGACATGTTCCAGGTGTCGGGCTCGGAGTCGATGAAGACCGGCTGTGCACCGCAATACAGCAGCGGATTGGCACTACCCACGAAGGTGAGCGAGGAACAGAACACCGTGTCGCCAGGCTTCACGTCCAGCAGGATCAGGCCCAGGTGGATGGCCGCGGTGCCGGAGCTGACGGCGGCGGCATGGCCGATGCCCACATGCGCGGCGAGCTCACGCTCGAAGCCGTCGACATGGGGACCCAGCGGGGCGATCCAGTTGGTGCGGAAGGCCTCTTCGACAAAGGCGCTCTCTTCGTCGCCCAGGTGGGGCGAGGACAGCCAGATGCGGCTGGCGAGTTCGCGCGCGGACACCAGGTCCACCGGCCGGCCGGCCGCATCCACCACGGGCACATGCAGGATGCCCAGCGCGTTCATGCGTTGCTGCAGTTCGGCGGGTGAGGCGTTCTCGTCGGCCACCAGCGGCTCGCGCCCGGGCAGGTCGGCCAGGGTGTGGTCGGCCGGTACGTTGCCCAGCACGGCGCGGCGCAGGTCGCCATCGGTGACGGTACGCACCAGCCGCCCCTGGCCGTCCACTGCCAGCAGCACACCCTGGGCGGTGTCGTCCATCACGGTCAGGGCCTGCTTCCAGGGCAGGGTCACGGGCACGCGCAGGGCATGGAAGGTGTCGGCGTTCATGGCGTGGACTCGGAGATTCAGTAGGTGTTGACCTTGTTCATCAGGCCGGGGGCAAAAGGCTGATTCGCCAGCAGGTCGACGATGCGTTCGCCAGCACGGCCGTCACCATAGACGTTGGCCGGGGCGTAGGGGCCGTGCGCGAGCTGGGCCTGCAGGGCGGCCTCGATGGCCTGGCGCAGCGGCTCGCTATCGACCGTGTTGGCGTTGCGCTGGCGCGCGTTCTGACGGCTGCCCACGTTCACCACCGGCGTGCCGAAGCTGGCCGCCTCGATGATGCCCGAGGAGGAATTGCCGGCGAGCAGGTCGGCATGGCGCAGCGCACTGAGGTAGTGGTGCCGGCCCAGATGCCGGATCCGGCGCATGCCGGCGCCTTCGAGCGCCCGCAGGATGCCGCTGCCACCCGCGTCGGCGTTGGGATCAAGCCAGACCACCTGACGGCCCTCGGCGATGAAGGTGCGCTCCAGGGCCTCACGCAGGGCCAGGGTCTGCGCATAAGCATCGCCCGCTTCCTGGACCACCGGGTGAAAGACGACCAGGGCATAGCGGTCGCCAGCGCCCAGGCCCAGCGCCTGCAGCGTGGCCTCGCGCGAGAGGTGGGCATCAGCCTGGATGCCATCCAGACTCGGCGCGCCCGTGACCCACACGCACTCGGGTCGTTCGCCCATGCGCACCAGCCGATCGCGCGATTCTTCGGTGGCGACGAAATGCCAGTGACTGAGCTTGCTGATCGCGTGACGCACAGGTTCGTCCACCGTGCCGGAGCGCTCGCCGCCATGCAGGTGGGCGATGGGGATTCCACGGTGCAGCGCCGCGATCGCGCCGGCCAGCATCTCACCCCGATCGCCCAGGAGCAGCACGAGGTCGGGTGTGTGTTCGCGCAGGGTGTCGGTCAGGCCGCTCACCGCCAGCCCAATGCCATGGGCCATGGCATCGGCACTGCGTTCATCGACCCCGGTGGGGATACGCGCGACGATGGGCAGGCCCGCGGCCTCGATCTCGCGTACGGTGAGGCCGTAGGCCTCGCTCAGGTGCATGCCGGTCACCGCCACCTGCAGCGACAACGCGGGATGCGCCGCGATGCGTGCGAGCGTGGACGCCATCAGGCCGTAATCAGCCCGGGTTCCAGTGAGGTACAGGACCTTGCGCATCGCTCAGGCGCCTTCCAACAGGTCCCAGGTAAGGGTGGTGTCGGCCGCGACGTCGGCGGCCAGGCGCCGGCCGGTGAGCGTGGCCAGGTGCTCGGGCTGGATGCCAGTGCCAGGGCGGCGCAGGACCAGGTCGGCGGCGGTGAGCACATGGCCGCGAGGGCGTGCGGCCGCCAGCACCACGCTGCGGCGTGCCACGTCACGGGTGTTGGCCTCGACCGGCGTGGGCTGCTTGACGCCGTCGCCGCGCATGGCCTCCACCAGGCGAATGCCGCGCACCATGGCAGCGAACTCCTGCGGGTCGGCCGAGGCGCGGTGGTCGGGGCCCGGCATGGCCTTGTCCAGGGTCAGGTGCTTTTCGATCAGGGCGGCGCCCAGGGCGACGGCGGCCAGCGCGGCCTCCACACCCTGGCTGTGGTCGGAGTAGCCCACGGGCAGGCCGGTGGCCTGGGTCATGGTCTGGATCGCACGCAGGTTCAGGGCCTCGGCGGGCGCCGGGTAGGCCGAGGTGCAATGCAGCAGATGCAGGCTGGTGGCATCGGGCGCCGGGTGGCCGGCGGCAACGCGCGCCTCGTGCACCCACTGCACGGCCTGCTGTACCTCCTGCAACGTGGCCATGCCCGAGGACATCAGCATCGGCAGCCCCGTCGCGGCCGCGTGCTGCAGCAGCGGCTTGTTGGTGATTTCGCCCGAGGGGATCTTCAGTCGCTTCACGCCCAGACGCATCAGCAGGTCCACCGCCGGCTCGGAGAACGGCGTGGAGAAAAACTCGATGCCGATGCGCGCGCAGTGCGCGGCCACCTGCGCGTGACCGGCCTCGTCCAGCTCCAGCGCCTTGATCATGTCGAACTGGCTGGTGGCGCCGGTGTTGGTGCGCTGGTAGTCGGCGGTGGCGGCGCTACGCGTGACCACGTCTTCGGCGCGGAAGGTCTGGAACTTGACGGCATCGGCACCCGCGGCCTGGGCCGCGTCCGCGAGCTTCAGGGCCAGGGCGACGTCGCCGTTGTGGTTGACGCCAGCTTCGGCGATGACGAAGACCTTGCCTGGGTTCATGGCTGCTTCTCGTGTGCGTGGGTGGGAACCGCGCCGGTACGGCCGCTCGAGTAGAGCCACTCGGCGGTGTCGAAGTCCAGGCGGTCGTCGATGTCGATAGAGCGCTCGCGCGGCATGGGCAGCGGGTACATGTCCACACTCCAGAAACCCTCGCGCACGGCACGGACCAGCGCGTCACGGCGCCAGACATAGATCGCGCCATTGAGGCCCCAGACCTCGGGCACGGCTTGGCGAGCGACCGCCTGGCCTGAGGCCAGGGGCTTGGACAGGCGCAGGCCACCCTCGGGCGCGGCCTCGACCAGCGTGTAGTAGGGATTGTGCGAAGGCTGGGTGACGCTCACCACCAGGCCCGCACGATCACGCAGAGCCAGAGCCGCATCCAGGTCCTGCGGGCTGCGCAGGGGCGAGGTGGGTTGCAGGTCGACGATCGTGGCGATCTGTGCGCCTCCCGCCTCGAGATGGGCCACCAGGTGTTCGATCGCGGGCAGCTTGCCCGCACTGTCGGTGGCGAGTTCGGCCGGGCGCAGGTAGGGCACCTGCGCGCCGTGGTCACGCGCCACCTGCGCGATCTCTGCGTCGTCGGTGGAGACGTACACGCCCGTGATCAGGGGACAGACCAGCGCCTGCCGGATGCTGTGCGCGATCAGCGGCAGGCCGGCGAAAGGGAGCACGTTCTTGCGGGGCAGCCCCTTGCTGCCACCGCGCGCGCAGATGGTCGCGATGAGGGCGCCCGACTGGCTCAAGCCTCGTCCTTTCGGGCGATGATGACCCACTCGGTGTGGACCTTGCTGCGGTTTTCCATCGTGCGCGTGACCTGCTCGATCTGCAGCACCTTCCAGGGCTTGAACAGGGCCGCCAGGTCGGCTTCGGAAGCGAAGCGCACGATGCCGGTGCCGGCAAACGGACCTTCGCTGCAGCGCCAGGCGTTGTGCCCGTGAGCCTCGCCGCTGCCGTCACCCCAGGTGCCGGCAGCGGGGGTGCGCACATAGAGCCATCCGCCGGGGCGGGCCACGCGGTGCATCTGGGCATAGACGCGGCAGGCGCTGTCGTGGTCCACGCAGGTGACGGCGTCGTTGTCGATCACCGCATCGAAACTGTTGTCGGCCCAGGGCAGCACATCGCACATGTCGCCCACGCGCAGACGATCGGCCTCGCCGCGGCTCCATCCAGGCAGCTCGGTGTCCAGGCGCTGACGGGCCTGGGCTGCGCCGGCCTCGCTGCCTTCCAGACCATGCACGCCAAAGCCCTCGCGGGCAAAGTACCAGAGGTTGGCACCGGTGCCAAAGCCCACCTCGAGCAGCTTGACCTCGCTGCGAGGCTGGCACGCATAAAAGCGCTGGGCGCAAAAGCGGATCAGGTCTTCGGGCGGATAGCGGCCCCAGGCACGGGTGCTGAAGATCTCTTCCCAGAGGGCGTCACGGCTCATGTCGGGCTTTCAGTCAAGGAGTAGTCGGGGCGGCGGACGGTCGGGGCTGAAGCCCAGGCGGGCTGCCGCGGCCCAGTAGCGATTGTCGTCGTGGACGGCCTGCCCCACCGAAAAGGGCCGGGTGCGTCGGGAGAACCCCAGCTTGTAGAACAACAGGGGGTTGTCCGCCGAGGTGTCGGTACCGCCCGCCAGATACAGCGAATGCGCGCCCTGCGCCTGGCCCCAGGCGGCTGCCTCGGCCTGCAAGAGGCTGGGCGTGCCGGTGTCCTTGCCCTCGGGGCTGCTGGCACCCAGGTGGTATTCGAGTACGCCGCCTTCGTCCAGCAGGTAGACCCCTGCCGAGAGCCAGTGGCCTTCGCGCTCGCACACCAGCAGGTGGGCGCAAGGCAGCTGCGCGAGGGCCTCGAAGTATCCGTCGGGGAAGAAGTAGAACGCGGTGGCCTGGATGTCCTGCATGGCCTGCCGGTAGAACGGCGCGTAGCGGGCCCAGTCGGCAGGGTCGCGACTCCAGCGCGCCTGCACGCCGGCTTGCTGCGTGCGACGGATCTTGCGGCGGGTGAGGCTGTTGAAGCCGGCGGCCACGTCTGCCACGGTGAGATCCACCGAGACGGTCGGCCGGTTCTCCGTGACCGTACCGCCGAAGGCGGGCAAGGCGCCGCACGCGTGCGGATGGAAGCGGCAGAACTCGGCCAGCACGCCCTCCTGCCGACACCAGTCTTGCCAGGCCGCCCAGGCACGGGCCAGGAAGTCCGGCTCGGTGGCTGGCGTGAGCGGCCCGCCATAGCCATACGGCGAGGTCGCGCCCCATGCGTCCGCCTGGCCCGCCAGCGGCAAGAGGTGCACCGAGTGAATCCACTCGGCCTGCCCGCCCTCCAGCACCGCATGCACGCAGCGCAGTTTCGGGTCGCGCCGCGTGTCGGCGGCCGCGAAGGCGGGACTGAGCGAGGCGATACGCAGGGCGGGCGGCAGGCGCTCGAAGCGGGCCTGGGCCTCGTCGGTAGGTAGGGCGACGATGCGCATCATGCCGGGCTCCGGGACTCGGACAGGCTGCGGGCGACGTCGAGCACCCGCGTGACGGCCTGTCCGGCGGCGCGGTCTGCGGTCCGCGCCGCCGGCGTGACCGGCTGTGGCAGCTGCGAGGCCATCGCTTCCAGCGGCACCTCGCGCTGCGCGATGCCCATGGCCGCATAGGGACTGAGCCCGTCAAGGATGGAGCCCCGCACCTGGGTGACGTCGCGGCCCGCAAGGTTCGCCTCGACGCCCACGGTAGAAACGGTCACCACCACCTCGTCGCAGGCGTGCAGGTAGGGATGCAGCGGCCCCTCTGCCACGCGGATACGCGGGTGGGCCCGTGCCCGGACCTCGTCGGCGGGCGCTTCGCTGGGATGGCGCCGCACCCACAGGGCCAGATCGGGATGGGCCTCGACGGCTTCGATCAGACGCGCCTCGATGCGGCGGGGCCACGCCGGGTCGCCGCGCCCGGCGATACCCGTTACCTCCTGCGGCTCGGGAGAGGAGGCGTAGAACAGCACACGATGCGCGGACCAGCCGGTGTCGTATCGCAGCGCCCGCCCCTGCGCGATGACCGCCGGGTCGTGGATGCCGTCAAAGGCGGGGTTGCCGGTGACGTGCAGATGCTGCGCGGGCCGACCCGCCGCCACCAGACTGGCCGCGACCTGCGGATTGAGAACGCACAGGGCATCGGCGTAATCCGGTCGGACCAGCCAGTCACGCTCCCACAGGCCGAAAAGATCCAGCAGGCACAGGCTCGGCACCCCCTGGCGGCGGGCCGCCAGCAAGGCAGCGCGCTCGGCACGCGGAGCGTTGGTGGCCAACACGCAGGCGGGCTGCCAGCGTCGAATGGCGCGTTCCAGCACGCGCACCGGCAGGAAGGCCTGGCGGCCGTATTGCGCATAACGGGCCGCCGCCTCCTGCGGCCCGACGTCGGCCTCCAGCTCCGCGTAGGACAAGCCCAGGTAGGCGATGGACTCTTCACGCTGCGCGGCCTGCACCTCCAGGGTGTCGACCAGACGCCGACCGTGTTGCAGGGCCGGCGTGTCCGAGGCCTCCAGCAGGTCAGCGAAACCGATGACAGGCAGGCCGGCTTCGCGCACGGTCGCCGCGGCGGTGGTGAGCGCGAGGAACACCACGCGAGCCACGCCTTGGGCCTGCGCTTGCAAGGCCACCGGCAACAGGGCCTTCACATGCCCACCGCCATAGGCGACGAACAGCCAGACGGGTGGCTGCGAGGGGGTGGACGCCGGTGTGGAGGCAGGCCCTGCGGTCATACGATGGCTCCAGGGTCCAGCCCCTGCTCCACGACGCCGCGCTCCCAGATGGCCAGGGCCGCCAGCGCGCGCAGCTCGCGGGTGTGGTTGGCGCTGCCCTCGCGATGGCGCTGGAGCAGCCCGCTGATCGCCTGCGGCTGGAACAGGCGCGCGATCAGATCGCTGCCTCGCAGGGTCTGCGCCAGCCAGTCGTAGCTTTCCTTGCGGAACCACTCGCCAACCGGCACGGTGAACATCTGCTTCTTGCGATAGGCCAGCTCCTGGCCGATCAGGGGCACGACCGCCTGCTTGTACCAGTGCTTCTTGTCGCCCGCGGGCGTGAGCTTGGTCGCGCCGCGCGATCTGAAGGCAAATTCCATCATTCGCCAGTCCAGAAAGGGCGTTCGCGCCTCGATGGACACCGCCATGCCCATGCGATCGGGCTTGACCAGGTTGTTCCCCGAAAGCAGCAGCTGCATGTCCAGGTACAGGGCCTGGTTGATGCGATCGAAGTGCTGCGCCTCATCGAACCAGGGGCGGGCTGCGGCCTCGAAGCTGTCGACGCCCGCCAGGCGCGCGGCAATGGCGGGCTGGTAGAGGGCCTGCTTGTCCTGCGGCGAAAACAACGAGATCGAATCGAAATAGCGACGTCGGAACGCCGCGTCGTCCAGTGCCGCGGCTTCGGGCTTCGCGAAGAACTGCTCGTACTTCTCGTAACCGGCAAAGAGCTCGTCGCCACCGTCGCCGGTGAGCACCACCTTCACATGCCGCGCCGCCAGTTCGCTCACGCGCAGCGTGGGCATGAAGGACGCGTCGCCATGCGGCTGGTCCAGGTGGTGCAGCACCATCGGCCAGCGATCGAGCATGTTCAGCTCGGCGATCTCCAGGGTGTGGTCGCAGCCGAAGCGGCGCGCGGCGTCGGCGGCGTAGGGCGATTCGTCAAAGCGCGGGTCGGCAAAGCCAATGCAGAAGGTCTTGACCGGCCGGTCCACATGGCGCGCCATCAGGGCCACGATGGTGCTGGAATCGACACCGCCCGAGAGAAATGCGCCCCAAGGCACATCGGCCCGCAGGCGAATGCGCGTGGCATCGTCCAGAAGGTGCATGAACTCCTGCGACCAGTCGTCAAAGGCGATCGCGCGCTCACGCTGCTCGGCCAGGTTCCACCAACGCTGCGCCTGTACGCCCTGGCGGGTGAACTTCATCCAGGTGCCAGGCATCACATGGCGGATGCCTTCCCAAATCGTCCAGGGCGCGGGGATGTAGTTGAAGGTGAGGTAATGGTGGATGGCTTCGAGGTCCACCTTCGGCGCCGAGCCTGCAGCCTGCAGCACGGGCAGCAAGGCCTTGATCTCCGAGCCGAAGACCATACGCCGGCCGTCGTCGTGCACGTACAAAGGCTTGACGCCAATGCGGTCACGCACCAGGTACAGGGCGTCCTCGCGCGCATCGTCGATGGCGATGGCGAACATGCCGTTCAGGCGCTTGAGGCACGCGATGCCCTCGCGCTCGTACAGGCGCAGGATCACCTCGGTGTCCGACTGCGTATCCAGGCGTACGCCCTGGGCGCGCAATTCGGCGGCGAGTTCGACGTGGTTGAAGATCTCGCCGTTTTGCACGACAGCGATACGGCCATCATCCGAAACGAAAGGCTGGTGGCCGCCGCCGATGTCGATGATGGACAGGCGCCGGTTGCCGATGGCCACGCCCCGGCCCGCGGGCTGCCAGATACCCTCATCGTCCGGGCCGCGATGCACCAGGCTGCGCGCCATGGCCGCAAGCGGGCCCTCGGCGAGCGCCTGCCGGTCGCGGTGCCAGGTGCCGAAGATGCCGCACATGTCAACCTCCGCCGAGCCGCCTCAAGGAGGCTGAAGCCCCCTCGGGGGGCAGTGAAGTACACACAGTGACAAGCGTGGGGGCGTACATCTCAGTTGCTCCCGCGGCCAGTCAGGCGGCCGAGGGTCCACACGACGATGCGCAGGTCCAGCCACAGGCCGTGTTCGCGCACGTACTGCAGGTCCAGCGCGAGCCGCTGCGACTCGGTGGCCGCCGAACGCAGCCGGGCCTGGGCCAGACCGGTGATGCCGGGGCGCACGCTGCAACGCAGGTCCCAGTCGGCGGGTGCGTAGAGCACGCGCTGGGCCGGCACATCGGGGCGCGGCCCCACCAGACTCATGTCGCCCAGGAGCACGTTGAACAACTGCGGCAATTCATCCAGGCTGCTGCGGCGGATGAAGCGGCCCACACGGGTGATGCGCGGGTCGTCGGCGCTGGTGTGGTACGGGCCAATGGCCGCAGCGTTCTGGACCATGCTGCGGAACTTGTACATGCCGAACTCGCGCCCGCCCTGCCCCACGCGCACCTGGCGAAACAGCACGGGCAGCCCGCTTTCAAGCATCACCGCCAGCGCGGTGGCGGCCAGCAGCGGCGACAAGGCCAGTAGCGCCGCGAGCGAGACCACGATGTCCACGAACCGCTTGGTCATCGCGCAGCAGCCATCTCGGCAACGATCTGGCGAATCCGGTCGGCGGTCTCGCGTGCATCGACCTGCACGCGGTCGGTATCGCGCGCTGCGAGCTCGCGCTCGGCCTCGCGCAGCGCCTGCACGCTGGCCTCGAAGGAAGCCTCGGCATCGGGGCGATGGAAAGTGCGAGAGAGGATCACGGCTTGCGAGCCCAGACGCAGATGTTCGCCCAGCACCGCCCGGCCCGGGAGCAGGCCTTCGTCCAGCCGTGCAATGCCACCGAAACCGAAACGCAGGCCCCGCGCACGGGTGGCCGTGGCCAAGTCCTCCAAGGCACCCATGGCCAGCGGCTCGAACATGAAACGCAGGCCCATGGAGATGTGCAGATCGTTCAGGCCCACGTACACCTCCCACAGGCCGGGGGTATCCAGCCACTCGTTGGCGCTGCGCAGGGCGTCGGCGGTTTCGACCAGGGGCACCAGCGGCCGGCGGCCATCGACGATGCCCGCGAAGGCGCGCAGGGTGGCGGCATCAGCGAACATCGGCAGCATCAGCAGGTCAGCGCCCTGCGCGATCGCGTCGTCGACCTCGCCCGGGGTGCCGTCATGCAGCGGATTGACCCGCACCATCAGGCGCGCGTGCCGCAGCTCGGACTTGATGCGGCCCACGTCTTCCAGCGTGTGGGCGCTGATGAAGGTGTTGCGGCCCGCCTGGCGTTCGGCCTTGCCCAGGCGCTCGAGGTCGACCACCAGGCGCATGCCGTCCAAAGCGTCGCAGCGGCGGGCCAGAACGGGGTCGTTGGTGAACTGCAGGAGGTCGAGCATGAGGCGGGGCCCGCAAGGGGCGCGTGATTATCGCCGCAGGGCCTGGCGCATCGGCCCTGCGCCGTACCACGCCGCCGCCAGGACGGCACCGGCCGCCACAAGGGCCAGGGCCAGAGCGGGGACCATCGACAAGCCGCCCGCGCCGCCCGTGGCGCGGAGCAAGGCCGCCACGACCAACAGGGCCGCCAGGGGCCAGAGCATGGCGCGCACCGGCAGGCAGCGAGCCGCCCCTGCGCCGAGTGAAATCAGCAGGCCCAGGGCCACGAACATGAACACCGCATTGAGAACCGCCATCAGCGCCGCGCCGCCGCGAGGTTCGGCCGCGGCCAGGCCCGCCACCACGAGCAGCGCCAGGGCGTACAGGCCGGCGGCGGGCCGCATGCGCCCCTGCGAGGCCAGCACCGTGAGGGCCACGGCGGCCAGGGCCTGGGGCAGCAGACCCATGGCCGCCACCCGCCCCCAATCGGCCACCTGCACCAGGGCCGGAGCGGACATGCGGCCCCAGCCAAAAAGCAGTTGCGCGAGGGCGTCGGCCCCCACCAGCAGGCCCGCGGCGCAGGCGCAGGCCAGGGCAAAGGCCAGGGCGAAGGCGATCCGTACCGGCTCGCGGGCGGCGGGATCTTCCAGGCCCTGCGTCACCGCGCGGGCCACGGCCGGAAAGGCCAGCGTCGCGACCAGCTGGATCGCGAGCACCAGAGGCAGCTCCACGAGCTTCCAGGCGTAGTTGAAAGTGGCCAGCGCGCCCTCGCCGCCCTGCGAAGCCAGCGAGCGCGCGAGAAAGGGCAAGGCCAGCGGCAGGCCGGCACTCAGGATGGCCCAGGCCCAGACCCCGCCCGCAGGCAGCGGCACCGGCGCGGCCCCGTGCGCAGGCGCGGCATCACCCGCCGTGCCCGGGCGAAGACCACCTCTTCGCCGCAGGCGCCACGCCTGCCACACCAGTCGCAGCACCATGGCCGCGAGCAGTCCAGCCCCCAGCGCGGTCACGGCGTCACCCGCTGCGAACCCCCACCCCGCTACCGCGATGGCCGCAATCAGCACCCCATTGACCACCAGGTTGGACGCGTACAGGCCCAGAAAATCGCGTTCGTGCTGCAGGCGCGTGCCCCAGAGGGCGGCCAGCAGGGCCAGCGGGAAGGCGATGGCACTCCACACCAGGGCCTGCGCCGCGACGGGCCCGAGGGCCGCCGGTAGGCCGGCCGCCAGCGTCCGGACCAAGGACCCCTGCCAGGACAGTCCCGCCCAGACCAGCGCCGTGGCCACGCCCAGCACGATCAGCACCCGGGCGATCCTCCGCTGCAGGCCATTGACGGCAGCGGGCGCGCGTCCTGCCCATGCCGGCACCAGCACATAGGCCAGGGCACCGCTGGCGGCCACACCGGCGAGCCAATCGGGCAGGGTGAGCATCAGGACGGCCACATCCCCCAGTCCAGAGACGCCGAAGGCGGCCGCCTGCGCCGATTCGCGCCCCAGCCCCAGGAGCCGGCTGGCCAGGAGCAGGGCCAGGGAGAGGACACCGGCTTTCAACATCATGGGCGGATTATCCCGGCAGCCCACCAGGGCCCTTCTGCCGGAAAACTAGAATGCGGGGTTTGGCCCCAGCTCCTTGGGCGCCCCTGCCCCACCCCCCCATCCGCCCCATGTCCGACACCGCCCCCCAAGCCACCGCCCCCGCCGCCGACGAGAACCAACTGATCGCCGAGCGCCGCGAGAAGCTCAAGGCCCTGCGCGAGGCGCAGAAACAGGGCGGCCCGGTGGCCTTCCCCAACGACTTCAAGCCCACCCACCAGGCCCACGCGCTGCTGGAGGCGCATGGCGCCAAAGAGGCGCCGCAACTGG
>JACCEC012397325.1_pt1 | contig 16044 bp, 8 predicted proteins | sample 7450121 | NCBI WGS metagenome assembly JACCEC01 (sample SAMN15323455, study PRJNA562643) | freshwater metagenome | isolation source: river surface water | place: USA:Blue River Watershed | collected 2017-08-18 | reverse complement strand
GCAGCATCGCCCTCGTCGACCCCCGCTCCGGCAAACTCACGGGCATCCTCACCGACGGCGACTTCCGCCGCAGCGCTCTCACCGGACCCGATTTCCTGGCACAGCCCGTATCCACCTTCATGACGCGGCAACCGAAGGTCATCGCCGAGGATGCGCTCGGCGTCGACGCGCTGCGTCTTTTCGAAGCCCACAAGATCGACGACCTCATCGTCGTCGACCGGCGCCGCCGCCCGGTCGGCCTGATCGACGGGCAGGACCTGCCGAAACTGAAGCTCGTGTGAAGTCCCCGCTCCGCATCGCGATCGTCGGCATGGGCGGCTTTGCCGGCTCGCATCACCAGGCGATCGCCCGGCTCGAGGAGCGCGGACACGCGCGGCTGATCTGCACGTGCGATCCGAGCCCCGCGGCTTTCGCGGCCGAGGAGCACTCGCTGCGTTTCGCGACCCGCGGCGTGCAGGTTTTCGCCGATTACCAGACGATGCTCGAGGCCTGCCACCGGCATCTCGACCTCGTCGTGATCCCGACGCCCATCCAGCTCCACGCCGAGATGCACGCGGCCGCCACCGCGTTGGGCTTGCCCGCGTATCTCGAGAAACCGCCGACGCTCGATCACGCGGAGCTCGAGCGGATGATCGCCGCCGACGCCCGCGCGCGGAAGTCCTCGATGGTCGGCTTCAACTTCATCATCGAGAAAGTCCGCCTCGCGCTGAAGGAGCGGCTGCTCGCCGGGGAGTTCGGCACGATCCGCGGCGCCACGCTCAGCGCCAACTGGCCGCGGCCCTCGTCCTATTTTTCCCGCAATGCCTGGGCCGGGCGACTCACGGATGCCCAGGGCCGGATCGTCCTCGATTCCTGCTTCGGCAACGCGATGGCGCACTTCGTCCACAACCTGCTCTTCTGGACCGGCGGCCCCGAGCTCTTCAGCTGGGCCCGGATCGCGGCCGTGCGCGCCGAGCTCTACCGCGCGCACCGCATCGAGGGTGCGGATACGTTCTTCGTCGAGGCCGACACCGCGACCGGCATCACCATGCGTTTCGCCCTCTCGCATGCCTGCGCCGGCGCCAGCTCGCACTCCGAGACCGTGCTCTGCGACAAGGCCGTCATCCGCTACACCGTCGGCGGGCAGCTGGAGATCCGTTGGACCGACGGCCGCACCGAGCGCACGCAGCTCGAGCCGTTCGATGCGCTGGCGGAAAACCACCTCGAGTATTTCCGCTACCTCCGGGACGAGTCGCCGCGGCCCGCCACCACCCTGCCCGACTGCCGGCCCTTCGTGGCGCTCAACAATCTCGCCCACATCTCGAGCGGCACCATCACGCCGTTTCCCGCGCCGCTCGTCTGCGGCATCCGCGACGAAAAGGAACAGAAGGACTATCTCCAGGTGGGCGGCATGGCTTCCGTGCAGGAGCAGTTCCTCACGCGGGGCGTTTGGCCGAGCTCGGCCGGCTGGGGCCGCGGTCCCGCCGAGGTCGTCACGCCCGCCGACCTGCCCCGCTTCCACGACGTCGTGCGCGGCCTCGCCCGCAAGTAGCGGCGCCGGTCGCCGCCATCGCCGCGGCTAAACTCGCGCGCTGCCGTCACCGCGCCCCTTTACTCGCGCGGGAAAATGCCGGAGATTCCCCGCCGTATGCCTACGCCGTCGTTTGTTTACCAGGACCCCCTGCCCCTCGGCCCCGACACCACGGAGTATCGCCTGCTCTCCTCCGAAGGAGTGAGCACGACCACGTTCGAAGGCCGCGAAATCCTCAAGGTCGCGCCCGAGACGCTCGCGTTTCTCGCGCAGCAGGCGTTTCACGACACATCGTTCTTCCTGCGTCGCGGCCACCTCGAACAGGTCGCTGCGATCCTGCAGGACCCGGAGGCATCGGAGAACGACCGCTACGTCGCCCTCACGCTGCTGAAGAACGCCGAGATCGCCGCGCAGGGCATCCTGCCGATGTGCCAGGACACCGGGACCGCCGCGGTGTTGGCCAAAAAAGGCCAGCAGGTCTGGACCGGCGCCAACGACGCCGAGTGGCTCTCCCGCGGCATCTACGAGTGCTACACCCGGGAGAATCTCCGCTACTCGCAGACCGCGGCGCTCGACATGTGGAAGGAGGTCAACACCGGCACGAACCTCCCCGCGCAGATCGATCTCCACGCCGGCGAAGGCGCGAAATACGAGTTCCTCTTCGTGGCCAAGGGCGGCGGCTCGGCCAACAAGATGTATCTCTTCCAGGAGACGAAGGCGCTGCTCAACCCGAAGAGCTTCGAGAAGTTCGTCACCGACAAGCTGCCGCTCCTCGGCACGTCCGCGTGTCCGCCGTATCACCTTGTGTTCGTCGTCGGCGGCACCAGCGCCGAGGCGTGCATGAAGACCCTGAAACTCGCCTCGGCCAAATATCTCGATGCCCTGCCCACCACGGGCAACGAGCACGGCCGCGCCTTCCGCGACCTCGCGATGGAGGCCAAGGTGCTGCAGATCGCCCGCGCCACGGGCATCGGCGCGCAGTTTGGCGGCAAGTATTTCGCGCTCGATGTGCGCGTCGTGCGCCTCCCGCGCCACGGCGCGAGCTGCCCTGTCGCGATGGGCGTGTCCTGCAGCGCGGACCGCAACATCAAGGGCAAGATCACCAAGGACGGCGTGTTCCTCGAACAGCTCGAGACCAATCCCGGCCGCTTCATCCCCGCACACCTGCGGACCCTCAAGGAGGACAAGATCGTGAAGATCGACCTCAACCGTCCGATGGCCGAGATCCGCAGCGAACTCTCCAAGTATCCCGTCACCACCCGCGTCTCGCTCAGCGGACCGCTCATCGTCGCCCGCGACATCGCCCACGCGAAACTCAAGGAGCGCATCGACGCCGGCCAGGGCCTGCCGCAATACCTGAAGGACCATCCGGTCTATTACGCGGGTCCGGCCAAGACCCCGACCGGCTACGCTTCCGGCTCCTTCGGCCCCACCACGGCGGGCCGTATGGACAGCTACGTCGACGAGTTCCAGGCCCACGGCGGCTCGATGGTGATGCTCGCCAAGGGCAATCGCAGTGCGCAGGTGACCAACGCGTGCAAGAAACACGGCGGCTTCTACCTCGGCAGCATCGGCGGCCCCGCGGCGATTCTCGCCAAGGAAAACATCCGCAAGGTCGAGGTGCTCGAATATCCGGAGCTCGGCATGGAGGCCGTGTGGAAGATCGAGGTGGAGGACTTCCCCGCCTTCATCCTCGTCGACGACAAGGGCAACGACTTCTTCGTCAACGGTTGCGGCGCCTGCCTGCCGGCCACCCCGGCAAAGACCTGATCCGCGGCGCACGTTTTCGCCCGACCGGGACGCGCCTCCACGGGCGCGTCCTTTTTATTCGCCGATCACGGTGACCACGATCCGGCGCGTATGCGGAGCGCGCCGGTGCTCCCAGAGGAAGAGGCCCTGCCACGTGCCGAGACCCAGCCGGCCCGCCGCGAAGGGAATCGTCTCACTGGTCCGCGTGAGCGCCATCTTGATGTGACTCGGCATGTCGTCGGGCCCCTCGAGCGTATGCTCGAAGTGCGGATCGTCCTCCGGCACGAGCCGGTCGAGCCAGGCCTCCAGGTCGCGGCGCGCGGAGGGATCCGCGTTCTCCATGATCACGAGCGAGCAACTCGTGTGCTGGCAGAACACATTCACGATGCCGTGCCGGAAGCCGCTCCGTGCCACCTCCCGGGCGACAGCTTCGGTGAATTCGTGGGTGCCTGCGCCGCGCGGATTGAGCGTGAGGGTGGCTTGATGGACCGGCATGAGGACGGCATGGAGACGCGCGAACATCGGCGCAACCGCTCAACCCGCCACCGACACTTCGCGCCCGGTCATCGCCCGCGGATCATGCACCGAGTCGAACGTCTCCGCCGCCGCGGCGCATGGTGAACATGTCCGCTCACGGCGAAATCAGCCCTGCGCGCTGGATGCCCGTCCCGCAGAGCACATCGTCCGGCACCGCCAACTCTCCAACGCGTCGCGTTCGGTTCCCAGGCTCGGAGCCCGCCGGGCCGCGCCGCGAAAACAAAAAGCCCCGCGGAAAGCGGGGCCCGAGGCACACCTACGCGCCGGCGTATCGGATCAGAACTTCACGTTGAGTCCACCTTGGCGCGTGCCAAAGCGACGGACCTGATCGTAGAGCTCGTCGGGCGAAATCCGGCTGGCCACGCGTTCGGTGGTGCGGATGGACGCATCCGCGACCGGCGAGGAAACCATCGCCGTGAGCAGACGATTCGCGCGGCGGCTCTCGCCGGGCGGTGTCATCTGCTGCAGCGGGTCGACCCTGGCCACACGGGTGGTGATGCCACGCACCTCGAAGCCCTGCATGTCGCTCAAAAGCGCGGTCCCGATCGTCTCCTGCGCCGCCGCAAGATTCGCCGCGATGTAGCGGGCCGAAGGAGTGTTCAACGTGGATTCGGCAGTATCGGTGCCAACGACGGAAAACGCCGCCGCCGGCGCCACCGGTCCAGCGGGCACCGGACTACCCGCGGGCCCATCGGGCGCGAGCGCCGGCTCGCTCATGGCGACAAACGACACCGGCGCAGTTTGCGGCACGGCAGAAACTTCCGGCGCGACGCTCACATCCGCGAGCACATCGACCGCGGTGCTGCGGGCGGCGGTGACCGGGGCAAACTCCTCGGTGCGCGGGGCATCGCCGGCCACCGCAACAGCGGCGGCTCGCGGTGTTTCACGCAGGGAAATAAAGCTGATCGCCAGCACCGCCGCGGCACCGGCGGCCACGTGAAAGCGCGTGAGGCCGACCAAGCCGTTCCGCAAGCCATGCCACCACGGCCGCTTCGCTACCAAGGCGGCGAGTTGTTTGGCGCGCAGCTGACGATCGTAGTCCGCCCAATACTCCGGCGCCGGCCGCTCGGCGCGCTTCAACCGCAGCAGATCCTCGAGCGAAACTGGGCGCTTGCTGCTCATCGCCGGATGTAGGGTTGCAGCTCGGATTGCAGGAGCTGCTTCGCGTAATGCAGCCGGGAGCGCACCGTGCCCACTGAGCACTCCATCACGTCGGCAATCTCCTGATGGCTGAGTCCCTCGATTTCGAAAAGCGTCACCACGGTGCGATGCTTGATAGACAGTTTCTGCATCGCATCGTTCAATTTTTCCTGGAGCTCATGGACGTAGGTGTCCCGATCGGCTCCGGATTTATCCGTCAGCGCATCAATAATTTCCTTGGCCACCGGCTCTTCGGAATCGATGCGCTCCAAGCTGAAAAACGCCCGGAGCCGCGCCTTGCGCAGGTGGCTCAGCGTCGAGTTCACCGCAATCCGGTAGAGCCAGGTGAAGAACGAGGACTGCCCGCCAAAGCGGTGGATCGATTGGAAGGCCTTGATGAAGGCATCCTGCGAAAGATCGGCCGCATCCTCCCGGTTGGAGGTCATGTTGTAGATGATGCCGAAAACCCGCTCGCGGTATTTCTCGATCAGGCGATCGAACGCCGCCACGTCGCCCGCCTGCACGCGCCGCACAATCTCGACATCGGCGTCCGCCTCGACGCGCCGCTCCGGAGAGGCAACGAGGGTCTTGCCGAGCAACTTGGTGGCTCCGATCACGCCGCGGAAACTGGCGAACCTCCGGCCCCGCGCAAACCGAATCTTCCGCTACCGCGGGATCCTGCGCTCAACCGCGCCGCTGCAGCGCGGCCACCTGCGTCTCGAGGACTTCGAGCAGCCCGAGCAGCAACGGCGTCGGCGCTTCGGCCCGCCACGGCCGCAGCGCCTCATGCGCCTGGGCAACCTCCACCGCGATGGCCTGCGATACGAAGTCGAACACGCCGCACTCCGCCATCTGGCGCAGACGCAGCGCGAGTTGAGGCGGACGCTCGCCGGTGATTTCCCCGCGCAGCTCGACCGCCTCGGCGGCCGGAAGCCGCTCGAGCAGGCCGATGAGCGGGAGAGTCAGCTTCCCGCTCGCGAGATCCGTGCCGAGGGTCTTGCCGATGCGCGACTCGTCGCCGAAGAAGTCCACGAGGTCATCGTAAATCTGATACGCGATGCCGAGATGGCGGCCGAAGCGGCTCGCCGCGTCCACAAACTCCGGGCTCGAGCCCGCCAGCCGGGCGCCGAGGAAACACGAGACGCGGAACAGCTCCGCAGTCTTCAAATCGACGATGCGCTGGTAGTCGGCGCGGGTGATGTTGGTGGTGCCCCGCCGCAAGGTCTGGACGATCTCTCCCGCACAGACGCGGCGCGTGGATTCGGAAACCGCCGCACAAATCTCGGTGGTGGGAAACTGGGTCGCGAGGTGCAGCGCGTGCGAAAACAGGGCGTCGCCCAGCAACACCGCCGCCGTGGAACCGTATTCGCGCCCGGCCGTGCGCCGATTCCGGCGGAGGTCCGCCTCATCCATGATGTCGTCGTGCACCAAGGTCGCGAGGTGGACGAGCTCCACGACGGCCGCGACGCGGACGAGGTCGGGGTTCACCTGCGCGGCGCCGCGCCAGCCGCTGAGAAACACCAGGGCCGGGCGGATGCGTTTCCCCGAGGTATCGATGCAGTAGTCCGCCATCGTCCGGATCTCCGGCTCGAACGAGCCCAACTGCCCGCGCAAGTAGCGGTCGAGCTCGGCCATATGCGGCTCGAGGAGGGCAAACACCGGCGCAAACGCGCGCGCCTTGGGGGGCAGCGCGGAGTGGGTCGGATCGGCGGCGGCACTGCTGCTCATGGGAGTCGGGGAACGTAGGAGCGAAACGGGAAATGACGAATCAATACTCGCACCATTAGCCCGCCGGCGCGGTGCATCAGCGCGATTGCAGGCCAAGGACGATCGGTTCAATTCCGGTCCGAACATGAACCACCCCGTCCTCCTGCTCTGCCTGCTCGGCGGCGCCGTTTACCTGGCAAAACTCTGGGTGCAGGATCGACAAGCCGCCCAGGCCGGGAGCCCGAATCCGGGCGGTTTCCCCGGCGCCACGCCGGCCGGGCTGCGACCCTGCTTGATCGGCGCCGGCGGCGCGCTTGTCCTGGTGGCGTTGGAAACGGGCGGCGAACTCGCGCTCGGTATCGCCGCCGAGCAATCGCGGATCACGTGGCTGTTTGCGGCCTACTCGATCGTGGGCGCGAGTGTGATCGAAGAGCTGATCTTCCGCGGTTGGCTCGTGCTCGAGGGCCGCGGGCGGGCGGCGCTGTGGGGCGGGGCGTTGGTCGCCTCGGCCGTTTTCGCGCTGCTGCATCCGTTTCTATGGCGCTGGGACGACGGCAGCTTGCACCTGACGCTCTCGACCAAGGGCCTCTTCAGCACTGCACTCGCGTTCGCGACCTCGCTGTGGCTCTACGCCGTGCGCTTCGGGCCGTGGAATCCGACCCGCTCGCTTCTGCCCTGCTTTATCGCGCACGGGACCAAGAACGCCGCCGTCGTCGCGGTGAAAGCCAGCGGCGGGTTCGTCGTCAGCCTATGGTGACCGCTCGGCGGAGAAGCCGCGCGGTCCGCTGCGTTACGGGATCTCGTAGACTTCGACCAGCGCGACACCGGTGCCGGTGCCGGCGCCGACCACTTGGGCCGTGTAGGCACCCGGCGGCAGGCTCATGAGAATCGCCGCATCGCGCGAACCCGCGGGCAACGCAAAGGCGCTCACCTTCGCCGCTGCACCGGAGACCAGCATCGCATCGTTGCCGGATTCCCAATTGTCGTTCTCGCGCACCACGCGACCATCACTGCGCACGATGCTCAGGACCGGATCGGCAAGCGCACCGGGGACATTGAACGGCGCGGCGCCGAGCGTGGGGCCGATGCCGCGCACGAGGATCTTCTTCGGCGTGTTGCCGCTGACCGTGAAGCCCGCGATGAGCTGTGCCTGACCGGTGCCCACCACGCCGCGCGTGGCGACGTTGAGGACCTTCTGGGCGGAGAACGGCGAGAGGTTGTCGATGTCGTAGAGTTCCACGAGTGCGACGCCCGTGGCGGCGCCGATGCCGCTGACCTGCGCGGTATACGAGCCCGGCTGCAGCGTAAGGAGCAGCGCGGAATCGAGACTGCTGGCGGCGAGCGGGAAGCCGCCGGCCTGCGCCGAGGCGGCCACGAGCGCAGGTTCACCGCGCCAATTGTCGTTGGCCGCGACGAGGGTGCTGCCACTGAAGACCTGGAGATTGGGATCGGAGAGCGTGCCGGTGACGCCGAACTGCGTGAGCGACGGGCCGATTGCACGGACCAGCACCTGTTTCGCCGACGTGCCGCCGACCACGAAGCCGGCGATGAGGATGTTGGCGCCGCTGCCCACCTGACCGCGGGTCGAAAGATTGCGGAGGAAGCCGTCGCTGATCGAGACGCCGCTCGCGAGCGCCGCGGTGAAGCCGCCGCCCGGGCCGCCGGTGAGCGAACCGGTGACGAAACCCGACGCCGGATCGATGTTGCCCGCGATGCGACCGCCGCCCGCAGTGCTGAGGTTGAACGCACCGCCGGCGCCGATCGTGCCGGCGCCCGCATCGTTGAACGTGCCGTCGGCGACATACGCCATGACGTTGCCATCGGCGGCAACGATCACGGCAAGCGTGCTGCCCATGCGGCCGTTCAGGTTGCCGGAGTAATAGCCGGGCGGCACGGGGCTGGCACCGCCGATGGTCGCGGGTCCGATGAAGGTAAGGCGACCGTCCAAGGCGCCCGAAACGCCCGTGTCGCTGGTGGACCCGGTGAGGATCGGGCGGCCGGCGGCATCGACGCGGGTAAACGCGCCCGTGGTGTCGACCGACAGGCCCGACATGAAGTAGGTGCGCGGGCTGCCGAAGTTGGAGTAAGCGATGAACGCACCGGCCGACGCAGAGCGAATCAGCGCGAAGCGGCCGGTTTCAGCCGCACCGGCGTAGCTGCCGAAGTAAACCTGATCGCCGGCGTTGGCGCCTACCACCACGACAGTGACCGTGGTCGACGTCGCGGAGGCGCCGGAATTGTCGAGCGCCAAGGCGGAGAGCCGGTAGACGCCCTCTGCCGGCGGGGTCCACGTGGCCGCATACGGGGCGGTCGTGTCGGCCGTGCCGATCGGCGTGCCATTGGCCAGGAACTGAACGCTGGTGATGGTGCCGTCGCTGTCGGTCGCGGTGCCGGTGACGTTCACGCTGGTGCCGACGCGGATGGAGGCACCGTTGCTCGGAGCCGTCAGGGCCACGGTCGGAGCGCCGTTGGCGGAGATGACGACGGAGACGGCCGAGGAACTGGTGACGTTGCCGGAGTTGTCCGTGGCCTGGGCGATGACGGTGTAGCTACCCGCGGCACTGGGCGTCCAAGCAGCGGAGAAAGGCGCGGCGGCGGCATTGCCGACAACGATGCCGTTGGCGAGGAAGCGCACGCCGGTGACCGTGCCATCGGCATCGGAGGCGGAGGCGGTGAGCGTGATCGCGGTGCCGGCGGTGGCGACCGTGCCGTTCGCGGGGGCCGAGAGTGCGACCTGCGGCGCACCGTTGCCGCTCAACGTGACCACCACCGGAGCAGAGAGCGACTGGTTGCCGGCATTGTCGGTCGCGAGCGCGGTGAGCGAATAGATGCCGGCGGCGCCGGGATTCCATGTCGCGGTATAGGGCACGGTGTCGTCGCTGCTGAGCACCGCGCCATTCACGAAGAACTGGACGTTGCGAATCGTGCCATCGGGATCGTTCGCCGAACTGGCGATCGTAAGCCCGGTGCCGACCACGGAGGTGGTGCCCGAGGCGGGACTGGTGATCGCGACGGTGGGGGCACTGTTGGAGGTGACAACGATGCGCGAGGGCGTGGAGACGGTCGTAATCGAGCCGGAGCGGCCCACGGCGTGGATCGTGTAATTGCCGGCGCGCGTGAGCCCGAGCACCGCCTGGTAGGGCGGAGCCGACACTGTGGTGAACTGCGTGCCGTTGACGTAGAAATCGATCTTCGGCGGCACGACGCTGCCGAAGTTGTGGGTGGCGCTGAAGATGATCTGCCCACCCGCCACGTAGGCGTTGTTGTCACGCGGGCTGACCAGCGCGACCGAACTCGCCGCCGCCGCAGTGGACGGCACCGTCTCGATCACGATCGGGTTGGTGGCGATGCGGTTGCCGGACGAATCGGAAACGACGGCCGTGAGCACCACGTCGCTGAGCGTATTGAGGTCCCAGACGGTGGTGAACGGCTCGGCGTTGACGGACGCGATGCTGGTGCCGTTGGCGAAGAACTGCACGTTGGTGATCGTGCCGTCCTGATCGACGGCTCCGGCGGAGAGGATGAGCTTGGAACCGAACGAAACCTGAACCGGCGTCGTGCTCGGCGCCGCGGGGGTGGCGGAGGGTCCCGTCGCCGTATCGACCGTCGGATGATTGAACTGCAGCGTGGCGACCGGCACGCGGCCGGTGACGGCGGCGACGGTGATATTGGCCGCCACGGATGTGACGCGGTTGCCGACGCTGTCGGTCGCGACCGCGGTGATCGCGTAGGAACCGACGGCGGAGGGCACCCACGCCGTGAAGTAGGGCGCAGTGGCGGAGGAGCCGATCGCGACGCCGTTGGCGTAGAACTCGACGCCGGCAATCACCCCATCGGGATCCTCGGCCGTGGCGCTGACGAAGACCGGATTGTTTACGCTGAGCGTGACGCCGTTCGCGGGCGAGGTGAGGAAGATCGAGGGTTGGCTCGAACTGCCGGCAGCGACACTCACGGCCACAGGAGCCGAGGTGGTCTGTGAACCGAACTGGTCGACCGCCACCACGGTGAGGGCGTAGTTGCCGATCGCGGTGGGCGTCCAGGCGAGCGAATACGGGAACGTCGTGTCGCTGCCGATGAGGACGTTGTTGGCGTAGAAATCCACCTTTGCGACCGTGCTGCCGGCGGAACTCGCCGCGGCCACGAGCGTGTGCGGGTTGTTGACGATCAGGCTCGAGCCGGCGATCGGCGCGGTCAGCGAAACGGAGGGAGCGGCGGGCAGAGTGCCGGTCGCGGTGACGGTGATCGAACTCGTCGTCTGGTTACCGGTGGAATCCGTGGCGATGGCGCTGATGGTGTAGGTGCCGGGACCACCCGGGGTCCAAGGCGCGGTATAGGGGAAGGCGGTGTCGGTCGCCACCACCACGCCGTTGGCGGTGAACACGACGCTAACAATATTGCCGCTGCCGGCGCTCGCGTTGGCCGAAATGGTCTGCGGGGTGCCGGCGGTGACGGTCGTTCCGCCGACAGGGGTGACGAGAGCCACGGTGGGGCCGGTGCCGGCGACGACAGTGATGTTGGCGGCACCGGATGTTGCCTGCACCCCGCGATGGTCGGTGGCGGTCGCGGTGATGGCGTAGGTGCCCGGAGTGGCGGGAGTCCACGGCACCGTGTAGGGGAAGGATGTGGCGATACCGAGCGCGACGCCGTTGGCAAAAAACGCGACCTGCGTGACAGTGCCACCCGTCGCGGTGGCGGTCGCGGTGACCGTCTGCGTGGTGTTGACGGTGACCGTGGAGCCGGTGGTCGGAGAAGCGATCGCGACGGTCGGCGGAGTCACCGTGGTGCCGCCGCCACCGGCGGCGGTGACGGTGAGGTTGACCGCCGCGGAGGTGCTCTGGGTGCCGATGCTGTCGGTCGCGACCGCGGTGAGCACATAGGCGCCGGCGGCGGCCGGGGTCCAGGATGCGGTATAGGGCGAAGTCGTGTCGGTGCTGAGCGCGGAACCGTTCACAAAGAACTGCACGCTGGAAATGGTCGCACCGGGATTGGAGGCACCGGCGACGGCGGTGATCGTCTGGGCCGTGCCGGCGGTGATGGTGGCAGCCGCAGTCGGGCTCGTGATGCCGACGGACGGGGCGGCATTGATCGTTACGGCGACGTTGGTCGATCCACCGATGTTGCCGAAACTGTCCGTCACGAGGGCGCTGAGCGTGTAGGTGCCGACGGCGGTCGGCGTCCAGACCGCGGTGTAGGGAAACACCGTGCTCGTGCCGACGCTCGTGCCGTTGACGAAGAATTGCACGCTGGAGACGACGCCGACCGTCGTGGTGGCGCTGGCGGTGAGCGTGACGGCGGTGTTGACCAAGGCGCTCGAGTTATTGCCGGGGCTGGTGATCGAGACCGACGGGCTGGTAGCCGAGTTGATCGTGGTGATCGTGCGGCGGTCGAAGAGAAAGATGTCGCGGGCGCTGTTGCTATCGAGCGGGAGCTGGTTGGTGGCGCCGAAGCCGAGGCCGCCGTTGTTCTCCGCATCGGAAGGCAGCGCGACGAAGCGGCCGTCGGCGCTGATCACGGGATAGATGTTGTTGGCCGCGGTGCTCGGCGCCCCGAGCACGCCGGAGGTCTGGTAACCGAACGTGTTCACGCTCGCGAGCTGCGTCGTGAACGTGGTGTCGAAGGTTCCGGTGGCGTTGGAGTCACGGTCGTGCACGAAGATGTCGAGCGCACTGTTGGAATCCGACGTCTGCGACTGGCCGATCCGGTCGCCGGGCGTGAGGTTGTTGGCGAGCGAAGCGAAGGCCACGAACCGGCCGGTGGAGCTGATCGTGGGATTGATACTGCCGAGCTGGAATCCGGCGCCGTTGGGATCGACGGCCTGCACGCCGGTGCTGGAGATACTCACCCGGCGGACGGTGGGCGCGGCGACGGGCTGATTGGTATCGTTGACGAAAATGTCGGACACGCCGTTGGTGTCGCCGGCGACAAGGTTCGTGGCGACCGACGCGAAGGCGACGTAACGGCCCGTGTTGCTGAGCGAGGGCGTCTGGCCATCGCCGTTACCTTCGGCGGCGGTGGTGGTCACCACGTCGATCATCCGCATGCCGCCCGTGGCGGTGCCGACATTGGTGCGGGCGCGGACGTAGACGTGCTGGCGTCCGCCTGTGGTGGCGGGAGCGACGAGGTTGGTAGCGCGCGAGGCGAATGCGATGGTCGAGCCGTCGCCGCTGATCGTGGCTTGGATCGCGCTGGCGTTACCGGCGGTGGTGCCGGGGGCGTTGACATCGACGTCGACGAGCCGCGTGGAGACGTTGCCCGGCGTGTCGAAGGTGCCGCTGCCGCTCACGTCGCGGTCATGAAGGTAGATGTGGCTGACGCCGCCGGCGGCGGAGAGCGTGTAGGTCGAGTCGAGGTTCGTCGCCGTGGATTCGAAAACGATGTAGCGACCGGTGGAGCTGATGGCGGGCCTGAAGCTCGGGTTGTTGGCCTGGGCTCCGGCGCCGGAGACGCTGGCGCGCGAGATCAGGCCGGTGATCGTGTCGACGACGAAGATATCGGCGAAGCCGTTGGTGTCGCCGAGGATCAGGTTGTTGGCGAGGGACGAGAAGGCGACGTAGCGGCCGTTGCCGCTGATCGCGGGATTGTTGGAGGCGCCGTTACCCGCGGCGCCCTGCTGCGAAACACTGAGGCGGCGGGCCGTGTTGGTCTGACTGTCGAAGAGGAAGATGTCGCGGGCGCTGTTGACGTCGGAGGCGATGAGGTTGGACGCATCGGAGGCGAAGGCGACGTAGCGACCGTCGGAGCTGATCGTCGGATTGTCGCTGTAGGCGTTGGCGCTGGTGGTGCCGCTGGTGACCCGCGACACGAGGCTCATCGAGGGGAAGTTCGACGGCAGCAGGTTGATCAGCGTGGCGCTGGGGTTGAGTGCGTTGGTGCCCCAGATGTTGTCGCCGTTGGCAGTGAGAGTGGGCGCGTCGTTTTCGTCGATCTGGTCCATCGCATCGACCTTCGCGAGGACGTAGTAGGAGCCGGCGAAATTGCCGGGCAGCAGCTGGGTCCAGGAAAAGGTCTGCTGACTGGTGGCGCCGTCCGCATCGAGTTTGGACGCGAAGTCCTGAATCGTGAGCTGGAAGTCATCCCCGTCGCCGAAGGTGGCATTGGTGGAGAGGACAAACTTGAGGCGATAGTAGTTGCCGTGGGTCGCCGGCACGTAGGGCACGTTGGGCACTCCGTTGGTCGAGGACTCGTTGACCCACGTGACGGACATCGGGATCGTGTTGCCGCCGACGTAGGACGTGCCGGCAGCGTAGGTGAGACCGGTGATCCGGAAGTTGGGTTTGCCGGTGACGGTAAGAATACCGGTCGAGTTGGAGAACGACGCCGTCGACGCGCCGTAGGTCATGACCACGCTCGCGCGATAGCTGCCGGCTTCGGTGGTCTGCGTGGGAATCGTGACGGTCGCGACGAAATTGCCGGTGCCGGGGGTTGCTGCAGAAGTCGTGGAGCCCGCCGTCGCCGCCGGGATCGTGGCAGTAGGGCTTACATTGTTAGCCGTAACGTTGAAACTATAGCCGGTAGTAACGTTGGTGAGCGTGATCGTGAAATTAGCAGCAGTGGTATGAGGCGTATTTCCGTTGTTGTTCACGCCGATGGTGAACGACGCGGAGTCACCCGGCCGCACGGAGCCGGGGCTGACCGTGATGCTCGAGACGGAGAGCGACTGGGCCTGCGTGGCGGCCGTCGCCAACAGCGCCAGCCCGATGCCCAGCAGGATGCGGGACCAAAATTTCATGGTGAGCCTTGGCTTGAAGCGGATGAGCGCGCGGCCGGTTTACTTCTTTTTGGCCGGCGGGGGCGGCGGCGGGGTGACGAATGGCGTCGAGCCGTCGCGGTAACCGGGGAGGTCCTCGCGCTGGAGCTGGAGTTTGCGCACCTCGCGGGAATCGAAGACCTGCTCGATCGGGGCGCCATCGGCGCTGACGGTCTTGGCCGTGATGAAGATGATGAGGTTGCTCGACTGCAGGTTCTTCGCCTTGTGGTTGAAGAGGCGGCCGAGGACCGGGACGGAGCCGAGGACGGGCACGCTGGCATTGGTATCGCGCGCCTCGGAGCGCATCAGACCGCCGATGCCCATCGTGTAACCGTCTTTGAGCGCGACCATGGTCGAGGCTTTGCGGGATTCGACGATCGGGATGGAGGCGCCGTTGAAATTGGCGTCGCGCGTCGACTGGCTGACCTCGGGCTCGACGGTGAGGGTGATGGTGCCGCGGGCGTTTACCTGCGGGGTGACCTTCAGAATGATGCCGATCGGGCGATACTGGAAGCCGCTGACCTCGTAGACGCCGCGTTCGGAGTTGTAGGTGTAGGACGGGATCGGGCGCTCCTCACCGACGTTGATGACGGCCTGTTTGTTGTTGAGGGTGACGATGGTCGGATTGGAGACGACCTTGGTGTTCTGGAGCGTCTGCAACGCGCTGAGCACGAGGTTGAAGTCGGTGGCGGAGAAGACGGCGTTGAGCGAGCGGTTGGTGCCGGCGTCGTTCACCAGGTTGAGCAGATTGCGCAGGGTGTTGTCGGTGGTGTCGTTGGTCGTGCCGGTGGTGCCGGTCGTCGTCGTGATCGTGGTGGTGTTGCTGAGTCCGCCGGTGCTGCCGGTGGTGGCGGTGGACGTGGGCGTGCCGTTGGTGGAGGTGACCGTGTTGCTGTTGGTCGAGCCGCCGTTCTGCGTGTTGGTGTTGGTGTTGGTGACCGAGTTGTTGGTGCCCTGCGCGCCGGTGCGGCCGCGGGTATCCGTGGAGTCGAAGCCTCCGGTCGCGGTCTGGCCGCGGGTGCGGGTGACGTTGCCGCCGAGGTTGCCGGCCGAGAGCTGGTAGTTGGCGAGCGAAGACCAGTTGACGCCGATGTTCTTCACATCGCTGCCGGAGACTTCGACGAATTTGGATTCGATCATCACCTGATCGGTGGCGCGGTCGAGCTGTTCGATGATCGGGCGGATGCGATTCATGCGCGACGGCCGCTCGGTGATGACGAGGGCGTTGCTGCGGGCATCGACGACGATCTTGCCGCCGGCGGCGGCATCGACGAGCGAGGTGATCGTCGGCAGGATGTCGGAAGCGCGGGCGTAATTGATGATGAAGACCTCGGTGGAGACGGGCTCCTGGGCGAGGCTGTCGTTGCTCACGATCTTGATGATGTTGCCCTCCTCGCGATACGTGAAGCCGACGGGGCTGAGCACGCTCTCGAAGATCTGCCGCCACGTGACATCGCGGAGCTTGATCGTGGTTTTGCCCTGCAGGGCATCGGGCATGATGATGTTGAGCTCGAAGAGATCGGCGACGTTGCGGAGGATATTGCGGATATCCTCGTCGGGGAAGTCGACGGAGAGGGTGTCGCGGCCCGAGGAGTCGCGGCCCTTGCTGGCGGAGCCGGCGGCCGCGGCGGCGGCCGCGCTGGCGGCACCGGCT
>JACCEC011965348.1_pt1 | contig 16051 bp, 28 predicted proteins | sample 7450121 | NCBI WGS metagenome assembly JACCEC01 (sample SAMN15323455, study PRJNA562643) | freshwater metagenome | isolation source: river surface water | place: USA:Blue River Watershed | collected 2017-08-18 | reverse complement strand
CAATCCTCTTCCTCTTCGTCGTAGCCACCAGCAGTTTCAATCTGCACATGCCCAAATGTCAACATGCCTTGATCGTTACTGACTTCAAAGGGTTCTGCGAATTCTACAAACGCACCAAGTTCAAGCAAGAACTCTGTAGTGTATTCTTTGTCGCGAATGTCTTCCACACGGATGCAACCAATCGATCCTGAGTCTACTGAGTGGCTGGTATTGATGCTTGAACGGTATTCACCATCTCCATAGGCTGTGGCAAAACTGGCAAAGCGGCGCCCGTCGGCCAGTGTGAACTCACCTTCCACACCTTTGGGAGGATGATTGGCAGGGAAGAACAAGTCGCAAACTTCACGCCATTCAGGGTGCATAACATAGCACAGATCACCGATGTAATATTTTCCTGCGGGCATTGTCATTTTATTCACCTGCTTTGAACATAGCTTGGGCATAAGCCACAGGCTGGTTGATATTGAATGAAGTAGCAATTGGCCCGCCCACTGGCACATAGCCTTGCTTGATAAGATAGTTGACCTGATCTCGAAGATTGTCTAGCCCCAGACTGGAATAAACAATTTCGTAGTGTGCTTGACTCATCTTAGGCTCCTTGAAGTGCTTTTTGTGCTTTGCGATCTGCGTTGAACTTGGCGATTAGAATCCTGCGTTCCAAATAATCTGCGAATGTTCCTGCGTTCATGCCTTCGGCACTCATTTCACAAGCCACTTCGCAATATGCTTCGTAGGCGTCGTAGCGATCTTTGTCGCTGACAATGCCCAGGGTATTCATCAAACGGGTTTGTTTTGCGTTAAACATTTAGGCTCCTAATTTCTTACTATGTACATATTATAGCAAAATGGGAATATTCGGTCAACCAAAAAAATACCCGCACACGCAGGCGGGTTATTGGTAATACTTGAGTATTAGTTTAAATATCGCCCTTGAGCGTGTGCCAAACCTTGGGATCACAGCCCAAGTAGATGTGATACTTGAGATTGTTGCGCCAACGAGTGAATTGGTTGATTCGTCGCTCAATAAAGTTGAACATTGAATCGCGGAACCAAAACGGATTAACAATGGCAATGATCAAGGCCACTGCCAGCGGAACAATCATAATGGCCACTGTGGCATAATGAAATGCCATGGCACGGTAAAAGCGGCCGCCTTCGGGGGTAAGTGTAATTTCTTTGTTCATAGGTGTATTGTAGCAGTTTAGTGATTAAGCGTCAACCATGTTTGAGCTGGAACCATCCATACGCACACCGCGTTCCTTGCCATCCACTTCGCGGGTCACATAGTAGTGCCAACGGGTTTCAACTTCAATGCCCAACTTAGCAAGAACTGCTTCCAGCAAATCGGCACGATCAAGTTTGATGCTACCGGGTTCACGTGGGACTTCTACACCGTCAATGTAGGCAGTATAGTCACCCCATGAACCTTTTTCCAGTGTGATTTTAGCCATTTTATTCTCCTTTGATACGAACGTCAGTGTTCAGTGCAGGCATGTATTCGCGAATCAGTTCACGCTCGATATCGTGTGCGGCTTGCTTGCCACGCACCACGTCGATGATGGCATAGTTGATAGCATCTTCGCCAGCGGCACGAATTGCTTCGTACAGGTTCCAGCTCTTGTCTTCAGTGCGGCTACGATAGATGTGCTTGTTGATACGGCTACGCAGGCTCATGTTGATGGTACGCTGAGTCTTTGCAGTGATGCCGATGTAGTACTCCAGGCCAATTTGGATGAAGTAAACAATGTGGGTACGATCCGAACGCTTTTTTCTTAACATGTATATATTATAGCAAATCGGGCATTTTTGGTCAACCAAAAGTAGTACTACAAAAGTACTACTTTTCGGGGGTTACAAAAGTACTACTTTATGCTACTTTTTCGTAACTAGCACGGAAGTAGCACTCTGAGTCACCGCTTGCATATTCCTTACAAAATTGCCGGGCTTCCTCTTCAGTAGTAAAGTAGTAAGTTCCCATGTCACGCTGACCATAGCCCCTTTCATACTCTGTACATGTGACTTTATACAGTGGACCGGTTTGGAATACTTGTGCCATTTTGGGCTCCTTTCTTCTGGGTTATTGGGATGGTGTAGTTATAGTATACCCGATCTCCAATTTTTGGTCAACCGTTTTTTAGGCTCTTGATCCACTTATCAAAATCACCGTACAAGGCAAACATCATTGCTTCTTTACTGCCAAACAAGATTAGCTCAGGAGACTTGCCTACTGAAATATAGTATGGGCAAGTTAGTTTTCGATCCAACGTAAGTAAATTCCCAGGAAACAAAATCTTAGGTAGTGACGGAAAAATGTGGGATTCGATTTTTAATAAATTAAAAACAAAGTAGCCATTGGGAGTTAACCGTAACCCTGGGTTGCTAGGATTAATCCACCATTCAATCATGGCCTCCTCAACAGTGGGCCTAAACTCAGCAACCAACTGCTCTCGGATTTTTTTAGTGAGTTCTAGTTTATCGGACATCGGGGTATACTTGCGCCCCCTGCGTTAAGAGCACGACTGTAAACTTGTCGGTCTTAAATTGTGTGTTGAGTTTCTTGGCCAAGTTCTTGGCATGCCCAGGATTGGAGAAGCTGACCTTTTTGTACTTGGGCCCTGGGTACTGTGTGAGCATGTTGCTGGTTTTGAGATTAATAGGCTTAGAATCGTAGAACACTGCCCACACACCTTCAGAAGCCAACACTTGCTCTGTTTTGTATGTTTGTTTGTCTGTGTGCTCAATCAGCACATTTGGCTTTGGTCTACTCATAGTAATCTCCGTAGTTTATTTATCTCAAAAACTACGTAGTTTTGAAACTACCGCCGCTCATTTCCACTGTGATAGTTTGTTCTGATGCAGGTTTTAAACTGCGCATGCCTTCCAAGGTCAGCAGTAATTTGGTAATGTCGCTGTGCAAATCCTTGGCATCGCGTAGGCTCATTGTGAGATCACGTTGACCTCGGCTTTCTGCAGCCTTGATAGCATCAACAAAGCGATTAATGTGGAGGCTCAATTTCAATCTCCTCTACAATAGGTTCTTCGTTTGGAAAATATGTTACACACCAATGCATGCCACCTTGTATGTAATCTTCACTCCATGAATGTTGATTGTTAGTGGTCACAGTGGGGCCAATAAGGGCAAGCATGGTCAGTGTTTGCTCCTTTTCAATTCCTTCTAGTGTGCGACGAGGAGGTCCCATGACCTGACGAATAAAGGCACGAGCTTCTTCTTTGGTGCGTGGTTGCATTAAGAAAACTTCTTCATAAAGTGTGTTTTGCTTAGATACTGTTCCAACTCAGGTGGTGTCCAGCCTTGTGGTTTCAGCACCTTGCCATCCTCACGCTTGCGCACCTTGCCTGTGTCTTTGTCAATCTTGGCAAAGTTGGTGCGCATGACTTCTTTCCATGCGCCTTCGGCATCTGCACCTAGGCTATGGATGGCACCAATTGTAACAACAAGGATGTCAATCAAGGCATCCAAATCGTCCTTGGCTGTGTTGCTGTCCAACAGTTCTTGGAACTCTTCACGAATGAGATTGCAATACAATGTGTATTGTTCTTCATTGTATTCAGCCACGCTTTGATCGCAGGCTTTCATAAATTTTTCTTGATCACGAAACGGGTTTGTCATTTAATTTTTCCTTTATCCAACTACTGAGTTCTGACGCAATTAAAGCATGGCCAGCAACATTTGGGTGACATTGATTTGGCTTGATACACAAATGCATTGACAGATTGTGCCAATCTAATTTGGAGTCGTCTAAGTTGTGGTTAATATTTAATATTTCAGTCAGTGTTTTATTATAAAACAATGCTGAGTCAATTGCACGATGATTGGGTGTATTGTCCCAGTTGTTCACAAATAAAATCTTGCATCCTACAGATTGACAATACTGTTGAGCAGCCAATATATTTCTGATACGATTGAATTGATCTAGTTGGTCACTGTGAATGTATTTGTAGTAAGCAACAGATGCTGGGTTTTCTGAAGTAGGGTGTATCTCTCTAGTTTTTATATCAATATGCATAGACCGTGTGATGCCAGTTAGACAAAACAAAACCAATGCTTCTTTCCAGTTGACATCTACTGTGGTGTTTAGTAATTTGTACAGTGCCTGATCAGCACTGGTGCCAGGGTCAGCAAGATTTACAGATTCAACTCCAAGACTTTTGGCAATCTTTGTCGGGAAAGAATGAATCTCTGGAGACTGTAATTCTGCACCAGCTGGCCAACTATCACCGACTGTTACTAGATACTTTAGCGACATCGGCGTCATTTTTTGTATGATACGGACCCTGGTATTGATAACGTTGCAGAGTAATAAGTTTAGGATGTTGTACAACCTTCCAGTGTCGATGTTGTTTCACACAGTACCAGCCGGCTGCAAACCAAGATTTACTCTTGGTATCTCTGGTGAACAGTGGCAGTTTTAATTGCACGTTCCACAAAGGATTGTAAACTTTGCCACTGACTTCAAACCCATGCACCACGTTGGCAGGAACCGGTGTTGTCTTGATTGGTTTTTCAAATTCGATATTTTCTCTACGAATCAACATTGGGATAGTTTTATAGCTCGCCGTCTTGTTGTCAATCGTTAGTTGATACCCTGTGTCTGTGGCTTGTATATTGCCTATTTTTTGATTATCTTTTTTAAGAATCCAGTATTGTTTATCTACCACTGGTTTAGCTACTATCATAATAACTCCTTATTGTATTGTATCTAATTGTGTTATACAAAATTTGTATAAATTGGCACCCAATGCCCATCGAGCTTTTTCTAAAGCTGGTCGCAGTTCGCAGTATACATCGTGACAATTTTTAATTAAATCTCGATTTAACTCTATCATTGCATCAAGTCGTTGACTGTGATTTAAGATTGAATCAAATTCAAGATTTGCATAACTGCTTATATCTATATCGTAAAATCTTTGTATGGTGCTCATTACATACGGGCGACCGTACACTAAAAATAGTTTGCCCAACAACGGTGGCCAGACATGTTTGTCATTTAACTGAAATATACCAAACCCAGAATCTGGATTTAGTATCAATGGTATGTCTGCAAACTCAGAATCAAGTTGCAACCAATTTTCAACATTGCCGCTGGCCCATGTATCTCCATATTGTGCATTGGCTCTTGTTTTACCTGTGATAAAATTTAATTTAGGATATAGCTTAATTGGGTTAGACCTTGACCAATTGCTGTGGTCAATGGGATAATCATCTGGATATGCCACAGTGATCAACCCGCAATTTTCGAGATGCTCTGTGTAAAGTTTTTTTCCTAAATCATACTTGTGCGCTTCATGCCTGCCTAGCATGCATAGATAATTGTGGTCATAGTGTTTGATTGTTTCTGTAGGTTTGTATAATTCTTTAAATGCTAGACAGTCGTTGAGCATCCACCATTGTACCTCAAGCACTTTGACACGCAGTCCTCGATATTCTTTCCATTCTTCCATGCGATCAATTTGTGTAATCCACCACACAGGATCATCGGCGTAACTGTTCAGCAAATCAAACAGTTGTTGATTATGTGGCCACATCCAGTCTTCGTCCCAGACTACGATTGCAGCCTTTTTATTATTAGCAAGTGACTGATCAATGCTCTGTTTGAGCCAGCTAAAACTTCGATCTTCGATTGTATGACCTGCTAAACTAATCAGTTCAATGTCGGGACGATATTTACGAATGATATCCAGGCTATGATAGCCATCGATCATCTGGTAGTCTTTTTGTACTAACTGATCATATTCGGGCCAGTTAGCCATTCAACACGCCTTGATATGTTTGATTCAGCCAACGGCCAATTGGTTCTGCTTGTTCGCTGAGTTTGATCAGCTCGTATTTGCCACAGAACTTTAAGAAATGAGCACCTACCATGCCAATGTCTTTGTGACTGATTTGTTCACGAATTGCTGTGTCCACTGTGTCTTTGACGTGCTGTGGTTGCGCTGTGAGATCAATCAACTCACAGTTGCGTTCATAGTCTGTCAAAACCTTGTGTTCGGCCTGTTCGTGGTCAGTCCAACGCTGAAGCATGAGATTGTTCCAATTGTAGCCTTTCTTGCCACGGTCCTCAAATGCTTCTGTAAGTCCCACGCGATTCTTCGTGCCTTTGATAGGCGCACCAGGATACGCAGAGAACACATTGTCACCGGGATCGCCACGCACACATTTCAAGAACAGTGCCCACTTGTTGTAATCAACAGGTGTTTCAAAGTTAGGATCTGCTTTACCAACTTTGATCTTTGAATTACTCTCAATAGTAAATGCCAACTTTTTGCCTTTGTTGTCAAATACCCCATCCACAGTAAACAGGTGATCTGTGATACCATTGTATAATTGCACATTGGGTGCAACTAACTGCACAAAATCTGAGTCTGAGCTAACAACCACATGTTCGTCTTGGGGGTGCAACGCAATCCAACGAGCAATCACGTCATCTGCTTCAGCAGTGGCGCAACGGATTACGCTACAATTTGTTTTAGTAGACAAGTATTTAGTCAGCTCGTCGTAGGTTTCCCAGAACAGCTTGTCTTCTTCAGCTTCTGTTTCTGTCATGGCTCCACGTGCCACAGCACGATTGGCTTTGTAAGGTTTGTAGTGGTCCTTGCGCCAGCTTCGACCTTCTAATGCGAAAACTACATGATCTGCACCAAAGTTTCTAGCGACTTTGTTAGCGCTCATCATTGTGACTTGTAGAGCAAAGCCTAGTTTGGTCCATGTGTCGCTTTGTCTATGTGCCGAATGGCGAGCACGAAAAAACAAGTTAGAAGTGTCAATCAGTAGATATTTCATTGGGGCCTAAAAGGTTGTTATCTTTGATGTATTGTAACACATGTTTTGCCCAAATGCAATGACTTTTGGCATCAAAATGGTAACTTTGGGGGTTGGCATAGCTTCCACCGTTGTTTTTTAGCCAATTATGGTAGGAATCGTCCCGTGAATACGGGTGCATATAGTTAGAACCCCAATCTTGGCGATTTTGGATATCGCTAAAAGTGCTGTGCCCGCTGAAGAACAAATGACGAATATGTAAACTTTTTAAGTATAGATGCATTGCCCAGATTTTGTCGTGTGCTTCGGAAGTTTTTACATTCCAATCTACGTTGATCACATATTTTTTATAACGCTCTTCCAACTCAGGCGGAACAGTGTCTATTCCGCTGGCGTTGACTTGCCACCAGACATTGTTGTAGAACCATTCTTCACGTTCCCAGGTAGTCCACTGCAAGATCATAAATGTATTTTTGAGCTTGTCTGGGTTGCTTTCGATCCAGGATTTAGTGGTTCGTATGATACGATCATTACTGCCACCGGAACTGGCTTCACAAACTAATTCTGCACCTAGGGCATCTGCTATGTGTCGACCGTAACTCACTGCCAAATTTGCAGGGTGTGGTTCTGTGCCTGATTGCCACAGTTCAGGATCATCGCATGCCCATGCAAACGGGGTCACTGATTCTGCAGCCGCGGAATGGCTGCAACCATTTACATACAATATCATTCTTCGTAGGCAGGGTTGGGAATTTCAAGTTCAAAGATATGCCAGCGTGGTTTGTTCATTCCAGTTGTGGTGTCTTTGAGAACTTCCAGTGTACGAACGTGTTCGGCTTCTTGCAGAGTAGGAAATATTCCGCTGCCTAAATTCGTCGGACTAGATATAGCAGCATTACTAAAACTCATACCAGTCTGACGCATTAACTGATATATTTTAAGTACCTTAGGTGGCTTGATTGGTTCCACGTAACAACTCCTTTTCTACTTCTGCAGCCACCACACGCTTGCGAAGGCTTGAGCTTGAGAATGAATGGTCTCTGCCGTTGAATACAATTTCAATTTCACGTTGATAGCATTCATGCTGACCGGTGAAGTCTTTGTCTTGATATTCTACCCCAAGCACACGAACATCCAAGGGCAGGATTAGTAAAAGGTCAACGAGATCTTGTTCTGTTTGGTACACAACAACTTCATCAACGTAACGGCATGCGGCAAGCTGTATCTGTCGCTCCACAATAGATTGTATCGGGCGATTCTTAGTCTCAGGCCTATCGATAGTTGGGTCCGTTTGGAGCCCACAGATGAGGTAGTCACAATGACTCTTGGCCTCGCTGAGCATAGCAATGTGGCCCGCGTGGAGCATGTCAAAGGTTGAGAAAGTGATGCCAATTCGCTTGCCTTCTTTCTTTAGCTGTTTGATGTGGTTAAAAATCATGATACTTCGCTACGGCCACCGCCGATGTCTCTAGAGTTTACATATTGACCGCTGTACTTTTGTATGGCCTGTTCTTGTTCCCAAGTTTCCATAACAACGTGTCTACAGATATTTTGGAACCAGCGGTCCACAATGTCTGCGTCAGTGTCTTCAGGTTTCATCATGTAGCCTGCTTTGACCAGTCGTGCTACAAAGATTTCATTCCAGTCAAGTTCAAACGCACCTTGATGTAGATTGTTGGGGTCAACATCCATTTTGAGCACAGCAATGTAAGGTTCGCCTGCTTCGGTAGCAATTTCTTTTTCAGTCTTGGTAGGTACCTGGGCAACAGGCACAGTTTCAACAGGTGTTTCTTCAACAGTTTTTTTCTTGAACCAATCAAACATTATTTGCCCCATCCATTGCCCCAAAGGTCGACATGCAGTCGGGGACTGTACCAATAGCCACGTTTTAGTGCTTCGTCTGCTACGTGAATACGTGTGCCATCGTACACTGATACCACACCACCTAATGGCATAACAAACACAGGGCCCGCAAAGCCGCGATTGCGATAGTCGTCAACAACTACATCAAGTTCTGTAAAATCGTCAATGTGACCTACAACAAACTTCAAGTATGTCACACCATACGATTCGTAATCCCACACAACATCAGGTTTGATAGCATCCTCGTATACTTCACCAGATACAGTGAGCTTGGGACTCACTGAGAATGTAATCTCACCAAACCAGTTGTGTAGATATTCTTTGAATTCACGTTGCAATGGTTGGGTGCCGTTGGTTTCAAATGTGATGTGTCGCAGGCCTTTTTCCGCCAACAAGTCCAGCAGTTCTGGATAAGCACGTTGCCAACCTAGTAGCGGTTCGCCGCCAGTGATAACCAAATGCACTGGATTGCCATTAGGTTGTACCCAGTTTCCGTTGGGCAATAATGCAGCCATTTTTTCTACAAGTTCTTGGGCTGTGTATGTTGGGCTTAAATGTTTGAAATCTGGGTGCCACGATGCGTAACTATCACATCCTGTGTTAACAAGTGGCAGTTCTTCAAACGTCTTGTACAAGTGGACATTCTTTGCCACTTCGTCTGCCTCTGTGCTCTTTTCGCCAGGCTTGCACCCAAAACCTGAACAGGTAAAGTTGCAACCAAACATGCGGAGGAAAATACTGGGAACGCCCACATAACGGCCTTCGCCCTGTGCTGAATAAAATAGTTCACTTACTTTGAATTTCATAATCTTGATACCTTTGTCATTCCCGTCTTCTTGGGATTCTTATTTAGATTGATACTCTCTTCACGCATTATAACACGAGTAGATTCTTTTGTCACCCAACCTGGCAATACTGCATCTAAAAAGGCCAAATGCTCTTCTGGACTAGGATGCGGATCGCCGTTGCGATCTGGCCAACCCGTTGGGAACAGTGTTTTTTGATAGCTTGGCCCCATACTACGAAATACATCTTCGTATAGTCGCATAACATCTCTGTGCTCGCTGGTGTTGTCGTCTGCAAAGGGCATACTGGCAATTTCATTCATAGAAATAAATTTCCATGTTATCCCTGACCTGTTTTCTAGCAATGTTTTAACGCCTTTGATAAACGCAAAATCTCTTATTAGATAACCTCTATCGTCTACGTGTGTTTTTAAGTACTCAGGATTGTAAATTGGACACGAGTACATGTTGCCTAATGTTTGCCATTTACCTTTGACATACCAATCATCTCTGTGTATTCCAGTCCAACATACAATCACTGTATCGCCAGGGCCAAAGTGATTACGCTGATCACATTCCATTACACTGTTAAAGATATAATGATTGCCTGCGCCTGCTTGCCCCCAGTTTTCAAAATAATCAAATTCGGGGGCAAGGCAGTCGGCCCAGGTGCTCCAGCGATAGTTTGTAAAGCTGCAACCAAATGCAAACAGTCGTGTCATCAGTCAGCTAGTTGTTTTACAGAGAACGAACCTTGTGCTTTTGCTGCGCCTTGACCACGCTTGGTACCTTGAGAATCTTCTACACCAATTAAATCAACTGTGGCTTTACCAAAGTTGCGACGACGTGCAAAATAGAACAATTCCAAGAAGCGGTTGAAGCTCATGGTCTTGTCTTCAGGGAAATCCAAATGATATGCTGTGGCAGTTTTTTCAAGTGGTTTGTTAAAGCTCAGATATTCCCAGATGTTGTAATCTAACTCAAGGTCCATTGGATAGTTGTTTCTGTCTTCGTACTTGATATAGTAGTTTCTTTGAAGTTTCATCAAGCTAGCCAGTAAATCAGATGGCAAGTTATAACGCTGCAGGAACTTTTCTAAAAAGTCGTACAATTCGTCAACTTTGTTTTCTTGGTGCATGTTCATTGACGTTCTGTGAATAATATTCCAACCGTGTATTTCCACACCAATTTTAGGATGGTTGATCTTGCCTGTGGTCATCCAGTTAGAAAAATACTGACGAGCCTCTCGTTCTTCTTTGGCCAACCATTCGTTGGTCATGGCGTACTTAAACAAATCATCGTAGTAATCAGCATAGCTGATGCCAAGGTACTTGTTGATGAACCTAGCCGCAATAGTGGCAAAACCATTGATATGGAATGTTGTTTGGAACCAACTAAAGATCTGCGCATCCAGCATCACTGGTGTTGGCATGTCTTTGGTGCCTGTGATAACGTCAATGCTTTCTTCAATATGCTCAACACTGTAGCTGCCAGCAAAGTAATCTGTAACAGGTTGGCTGGTAATCTTAAACAGCTTTTTCTGCAACAAGTTCATCTCTGCGTTTTCCAGCAACTGTGCCTGGAACACAGTGATACCAGTGTGTTGGTTAAGGTCATACAACTGATAGAAGTTTCTCTTCCAAGACTCCAGTGACTCGCCTGGCAAGCCAAGAATCAGTTCTGTGTATGCAGGAATGTTGCGTTGGTCGCACAATTCAAACACTTCGTTGAGCTTGTTCATTTCCATGTTTTTGCGACGAATGTTTTCCAACACATCCAAGTCCAAGCTCTGCACACTCAAGGTCAGGCCTTGGTTGAAGCCACGACTGTTAAGCAGTTTCTTAACAATGTCAATGACTTCCTTCTTTTGATTCTTTGCCCAGGCCACAGAGAATGTTCTTGGTGAGCCATACTTTTCCTGACACTCAATAATCTTGTCTGCAATCAACTCGTCGCGCTCTGGAAACATACCAAAGTTAGCGTCAGTGATTGAGATCCAGTCAAAGTTGTGTTTGGCCATCCACTCAAGTTCGTCAAACACACGTTGCAGTTCAAACTTCTTGACCTTGTTGTATGTTAAGCTACCCCAGTCACAGAATGTGCAAGCAAACGGACAGCCACGGTTTGTTTCCAGTGTGCCTTGCCATGTTACTTCAGGGTGCTTGGCAATCAAATCATCAAAGATACCTGACAGGTATGGACTTGGCACCTCTTCTAGGGTTTCAATACGTTCTGCATCTTGTGTTTGTACAGCCTTGCCTTCTCTGTTGATCAGCAATCCCGGTACTGATTCCCAGTCGCGAGATTCAAATGCTTTCAACACACGCTTGAAGGTAATTTCGCCTTCGTAGCAAATCACAAGGTCCATAAACGGATTGTCAAGAAACAAGTTTGGATCTGTGATAGCAACTTCTGGACCGCCAAACACAATCAGCACATTGGGATTGAGTTCTCTAAGTTGGCGGGCCACTTCGTAATTGTAGCGGTGATTCCATACATAGGTACTAAATGCAACTATATCGTTTTTAGCCAAACGTTCAACAGTGTCTTTTACTACATCGCGTTTCCAGATCCAATCTGTGACTTCAAAGCGTTGCTCGATTTCAGGATCTGCCAACGAATAGCTCCACACCACACCTGCCGAATACGGCAAGTAATATGCATTGAACTCTTTGGGTCCTTGTTGAAAGTTGGGCTGCACCCATGCTATTTTATGTTTCATAGGTTATTTACTCGGTATAAGATGTTTGTGTGGACTTTCAAACTGTACCATTTGACTATTGATGTCATTTTCTGCTAATCGTTGCCATGGATCTTGAGTACCTTTCCAGATGTTCTCAAAAAACTCAGTACTCATTCCAATGCTTTTCATGTGTGCTGCTAATTTAAAGCAATCTCTATGACGTAGGTCTATTTGTTGCACACTGTGAAAATCATTGGGATCCGTGGGCTTGCCCTCCAACATAGGACGATTGGCAAAAATATCGTCGTTGTTGTTACCTGTGAGGTCAAAGCGATCGTGCAGCACGTCTACTTCAATGCGTTGATAGATATCCAGCATGTATGCCTGTTGGCTTACCCAACCATCTTGTGTAGGGTGAGGACTGATGTACCCCAACAAGTCATACCATTTGCGAGGCACAATAGGAAAAATTGAGTAAGGGTGCATGTTGTGCGTTTTGAAGCTCAACAGTTTGAACTGCCCTTCGTAGCTCATGATTGTGGTATCCCAACCTTGACTCTGCATCACAGCATCATCATTCCAAATGACCAACCAACGTGCGTCAGTTTGCTTGGCCATGGCATTGTTGTACTTGTGCAAATTCACATAGCCCATGCGTTGAAAACGCATTGCTGTGTAGGCTACCTTGCGCTCATCGAGCCAAGGTTTTAAGTTGCTGTTGAAATATCCAAACCCAACATCGTCGTCATTGTCGAATGCAAACATCAACTGAATATTGTTGACATTGTCAGCTAGCTCTACTAGAGTACGAATACTACGACCTAGTGAATCGGTGCGTCCTCTAGTTGCTAATAGGATAGCGATATCGTATTTTGGTTCACTCATGCAAATAAATCCTCATTCCATTCTCTATGGCCTTCGCGGAAAGCCATGTTACTTTGTGTTTCGCGCACTTCCACACGATAGCACCATAGTCGTTGTGCTTCGCCTGGGCCCCATAAGTCAGGTATATAAACTCCATTGACATACTTGTATAGCATGTCTGCCAAGCCTTCACATCCTAGTCGTGGTAAGATGGTGAGCTTGGCCATTTTCTTTTCTTGCAGTAATTTGTATGTTTCCAATTCAGGATCATCTTGCGCCACCAGCAACGTGTGGTCAAACTGATCTTCTAGTGTCTTCTTCAATTCTTTGAGACCACCATAGTCAGCTGCCCAGTTGCGCACATCAAGATCGTCTGTGCCAAAATAAAACTTCATTGAAAAACTGTAACCGTGAATTAAGTTGCAGTGACTGTCGGCACGCCATTGACGATAAGCGCAGGGAAACGCATCGTGATATTCTTTGGTGCTGGTATATTTGTATTGTCTTGGTTGATTTGCCATATTGTCCTCCTATGTATTATAGCATAGGCAGCAGAGTTTGTATAGCGGGATGATGCCGGACAGGCCGCTTAAAAGGATATTTATGGGCTAAGTGCCCGGATGATTTGTTCTTTAGTGCCATACCAAAAGTATTCCTTGAACTCTTCTATTTTAAAGATATAACAAAAACGATTTAGAATATTTTGAAATCCTTCAGTGGCACTCAAAGATACAAGATACTCAATTTTAGGTCTTGGGGATACTTGATAAAAACTTAATTTATTATACTGCTCGTCATGGGAGAGGTCAAACTGATTGACATAACTCAATGCCAACTCTGGTGTGTACATAAAGAACGAAGTTGGGTGGTCGCCAGCGTCTACAATGTTACTGATAAAGTCAAGGCTAGCACAATAAAACTCTTGGCGATCTTTGTCAAAATTAATATCTCCTCCGGAGTAAACACAACATCCGCCTAGCTGATGCACATGCTCGTATATTAAAAATATAGGAGTTTGATGAAAGTTTTTAATTTGCGTAGACTTAGGAAAAAGTCTCAACACCTGTTTAAAAAACTCTTCAGTGGTATAATTTAAAATCAATGGTTTGATGTTGTTGGTATAACACCAGTATTCAGCATACCAACTTTCAAGTTTGTTCCAATCTGCAATTTTAAGTATCACTGGGGTAAAAGGAATTTTGTTTTTAAGTAAAATCCTTGCTGTGAGCTCGCTGTCAATACCACCGCTGAGTGCCAGATATATCGGTCGACTGCCCCATTCTTTGTATAGTAATTGAGCAGCAACATCGGCAGCATCGTCGAAGTCTTTGTACAACGTTGTTGCCCGACGATTGAATCTTAGCTGAAAGTTTACACCGTGTGGGTCAACAGAGAACCAATCATTGTGTCCCCCGGGCATCCATGTCATAGTGGAAGATACCCTTTGTTGAAGAACTTAGCAAAGCATACACGGTTGGTATCTTTGCTGCCTCGATTGTGATTGTCGTACTTGTGTTCGTGATCAATGCCAAATGTCACACATTGACTAGGTACTAGATTATATTCTTTGCACCATGTTAATTGTTGATCACGGTAGTTTTGATAAATTGCATCAGGATGCTGATGTTCAAACAAACGTAATCCAACTGCGGCTCCAAACTTGTTTACATAGTGTGTGTTGCCGTAGATGTTAAGGCCGTCCGTAGTGTCTCGACTAAAGCGAATACCAATGCGCATGCCATACACTGGGAATGGCTTGCTCAAACTAAAGCACACATCTGTGATAGCAGGGTGGCTAAAATCAAAATTGTGTTCTGCACAAATTCCAAAGAAAGCACAGTCAAACAACACAGGAATATCTAAGTCTGCACAGTCGTCTAACAACTCTTGTGTGTGTTTTTGATTGCCTGTATCAGCAAATGGGAAACTGCAAACTACTGCATCTCCCGCGGCAAGTGGCTCGTCATCAATATACGCCCAATTATATCCATTGGCTTTCCAACTTAATTCGTGGTATAGATATTCTCCACGATAGCAACGAAATCTACGTTGGTGATTGCGAATGTAGAACTTGTCAAAACTTTCTGTAGTGCCTTGTGCATACTGAACACTAGGAAATGCATCAAGCCCAGACACTTTGTTTATTTCAGTGCTGTTGATCCAATTTTGGTAGCGTTTAAGAAACATAGGAACAACGTGGTCATCTTCTAACCAAGCAGTGCCAGCAACTTGCCGAGTGATCTCGTGTACTAATTGATCTTTATTGGGATCGTTGACGCAGTCAGCTGGTGCTGTTGCAATGCCAATTAAATTTGCTTGTAAAGGTAGTGTCATGTTGGTAGTTGATAGCCGCCAGACTTGTAATTTGCCTGACCAAAAATAACACTGCGAACCCCACCCACTGGGTCTGCGCAGTCTCCGGTTTTACGGGGGATTAAATGTATATGCGGATACATCACTGTTTGTCCTGCTGCGGTGCCGCAATTGAATCCAATGTTGAACGCCTCCCATGTACCTTCTTCAACCATCTTTTGACCATGGTAGTATGCAGATTTAAAGCAATCTTCAATCAAAGCACGTTTGTTAACCATTGGCACAAACAACAGGTGTCCTTTGGCCACCGGAAATCGATCTTGAAAAACAGCAACATGAAAGTCGCTGAGTTCCTTGACTTTTAAGTCCCAAGGTGCCACGCCTGCTCGGGCGGCTGCTTCTAATGTTTCGTATTTCATATTTTAGTTAGATGATATTGTGAATGAGGATAGTGTTCTTGCAGCCATTCCAGCAGGCCTGGTTCAACTGGCAATTGTATATCACCAGTGCGGTTAGAAATAACAATCATCGTGGGGCAAACTCTTGTTGTAGTTTGATGTTGTCAAAGAACTCTTTCTTCACAGACGGATCAGTTTTGAAAGCTCCGTTGAGAACAGTTGTCTGCGTGAGACTACTGTGAGCCATAATACCACGATTCTCACAACATCCGTGGGTAGCCTGGATGTATACAGCCACATCCGTACTCCCAGTGGCAGTTCCAATTTCTCGTGCAATATCCATGCAGAGTTCTTCTTGGAGGGT